>Ga0160422_10003111_pt1 | contig 10284 bp, 9 predicted proteins | sample Fk160mmetaG_FD_108192 | JGI IMG/M metagenome (GOLD analysis project Ga0160422, IMG submission 108192) | Marine microbial communities from the Central Pacific Ocean - Fk160115 60m metaG | ecosystem: Environmental > Aquatic > Marine > Oceanic > Photic zone | place: The Central Pacific Ocean... | reverse complement strand
TGGGGGGGTGTACGGTTCATTAATGTCATCACCGATACTGAATCCACCACAGTCTGGAATACTTGGTATGCACAAGATACAGGATAGGCCAATTGCTGCAAATGGCGAAATAGTAATTAAGCCCATGATGTATCTGGCTTTGAGCTATGATCACCGTATCGTAGATGGCAAAGGAGCAGTAACATTTTTGGTTAGGGTGAAAGAAACACTTGAGGATCCAAGACGATTACTTATGGATCTTTAATTTGAACTATTTAAGCCGATTTAGGCATTATTAACTTCAATTCTTGAAGACAAATTTAAGGGATAGAAATGTCATACGATGTAATTGTTATTGGTAGTGGACCTGGGGGATATGTAGCAGCGATACGTTGCGCTCAACTTGGACTTAAGACCGCTTGTGTAGAGGGCCGGAAAACTCTCGGCGGGACCTGCTTAAACGTGGGGTGTATTCCATCTAAGGCATTATTACATGCTTCACATCAATTGCATGAGGCACAAAATAACTTTTCCAAAATGGGTCTCAACTCGGGAAAAATTTCAGTCGATTGGAACAAAATGCAAGGTTATAAGAAGGAAGTGATTGAAGGAAATACTAAAGGAATTGAATTCTTATTTAAGAAAAATAAAATAGATTGGATTAAAGGTTGGGCCACAATTCCCTCTATGGGAAATGTAACAGTTGGCGACCAAACCTACGAGACAAAAAATATAATAATTGCATCTGGATCAGAACCTTCCTCCCTTCCAGGGGTCGAAATCGATGAAAAGGTAATTGTAAGTTCAACCGGCGCATTAGAACTTAAAAAAATTCCGAAAAAAATGGTTATTATTGGAGCTGGTGTGATTGGATTAGAACTAGGCTCGGTTTACTCACGACTTGGATCTGAGGTAACTGTTTTGGAGTACATGGATTATATAACACCCGGCCTAGACTCGGAGGTTCAAAAGACATTCCAGCGCATTCTTAAAAGACAAGGGATTAAATTTACAATGGGCGCCGCAGTTAAATCTGTAGCCAGTAACAAAAACAATGCACATGTTTTATATAATAAAAACTCAGACGGAAGTGAGCATTCTATAGAAGCTGATATCGTTTTAGTCGCCACAGGGAGAAAACCTTTTATAGACGGTATGGGAATTAAAGAATTAGGCGTTAAAGTGTCAGAAAAGGGATACATTGAAACAGATAATAAATGGAGAACAAGCATAAATGGAATTTATGCGATCGGGGATGCGATTCAGGGACCAATGTTAGCGCATAAAGCTGAAGATGAAGGTATCGCTGCTGCAGAAATTATCGCAGGAAAGCACGGACATGTTAATTATTCTGTAATTCCAGGAGTGATTTATACGTCTCCCGAAGTTGCAACGGTAGGAAAAACTGAGGACGAGCTGAAGTCATCTAAGCAAGACTACAAAGTAGGTAAATTCATGTTCTTAGGAAACGGCCGAGCCAAAGCTAACTTTGCAGCTGACGGTTTTGTAAAAATTTTAGCTGACGCGAAGAGTGACCGTATTTTAGGCGCCCATATCATTGGACCTGCAGCTGGCGATCTTATACATGAATTATGTATGGCCATGGAGTTCGGTGCAGCGGCACAAGACATAGCTTTAACGTGTCATGCACATCCAACTTACTCAGAGGCAATTCGAGAAGCTGCACTAGCGTGCGGGGATGGGCCTATACACGCTTGAGAAGTTACAAATATCATCAATTTCAATACAAATTTAAACGCCGAATTGGTGTGAATAGACTGATCTAGGTCGCCTCTGGCGTCATCTTCCCGCCGTTCTTACCTTTAATGCGCGACTTTGTTTTTGGAACTGCCATAACTGACGCTTTTGAAGAACTATCAGGTTTAGCAACATCACCATCAGGATCATCATCTCCTTCAGGTGGTTCACCTCTGATAACCCTCTTAATCTCGTCACCTGTTAAAGTTTCGTATTCTAGCAAACCTTTAGCGAGCCTCTCCCATTCAGTTTTCTTTTTATTAAGGATTTTGTATGCCCGATCATATGCTTCTTGAATAAACCTTTTCACTTCTACTTCGATAAGTTCCTTAGTATTCGCTGACACCGATAGACCAGCCGTATTACCAGAATATCCTTCGTGCGCCTCTGCATAGTCAATATTTCCAACCTTTTCTGACATGCCCCAGCGAAGAACCATTGCACGAGCCAGACCAGAAGCCTGCTGGATATCGCCAGCTGGGCCATTAGACACATTACCTTCCCCATACTTGATAATTTCGGCGGCTTTTCCGGCCATAGTCATTGCCATCTTCTCTTCACATTCAGCTTTCTGCCAATTTAACCGATCTATCTCCGGCAAAGATACGACCATTCCCAAGGCTCCACCTCGCGGAATAATAGTAGCCTTGTAGACTGGGTCACACTGAGGAAGCTCAAGACCTACAATCGCGTGCCCAGCCTCGTGATATGCAGTTTTTTCTTTTTGATCATCAGTAAGAACCATAGACCGACGCTCTGCTCCCATCATTACTTTGTCTTTTGCGTTTTCGAAATCAATCATACTTACGAATGTTCTGCCAATTCTCGCAGCCATTAAAGCGGCCTCATTAACCAGATTTGCTAAATCAGCACCTGAAAAACCAGGAGTTCCTCTAGCAATCAAGCGCAAATCAACATCAGGACCAAGAGGCGTCTTTCTTGCATGCACATTGAGTATTTTCTCTCTTCCTTTTATATCTGGATTTGGAACATTAACCTGTCGATCAAACCTACCAGGACGCAGTAGTGCAGGGTCAAGTACGTCACGTCTATTAGTTGCAGCTAAGATTATGACACCTTCATTTTCGTCGAAACCATCCATTTCAACCAAAAGTTGGTTTAAGGTTTGCTCTCGCTCATCGTTTCCGCCACCGTAGCCCGCACCTCTATTTCTACCGACTGCATCTATTTCATCAATAAACACAATACACGGAGCATTCTTTTTAGCTTGTTCAAACATGTCTCTAACTCGACTAGCGCCTACACCAACGAACATTTCAACAAAATCAGAACCAGATATTGTAAAGAAAGGAACACCCGCCTCCCCAGCAATTGCCCTGGCAAGTAATGTTTTACCTGTGCCGGGAGGACCCACTAAAAGTGCTCCACGAGGGATCTTACCACCTAACCTGCTAAATTTTTGGGGATTGCGCAGAAACTCGACTATTTCTTCAAGCTCTTCCTTTGCCTCATCGATACCGGCCACATCATCGAAAGTAACTCTTCCTTGTTTTTCGGTTAAAAGTTTCGCGCGACTTTTACCAAATCCCATGGCTCCGCCGCGGCCCCCTCCTTGCATACGGTTCATGAAATAAATCCATACCCCAATCAACAATAAAAACGGCAATATCGACATTATAAAGGACTGAAACAAAGATTGCTCTTGCTTTTCAGCCCTTACTACGACTTGGTTTTTAATTAAAAGATCTGTTACATTGGTGTCCGCGGGTCGAACCGTTACATATTCAACATTATCACCACCTTTAAAGCGAATATTTTCTCCATCCAAGATAACTGTTGCGACCTCTCCACGTTCAACAGATGCAACGAAATCCGAATAACTGATCTCTCGTGATTGTAATGATGAAGTACCAGAACTGAAAACGTTGAATAAAACAACGATTAGTAGAAAAAGAACTAACCAAAAGGCTATATTGCGATTGTTGCTCAATAGAGCTCTCCTTATTCAATACCACACGAAAGTGGAACTTTTAATATAACATACATAAACATTAGTTCGCTATGTTCAATGGTCTAGTAAGAATTGATTAAACGGCTGTTTGCACAAGTGAAACCTAAATTCTGACACAGGGTCTAGGAAAGGAAAATTTATTAAATTATTATCTTTGAATAAAGCTGGTAGCGCTACTATAGTTTGATATGGAATTTTTTTCCTTATATCTGGCTCTAATAACGTATACCCATCTTCACCCAAGCATTTGATAGTGAGGTCATTACAATTCTCAGATGTTATTAATTTCCATCTTCGATCGAATATTACACCATTTGAGGCATCTAGTTCACTAACACATGCATTCACTTCTCTAGTTATTTTAATACTATCATCATGAAAATAACAAATTGTTCCCGATCCAGAGAAAGTTGACTTTTCGTGTAAGGAGTTAATCAAGGCATCAACTTGCGATAGCCTGGGACGATACTTTTGGTTTGAGATCCATTTTTGTGCGGCAGATACCAAACGTCTTTTAATATCCTGAGGTTGTTTAGAGAATTCATCAAAATCGAAGATGATGTCTCCATTATCGCAAGACCCAAATTTTTCATAGTACTCTGAAGCATAATGATTCAATGCTTTTTTTGCACTTTGCATCAACAATGCAGTTCGACTAATAGTATTTTTATCTATGCCTATTTCGACAAAACGATCGAGCAGATCCCTCACTCTAACTCTCTCAAAACTCTGATCATCGTTAGTAGGGTCCTCAATCCAATCTACTTCGTAAAACTTTAAAACATTCTTCAAAGTATCACGTTCAAAATCTAAAAGTGGTCTGAATATAGTCATCTCGTCATTGCCAAAAGATAAATAACTTTGCTCAGCCATGCTCGCCAACCCATCTACTCCAGATCCTCTTCGTAATCTCATCAGAAAAGTTTCTGCCTGATCATCAAGAGTGTGTCCCGTAATTAAAATTGCGCTGGATGGAATAGAGTTTTGCATTAACCGATATCGAGCTTCTCGAGCACTAGCAGACAAGTTGCCCTTTATATCTTCATGATCCCAGAGCAAAGTTTTATGTTCCAAACCGAGCTTATTGCATAGTTCACCCACATATAGTGCCTCTTCAGCCGATCCATCTCTTAGATTATGATCAACTGTGAGGATTATCATTTTCAAATTTTTTTTATTAGGCCAAGAATTTATGAGGTACAAAAGGCTTAGACTATCACTACCACCTGAAACAGCAATGGCAAGAGCTGCAGGTTGATAAGAAAGAGTATCCAGAAAATTATCAATTTTTGTATTAAACTTAGTGGAAATTACATCTAAATCAAAGCTCACTTGCAGACCTTACTGGCACTGTAATTCATTCATTGCATCCAATGCTAAAAACGTCTCTTCAGCCTCTGGGAACCTGATCTGTACTTGAGACAGAATTTGACAACCAGCGTCTATTTGACCGAGATCTACTAATGACTGGCCCAATTTAAACATTACTTGCGGAGCAACATTTGACTCGGGAAAATCTGTATAGCTATTTAAAAATACTCTTGCTGCTGACTTCAATTCACCTAATTCCTCAAAAGCAATGCCTCTTAAAAGTAAAGCACGCGCGTTGAGGGGGCTATCCGGATAAGTATTTGAAAAACGCTCGAATAAATTAGTTGCCGACTCATATTCACCGTTTTCAAGTGCATCATAAGCAGCATCAAAATCTGCTTTTTCTCCGACTGCCAATTCAGGTTCCGCGACCACTGTATTTGTCGATGTTTCAATAGCATCATCCAAATCAATTGATGTTCCCAGCGTGCTAGTTTCCGATATATTTGAAACATCGCCACCTTCCAATTCGACGAGACGAAACTCGAGATTTTCTATTCTACTTGTTCCATCGCGAACCACCCTATCAACCCGGTGCTGCAATTCCTCTGTTTGCGCAATTAACCTCTTAAGCTCAATCTCAATAGCCTCAAGTCTCGCCAAGCTTGAACCGCTTGTAACAACTTGGGGCGAAGCAGCCCCCGTTGTGGAGAGCTCTCTCTTCATTTTTAGCATCTCGATGTAAAGTATGGTCAAATCTTGCCGCACGTCAGCAAGTGTCTGCTCTTTTTTCTGAGCGAGAGTACCCGTAGCTAAAAGCGCGAAAAAGATCACATATAAAAGCCGCATTAAGCTTTCCTAAATTATTAATCAGGACCCCAAATTACTCAAAACTGTCACAGCTCTACGATTTACCGAATAACAGCTCTCATTACTACAAATTTCAATTGGGCGCTCTTTGCCGTAACTTACAGTTTCTATTCTACTCGCTGCTACGCCTAGAGAATTCAAATATTCCTTCACCGAATTAGCTCGCCTGGCACCTAATGCAATATTATAGTCCCTGGTACCTTGTTCATCTGCATGACCTTCAACAATAATTTCATAATCACCATTTGTCATCAGCCAGGTTGCCTGGCTATTTAAAAGATCCATGCCCTCTTGACTAAGGCTGGATTGATCGATCGCAAAAAATACTCGGTCGCCTATGGCTTTTTGAAAATAGGCTGGTGATGTAGGATTTGATACATCTCCCATATTTTTTCCAAAAACTGTATCATTGGAACTGCCTCCAAATGGGTTGCCTGAATTAGAGCATGCTGCTAATACCCACACAGCACTGATTAATATTGCATTCCTAAGCTTTTTCATACTTCACCTACTATATTCATTGATACGAGTTTACATTGTAAATTAGTATCTGAAAAGTGCTATATATTTCTATCGCGCCAAGGGTGACCATGAAGGGTCAGATGCTCCTTCCGGGGTAATAAGTGGTTTCAAGTTTCTACCTGAGATATCTACACTGTAAAGGGACGAAGTACCATTTCTGCCCAGAGTAGATCGACTAAATACTATAACGCGACCGTTTGGAGACCAAGTTGGACTCTCATCTAAAAAAGATGCGGTTAACAACCTTTCTTCACTGCCATCTAATCTCATCACACCGACGTGAAAGCGACCCTTGCTCTGCTTGGTAAACGCTATCATATCACCCCTAGGTGACCAAACTGGTGTCCCATAGCGACCAGACCCAAAACTTATTCTTCTCGCATCGCCACCGTTTGCTGACATTATATATAGTTGTTGCGAACCGGATCGATCACTTTCAAAAACAACCTGCTTTCCATCCGGAGAAAAACTGGGGGCCGTCTCAATAGCTGGAGAGCGTGTTAAACGTTTTACTGCGCCATTCGATAATTGCATTCGATATATATCAACATTGCCGCCATTTTCTAAAGAATATAGTACCGTTTTCCCGTTTGGAGAGAACCTTGGCGCAAAAGTCATCGTACCAGCTTGGCTTATTAAAGGTCTACTTCGAGTATTGCCGACATTAAGTATTTGAACCTGAGGAAATCCAGAAGCATAACTGGTGTAAAGCACTTGATCTCCCTTTGGAGAAAACCTAGGGGCCATTACTATCGAATTACTATCAGTCAAATATTTAACATTCGCGCCGTCATAATCCATCAAAGCAAGCCTTTTCTTCCGCTGTGCTTTCCCACCTGTTTCGGAAACAAAAACAATGCGACTATCAAAATAACCTGTTTCCCCTGTAATGCGGCTGTATACCTCATCGGCTACTTTGTGAGCTATGCGCCGCCAGCTATTAGCACTCCCAGAGAACCTGAGGCCAGAACCTAGTTCCTGCTGAGAGAATACATCATAAACCCTAAACATGACTGAGACTTTGCCACTGTTATTCATTGATACTGAGCCAGTAATCAGTGCATCTGTATTTATAACTTGCCAGTCACTGAACTGAACAGGCGAAGAAAAACTAGTAATTTTACTTACATGTGCAGACCTTGGAATTTCCCGAAATAAACCCGTTCCAGTGAGATCATTCCGAACTACGCTAGTCAAATTACGAGCTACTTCAACAGCATTCGGGGTCTCCGCTATAAATACTGGCACCGCGAAAGGCATAGGCTCGATGACCCCTTGCGTTATCTCAATTCGAAGTGGGGCTGCGGATACTAGTCCACCAGTCAAAAATATGAAAGCTGCAAAAATAAACCGAAACATTACCTATTCCTCATCTGATCTGGATTGAATGTGAGAACAATCTGTTGCCATTGCTCATAATCAAAATCTTGCAAATTAAATCCATCCCATTTCTTTTGACACTTGAAAATTGTTTTCTTTGCATTTGTAAATGCACTGCGGGCTGCTGACCCTTCTCCTCCTTCGCTCGTGACAAGTTTTATTTCATTGCGTTCAATTTTACCATTTTTATCCAACGAAAATGCCACCGTAACTTTAACATAGGCATTTTGGTTTCCAACATCAACATTCCAACAGGGCTCAATTTGTTTCAGTAGTGCATTTCCTATTGACTCGATAGTAGCTGCTGAGTTCAACGACGTCTTAGAACCAGCATTTAGGCTTTCAGATTTTTCCTGTTCATTTTCAATACTACTCAATGCTGAACTTACAGCGTCAACAAGATCTTCACTTGGGGTGTCTTTTGTTTCATTTTCTGTTTGGATTTGAGGTCTCCCCTTCGGTCTCAATGATTTCTTAGGTGCCCCAGATGGCTTTTTTTTGGGTTCGGTAATTATTTCAGTTGTCGCACCGCGCGTTGATTGATTTTGCTCTTCTATTGTAAAGTCCGAATTTTCTTGGTCAGCTGGGACTTGATTTAGACTATCAATTGCATCGTCATTGAATGTGTCCTCATTTTGAGGGATGACTGGAACCGATGCGACCCTATCCGCTACAATGGGACTTTGGGTTTGAGTGGTCTCTGGCAGTAGTGCAAGAGATGGATCATCTTGATTTAACCCTGGCTGATCCGGTTCATTTGATAATTCAGGGACAACCGACTGAATCCGTTCCGGTAATTCTATATTATCTTGCTGCAACTTAGGAACATCGGGAACTTTCGGAGAGACCGCAAAGACTTGCTCATCAATTTCTGAGATGGTTGGATTACTCGTAACTTGGTCAGGTTTAATCTGATTTAAAATGTCAATTTCATCACTTACTTGAGGGATACTATTTGTTACAAATTCTTTTTCAAACTGTTCGGCAGAAATAATCGAGATTTTGGTGATTGAGATTTCGTCTGGTTTAGAAGTAAAAACATCTCCAATAACAAGCCATATTAAGAAAGAAAGATGCGCTGCACCTGAAATATAGTGCCCAACATGCATCTCTTACTAATTCTCAATGTTCATAATATCTGAAGACCCAACGTCAGTGACGAGGCCAACATTAGAGAACCCAGCCCCGTTAATTGCTCCCATAATTTTTGCCACAAACTCGTAAGTAACGGACCCATCTGCCCTTAAATAAATTAAATCACTCTCCCGCTCTTCTGATATTGCTGATAACTTAGGTATCAGCTGCTCAAATGAAATTTCAGTTTCTTGTAGCACTATTTTCTTATCTGCCGAAATTGTAACTGAAAGAGGTACATCATTTTCACTAGGAAGCGCGTTAGCCGATGTTTTAGGTAATTCTATTGGGATGCCTACAGTCAGCATAGGCGCAGTTACCATAAATATTATCAGTAAAACCAACATAACATCAACAAATGGCGTGACGTTTATTTCTGACATAGGACGAACTCTTTTAGTACGTCTATTCCTTTTTGATACCTGTGCCTGTACCGTTCCAGCACCCATTTTAACTATCCAATTGACGGCTTAGTATTGTTGAAAATTCATCAGCAAAACTTTCATATCTAGCAACAATACGGTCCGAATCTGCACTGAGTTTATTGTAAAAAACAACCGCTGGTATAGCCGCCAGAAGCCCAAGCCCTGTAGCAAGTAACGCTTCAGCGATACCTGGAGCAACTACTGCTAAATTTGTATTCTGTTGTTCAGCAATCTCTATAAAAGCATTCATTATGCCCCAAACAGTTCCAAATAAGCCGATGAATGGGGCCGTAGAGCCAATTGTTGCTAAAATTGTAAGTCCTGATTGCAAGTCCTCTGCTTCTCTAACTACGGCTACATCCATAGACCTGTCTATCCGTGCTTGTGCTCCAGCTATCATAACTCCGTCAGATCTATGACTTCTCTCCCACTCCACCATACCAGCGGCGAAAACGCGTGCAGTATGTCCACTTGGATCAGGTCCTAATTTTTCGAACAGCTCATCTAGCGGCTCTCCTGACCAGAAAGATTGATCAAAACTAGATGCTTCCGAACGTGCTGTCCTAAATAATATCAATTTTCTGAAGATAATGGACCACGACCAGAACGATGACCCAATTAGCATAATCATCACAATTTTAACTGTAATCGTTGCACGCCCAAAAAGCGCCCAAAAAGTAAAAGCTTCGTTTTCCATCTTATCTGCTCATTTATTCGCCATCTTTGGCTTTGTCCAAGCATAGACGTTTTCCAAGATAAATCCAATTATTATCACATAGAAAACTACTAAAATCCAAATTTTAAGTGAATTTATCGTAAATAGTTTTTGGCAATTTCATAAGATGCCCATTGACAGCAAGAGGTACTATTTCCAAAATAGCTTTAAATATTAGCTCGTTACCTCGATAAATATGTTGGTAAAATTTTAATCGG
>Ga0160422_10003110_pt1 | contig 10285 bp, 10 predicted proteins | sample Fk160mmetaG_FD_108192 | JGI IMG/M metagenome (GOLD analysis project Ga0160422, IMG submission 108192) | Marine microbial communities from the Central Pacific Ocean - Fk160115 60m metaG | ecosystem: Environmental > Aquatic > Marine > Oceanic > Photic zone | place: The Central Pacific Ocean... | reverse complement strand
GTTAAAAATAAAATCATTGATATTTTCTTAAAAATAGGTTTTGACATTTCAGAGGGCCCTGAAATTGAAGATGACTGGCATAATTTTACAGCTTTAAATTTACCTGAATATCATCCTGCTAGAGATATGCAAGACACATTCTATTTAAATAAAAATCCTGACTGGTTGTTAAGAACTCATACTTCATCTGTTCAAATTCGACATATGGAGAATAATCAACCCCCAATTAGAACTATTTCACCAGGAAGAGTTTATAGAAATGAAGATATTTCTGCAAGGTCTCATTGTTTCTTTCATCAAGTTGAGGGCTTGTATGTAGATCAAAATGTATCTTTTGTAGATCTTAAACAAACTTTATTACATTTTACTAAGGAATTATTTGGAAAAAATAAAATTAGATTAAGACCATCTTATTTTCCTTTTACTGAACCTAGTGCTGAACTTGATATTTATTGGGGTCTCGAGACAGAGTCAGATTATAGAATTACAAAAGGTACAGGTTGGTTAGAAGTTCTTGGTTGTGGAATGGTTGACCCGAATGTATTAAATAACTGCGGGATAGACTCTGAAAAGTTTTCTGGATTCGCATTTGGATTGGGAATTGAAAGAATAGCAATGTTATTATATCAAATAGAAGATATTAGAAACTTTTACGAAAATGATTTGAGATTTCTAAATCAATTCAAAAATTCAATCTAATTTTTTAGACAATTTTTTTATTTCATTGACTGCATTTTTATTATTATATAAAATTTCATATGCAGTGTCAATGATATCAAAACTTTCTTGATTTTTTTTTGAAATTTCATATGCGTTTTTAGTGGCATAATAACCCTCAACAATCATGGACATTTTTGAAATTGCATCAAAAACAGTTAGTCCTTCTCCAATCATTTTTCCAAAAGTTCTGTTTCTACTATGACTTGAGTAAGTAGTTACTAATAAATCTCCAATATATGCGGAGTGACTGAAATCACGCTTAATTTTATCAATTGATTTAATAAATTTTATCATTTCTTTTGTACAGTGACTAATTAGAACGCTAATAAAATTATCACCATACTTTTGACCTATAGAGATACCAACTAATATTGAATATATATTTTTAAGTGTTGCAGCATATTCAATCCCAACTATGTCATCTGATATTGAAGTTTTTATGTATGATGAGGTTAATTTTTTTGATAAAAAATCACATATATTTTTATTTTTTGAGCAAATTGTTAAATATGATAATTTATTTGCAGCAATTTCTTCTGCATGAGTAGGACCACTTAAAATTCCTAAGTTTTGATAAGGAATGTTAAAAAATTTGTTTAAATGTTCACTAATTACTAAATGGGATTCCGGAATCACGCCTTTCGAACCCGAAAAAATAATTTTATTTTTTAGGATTGTTTTAAAATTAATTAAAGTCTTATGGATATATGGTGATGGAATTGCAATAATTAATATATCTGATTTTTTAATTATTTGTTCAATTTTTGAACTGATATAAATCTTACTGATATTAAGCTTTAAATCTTTGAGATATTTTGGATTTCTTTTTGTTTCAATTATTTTTTTTGCTTGATCTTCTTCTCGGACGTGCCAAAATAATTCATTAGAGTTTTCTGATATCATTTTAATGAGTGCTGTTCCCCAGCTTCCTGAACCTAAAATACCAACTTTTTTCTCATTACTCATTTTAACAATTCTTTAATATAATCCGCAGCAAATTTAATCTAAATTTAATTTATTAGTTTTTTATAGTTTGTTTTGCTAAAAACACTCTCCCTAGGGTGTTTTTTGCGTTAAAATAACAGAGATATAAATAGTGCTGTTGCATAAAAAATAAACAATCTAAAAAACTTTTTTCTAGGTATAATTATTCTGTTGTGTAAATAAAAGCCTGTTAATATAATAGTAAGGTTAACTATTGTTTTAATTTCTAATTTTTCGCCAACAAAAAATAAAACCATTGAGGAAGAAAATTTTAAAAAAACAAACACCAAACTCATCGTAGCCACTCTAAAATCTGAGATAGAATATTTTTTTTTATAAAAAAACTTAAAAAGAAAAATAACAGAACAATATGCGAGAAAAGTAAAACAAACATATGTTAGTAAAAAATCAATTTGGTAAAGATTTTTAGTCATTTTATAATTGTGAATCTATAAGTTTCCTAGTGTAATCTTTTGGCATTTTAAACAACTTACTTGTTGAATTTTGGTCGACAATATTACCATGTTTCAAAACAATCATATTATCTGACATAAATCTAACTATCGAAATATCATGAGAAATAAATATATAAGTTAGGTTGAGTTCGATTTTTAACTTGTTCAAAAGACTTAATATTGATTTTTGGATAAATTTATCTAATGCAGAAACACACTCATCGCAAATTATTATCTTTGGTTTTACAGATAATGCTCTAGCAATAACAACTCTTTGTCTTTCCCCCCCAGAGAGTTCACTTGGATATTTATAAAATAAATTTTCATTAAGTTCAACTTTTTCTAGGTAATCAATAGCTAAATTCTTTGCTTCATTTTTATTTTTCCTAAAATGAATTTTAATTACGTCTGCCACTTGATTTATAATTTTAATATTAGGATTTAATGCTGAGTATGGATCTTGAAATATTAGTTGAATTTCTTTACTTAAATCATATCTATTAATTTTTTTTATGTCAGTGCCTTTATATTTTATATTTCCATTATAATTTTTATAAAAACCTGTTATGCATCTTGATATACTTGTTTTCCCTGAACCTGATTGTCCAATAAGACCTAGTGTTTCTCCCTTTTTTACACTAAAGTTTATGTTATTCAATACTATACTCCTATTTAATTTTAAAAATAAACTTTCAACGTTCAAAATAGTTTTATAACCATAAAGGTTTTTCTGCTGTCTTGGTTTAGGAGCCATGTTTTGTAATAACAAATTTTTAGTATAGTTCTTTTTTGGTTTTTTAAATATTATTGATGTTTTACCTCTTTCAACTATTTTTCCATTGTTCATTACAAGAACTTTTTGGGTAATGCTTTTAATTAAATTTAGGTTATGGCTCACAATTATTAATGCCATATTTAACTCTTTCTTCAGCTCTATTAATAATTTTAATATGTCTTTTTTTACTAAACTATCAAGCGATGATGTTGCTTCATCCGCTATAATAATTTTTGGATTCTTTGCTATTGCAATTGCAATCATAATTCTCTGTTGTTGACCACCGCTTAGTTGGTGAGGGTACTTATAGAAAGTTTCTTTTGGATTTTCGATTTTTACCTTTTTGATTAAATTAAAAATATATTCATTGCCTTTATCTTTGACAACTTCCTTTATCTGATCTCCACATTTCATACTTGGATTTAAATAACTCAGTGGGTCTTGAAAAATTAAAGAAACTTTATTTATTAATATTTCTTCAATATCTTTTTTTGAAAATAATTTGTTTTTATAATGTAATTGCCCTTTTTGCTCTAGACCCTTATATTGAAGTAAATTTAAAATACTTAGAGCTGTTAGAGACTTACCACTTCCTGATTCCCCAATTATTCCTAAGATTTCATTATTATTTAATTCAAAAGAAATATCCTTAACAATTAAAATATTATTGGATGAAATTTTTAGATTCTTAATTTCTAATAACTTATTATTTTTCAAAATTATAGTTCAATCATTTTAAAAGCTTCTTCTATATATGTGTTAAGATCATCTGGATAAATATTGCCCTCGGATTTTTTATCATTTCTTTTCCCAAGCCTAACAATTATAATGTTTGGTTTTGGGAAAACAATTACATATTGACCAAGATGCCCTCTCATAGAAAAATAATCCATCTTTTTATAGCTACCTAACCAAAAGCCATAACCATAATATGGGCTTTTGTCAAACCTTTTAGTTGTAGCTTTTTTAACAAATGATGAATCAAGCAATTTTTCTTTATTCCAATAGCCATAGTCTTTAAATAATTTACCAAGCTTTGCAAAATCTCTTGCATTAGAATTAAAACAACAATATGCTTTCTCAGTATTTGTTGTTAAATTATCAACTTGCCATAATGCATTATTTTCTGCACCAATTGGATTCCAAAACCAATCATAAACTAGATTTGATAGTTTTTTTTTGGTTGCTTTTTCAATTGTCATTGCTAAAAGCTGTGTATCGCCACTTAAATATTTAAAGGATTTTCCAGGCTCTCTTATTATTGGTCTCGACTTAATCAATTCTTCTAAACCTCCACTTCCCACATATGCCCTTGCTGTAACACCAAAAATATTTGTATAATTTTCCGTCCATTTCATGCCTGAAGACATGCTCGATAAATCTCCGACGGTCAGATTAGATGCTAATCCATTTTTATATTGTGGGATAAAATCCCCCACTTTTTGATTTAGGTCATTAATAAAACCTTCATCAATAGCTCTTCCTAGAACTGCAGTAACTAAACTTTTTGCAATTGAGAAAGAATTACTGTATGATTTCTCACTGTATCCATCATAGTATTTTTCATACCATAATGAATCATTCTTTATAATCAGAAAAGCAACTGTTCCTAAACGATCATGGGTATCATTCAGTCTTAGTGTAGACTTAGAATTATTAAAATCTTTATGTATAGGCCAAGCTTGTGGATTTTTACTTTTTGGTATGTCTATGTTTTCGAAATAAACATAATCAGTAATGTCTGCAACTGTTCTTTTAGTTTTGGAAATTGTTTGTACTAAATCAAACAGATATAGGGTTTCTGATTTAAATATGAATCCTAAGCAAATTATAATTGATGTTATAAAAATTAAAATTCTTTTTTTACTCTTCATAAACCTAAAGTACTAAATATTAACCTTACAGTCCTAAAAATAAGATTTTGATTATAAGTATTTTCATTAATTTAGATTTGTAAAAATGAAACAACCCTTTTTATTATTGAGAACAAGAATTTTCTTTGCTATGATAATTTTGGTTTTCATCTCATTTCTCTTGATTGGTGTCTCAACAAGTTTTCAAATTAGTGAAAGTTCATCTTATTATCACGAATTAAGATTGGAAAGAAAAGAAGCCCAATTGCAGAGAGCATTTTATAATTTATTCAATGAAAAATCAATTTCCAGAAACAGACAATATCTATTCATGACAGAAACTGAGGATGGATACAAATTCAATCAAGATTTAAAAAATAAAATTGCTAATATTTCTAAAGTTCAAAATATTGATTTTCAAATCTATGACCTAGATGGTAAAATAATTAACTCCACAAATAATGAAGGTTTAATTCGTAAAATTGATAAGGAAATTTTGAATGAATTATCTAACGATGAAGACTTTAATATTGTAAAAAAAAATCAAGTTGGTAAAATTTTAAATAGATATTCCTATTCATATTTATTTGACAAAAATTCTGAGCCTATTTGGATTTTAAATATTTCATATTTTGATGACGATAAGTTAAACACCTATGAAATTAGATCCTTCATTATAAATATAGTCCAGGTTTACATACTACTATTCATCCTAGCAATCATTATATCTTATTTTGTTTCTAGCTATATAACAAATCCAATTTCTGAGTTAGTAAAAAAAATGAAACAAATGAGACTTGATAAAGTCAATAAAAAAATTAATACAAATGTTTCTAGTAAAGAGATGTTTACATTGGTTAATTCTTATAACAACATGGTTGATCAAATTGACACTAATGTTAAAAAACTTTCTAAAAATCAAAGAGATTTGGCATGGAGAGAAATGGCTAAACAAGTAGCACACGAAATAAAAAACCCATTAACTCCAATGAAACTTAGTATACAAAACTTTAAGCAGCGTTTTAATCCTAATGACCCTAAAATTCAAGATAAAATTCAAGATTTTAGCGCTACTTTAATTTCGCAAATAGACGTTTTGAGTTCAATTTCTACAGCTTTTTCTCATTATGCTGAGTTACCTGCTCAAAAAAATGAAAATATTGATATAATTTCTGCTACAAAATTAGCATTGGAAATTTTCAATGATCAAAATATTTCATTTGAGGCTAATATTGATTTTTTAAAAGTTAAAATTGATCGTACAAATCTTATTAGAATAATAACTAACCTGGTTAAGAATGCAATTCAAGCCACAGAAAATACAAATACTCCAAAAATTAGTGTCAGAGTAGAACGTATTAGAAATAGGGCAATAATTAAAATCCAGGATAATGGAATTGGTATATCAAAAAAGAATGCTGAGAAGATTTTCGAACCAAAATTTACTACCAAATCAAAAGGAATGGGATTAGGTCTAAGTATAATTAAGAATTTAGTTACAAATTATAGCGGGCAAATTAGCTTTACATCTAGAAGGGGAAAAACTGTTTTTAAAATTGAACTACCAATTCATAAATAGTTTAACAAAACTCATTGTAAGCCTGTTTTAAATTTTCAGCAATTATTGCAGCATCTCTACCTTCAATATGGTGCCTTTCCAACATATGTACCAATTCGCCATTTTTGAATAATGCTATGCTAGGAGAGGAAGGAGGAAACGGAAACATTAGTTGACGTGCTGAGTCAGTAGCTTCTCTATCAACACCAGCAAACGCAGTAAATAAATTATCTGGGATTTTATCGTTTTCAAGGGATGAGATAACCCCGGGCCTAGCATTTGCTGCAGCACAACCACAAACAGAATTAATAATTATTAGTGAGCTGCCATTTTCGATTAATTTTTTTACGTCATCATTATTTGATAACTCTTTAAAACCATTGGAGGTTAGCTCTAACTTCATTGGTTTAACAATTTCTTCCGGATACATTTGAATTTTTTTTCAAATATAATAAAGAACTATTAATTGACATTTGTAAATTTGAAACCCTGCTATGTATAAATGGATTTTGGCTTTTATTGGTTTATACTTTTTTAGACTTCCAGGTTTTTTTATTGGGTTGTTTATTGGCCATCAATTTGATAAAAATAGATTAAATAAAATTGGTGATAATATAAGACAAGAATTTGAGTTAAATCTTCTTGCTTTGGCTTCAATCTTAATCAAGTCAGATGGAGAAATATCTAAGCAAGAAATTCAATATGTTAGAAATTATTTTATTAGTATTTATGGTCAATACAAGGCAAATATTCTCTTTAAACAGTTTAATAATAATATTAATAAAAAAAACATTTCAGTTAAAGAAGTCTGTAATTTTTTCCTAAAGAGAACCACATATGGTACTAGACTCCAATTATTACACCTTCTTTTTAATATTGCAAAGGCTGATGGTTCTGTTTCAAAAGCTGAGGTAGAAAAACTTTTAGAGTTTACCAGATTATTAAATATATCTCAAATTGATTTTGAAAGCATTAAAGCAATGTTTTTTAAATCCTCTGATTCGGATTATAAAATTCTAGAAATTGATAAAAACTGTTCCAATGAAGACTTAAAAAAAGCATACAGAGAACTAGCCAAAAAACATCATCCAGACAAAGTTCAAAATTTAGGTGAAGAATACACTCGAGCTGCAAAGGAAAAATTTTCAAAAATACAGGCAGCTTACGAAAACATTAAAAAACAACGAGGAATATGATAGATCAAATACTATTTTACTTAAAAATTGGCTTTAACCATATAATGGATATTAATGCCTATGACCATCTATTATTCTTAGCATCCATTTCAATAATTTACTCATTTAGGACATGGAAAAAACTTTTTTGGATTGTTACTTTTTTTACAGTTGGACATTCAATGTCACTATTTATATCATCTTATGGGATTTATAAACCTAATACAGATATTATAGAATTCTTAATCCCCGTTACAATAATTATTTCCGCTTTATCAAATATTTTTTTCTTAGATACAAATAAAAAAATTAATTATTTAACAATTCTGATTGCATTATTTTTTGGTTTAATTCATGGTTTTGGTTTTGCTAACTTTTTTAGTCAGATTTCATTTTCTGACGGAGTAGATTTAATTGCTTTAATTGGCTTTTCATTTGGAGTTGAGGTCTCGCAAATTTTGATTGCATTATCTATTTTATTGTTGAATTCAATCTTATTTTGGAATAGCAATAAACTCAAAAAAAATTACATAAGAATAATTTCATTTTTGGTTTGTTTATTAACTATATTGATATTTATTTAAAGCGGTGATTGATAAAAAACAGCATAAATACGACAAAGCCTATTTAAAGATGGCAACTGAATGGGCAAAACTTTCATATTGTAAAAGAAGACAAGTAGGAGCATTAATTGTTAAAGACAGAATGATTATTTCTGACGGTTATAATGGTACACCCACCGGATTGGACAATAATTGTGAGGATGATGAGGGATATACAAAGTGGTATGTTTTACATGCTGAAGCAAATGCTATTTTAAAGGTTGCTGCATCTACTCAATCAACTAATGGAGCTACTTTGTATGTAACTTTATCTCCATGTACAGAGTGCAGTAAATTAATTTTTCAGTCTGGGATTAAAAGAGTTGTTTATATAACTGAATACAAGGATAGGTCAGGGCTAGACTTTTTGATTGAAGCAGGTGTCCAAGTTGATCAAATTATTGACCTTTAATTTTAGCATTAATTTTTTCAGAAATAATTAGAATAAGAATTAAAATAATAGCGCACAAACTTCCAATTATTCCAATTAGGGCAACTTTATTATCCTCGGAAAATACAGATTCTTTAAAATCAAAGTAAAATAAATTTATAATTAGAATGACTATTGAAATGAATATTCCAGAATATTTTAACATAATTAAAATGTTTTAAACTATCCTTCGCAGCTCTCGCAGTCTTTCTTTTGTTTGAATTTTTGAGCTGCGTTCATACTGTGCTGATAGTATAAAGATTTCAATCCTAATTTCCAAGCTGTGACATGAATCTTATTAATTTCCTTAGTTGGTGTGTCTGGATGTACAATTATATTTAATGATTGACCCTGATCAATATGATTCTGTCTATTAGCTGCTTGGTATATTATTGCTAACTGATCAATTTCAGAATATGTTTTAAATACTTCTTTTTCATGGTCAGTTAGGAAATCAAGATCTTGTACAGAACCATCTTTATCTCTTATTTCCCTCCAAACCTCCGGCGTATCCATTCCTTTTGTTTGAAGAAGTTCTACTAAGAACGGATTTTTAATTGTGGTCTTAATTTTCGCGATATCCTTTACATAAATATTGGACCATATAGGCTCAATTCCTTGAGATACTTGACCTAGTATAAATGCAGAAGATGTTGTTGGCGCTATAGCATTTAATGTTGTATTTCTTCTTCCATAACCCTTTAATAGTTCTGGTTCACCAAACTTCTCCGCTAGGTATTTAGATGCTTTGTTTGAGTTCTCCTTTATTTTTTTAAAAACCTCGCTATTTAAATCATAGGATTCTTGACTGTCAAAAGGCAACATCTTTGATTGCAACAAGGAGTGCCATCCAAGTACTCCCATACCTAGTGCTCTGTTTTGTTTAGAAAAATTATATGCTCTTTCCATAAACAAAAAGGTTTGTTGATCGTCTCTATTATCTGAATTTTTATAGGCCTCTAGCTTTTCTAAAAATTCTGTAATTACTGCATCTAGGAAATAGATCATTGTTTCAACAGCATCAGTATCCTTCCATTTATCATAATGCAAAACATTAATGCTTGATAATACACAAACAAAAGACCAGTTATGGTCAGACGGAAGCATTATCTCCGTACACAAGTTACTTGCATATATTGGTAGCTTTTTATCTTTATATACATCAGCAGCTCCATTGTTTGCGTTGTCTGTGAAGAAAATATAAGGATATCCCATTTCACCGCGGCTTTGTAAAACTTTAGCCCACACCTTTCTCTTTTCATCATCACCATCAATCATAGCCTGCATCCAGTCGTTGGTAACTGTGACACCATGAGTTAATTCTTGAATTGGATTACCTTCCGTACCTATTTCTAAAAATTCCATAATGTCTGGATGGTCAATTGGAAGATATGGTGAAAAACGACCTCTTCTCACAGAGCCTTGGCTTACGACATCTACCATTGATTCAAATAATCTCATTATGTGAACAGCTCCTGATGCTTCACCATTATTTTTTATTTCAGCACCCCTGTGTCTAATTTTACCAAAATAACCTGATGTACCTCCTCCAAGCTTAGACATCATACCCACTTCAGATTGAGAGTATAAAATATTTCCAATATCATCATCAATATGAGATCCAAAACAGCTAATTGGTAAACCACGCTCTTTACCAAAGTTTGACCACACTGGTGATGCCAGTGAGTAAAAACCTTGTGACATGTAATCGTAAAATTTGTCAGCAAAACCTG
>Ga0160422_10003109_pt1 | contig 10287 bp, 9 predicted proteins | sample Fk160mmetaG_FD_108192 | JGI IMG/M metagenome (GOLD analysis project Ga0160422, IMG submission 108192) | Marine microbial communities from the Central Pacific Ocean - Fk160115 60m metaG | ecosystem: Environmental > Aquatic > Marine > Oceanic > Photic zone | place: The Central Pacific Ocean... | reverse complement strand
TACAGATTATAGATATAATCTATCAATAACAAAACACTTACCGGAGAGGAATTATGAAAGCTTATCAAGTAATAGAAAATGGAAAGCCACTTGAGGAGAGAGAACTCGAAACACCACAACCAAAAGGAAGGGAAGTGGTACTTAAAACTGTTGCATGCGGAGTTTGCCACTCTGATGTTCATATTCATGATGGATACTTCGAATTAGGAGGAGGGATTCAATTACCTTCTCCTCTTCCGGGTGGTGAGCCATTGACAATGGGGCACGAAATCTTTGGAGAAGTTGCTGCTGTTGGAGAAGAAGTTGAAGGTATCAATATTGGTGAAAAATACGTAGCCTATCCATGGATGGGATGCGGTGATTGTGATTTGTGTAATGACGACATGACACACTATTGCGCCAATAATTCTAATCTAGGAATACATGTAGGAGGTGGATATGGAGATCATGTCTTAGTCCCTGATCAAAAATATTTGTTTCATGCAGCTGATACTCCTGACAGTCTTGCAGGAAGTTACGCATGTAGAGGCCTCACAGCTTACAGTGCACTTAAGAAAGCTGGACCTTACAAAAAAGATAATTCGCTGGTTATTGTCTCAGCCGGTGGACTCGGGATTTTAGCCCTTAAAATCGCACAGGCCGCTTACGGTATAAATCCAATAGTAGTGGATATTGATGATGAGAAGCTTGGAATGGCTAGTCAGCTTGGTGCTTCTGCAACAATCAATTCGTCTGAAGAAGGAGCTGCTGAGAAGCTTATGGAATTAACAGAGGGAGGAGCAAGGTCAATTGTGGACTTTGTCGGAGCCGAAGCCTCTGTAAATTTTGGTTATAACCTTTTAGCCAGAGGAGGAAGCTATGTGATAGTGGGACTTTTCGGGGGACAAATTAGTTTACCTCTTCCTCTACAGGCACTGACAGAAAAGAAATTAATGGGTTCATATGTAGGTAGTCTAGGAGATATGAGAGAATTGATGGAGTTAGTAGTGGCTGGAAAGATTGATCCTGTAGCTGTTGAGACGCGAAATGTCTCTGAGGCAAATGAAACTCTTAAAGAAATGAAGGAAGGAAAATTGTTAGGTCTTGTAGCCCTTACGCATGATTGATCTTATATAGAAATTTCTGATAATACTTCCGAAATATCTCGGTTTATCACTAAATCAGCCAAGTGATCCATTTGTGTTGGCTCATTATTAATAATTACAAGTTTCGCTCCAGTCTCTTTTGCAAGGACTGGTAAGTCTGCTGCAGGAAACACTGCTAACGAAGTTCCTATACAAATAAATAAATCACATTTTATGGCTGCTTTTTGAGAGGAAATCATTTCATCTTCAGGCATAGCTTGCCCAAAAGATATGGTTGCAGTCTTAATAAACCCGCCACATTTTTTGCACAAAGGAGGTTCATTCGTTGTCAAAAATTCAGATTTTAAGTCAATCAGATCATACCTCTTATGACAATCTAAACATTTTGCATAAGTTGCATTACCATGAAGTTCGCTTATTTTTTCATCTGCAATCCCCGAATCTTGATGCAAGTTATCTACATTCTGCGTTATTAGAAACGAATCCTTTTTATTCATGATTTCAGCAATTTTATTGTGTCCTCGATTCGGAACAGCCCTATCGATACTCAATTCATTTCCAAATTTCCTCTGCCATGATTCTATTCTTTTCTCTTTAGAACTTACAAAATCTTGAAAGTATATAGGCGTAGATGTTTTCCAGATACCTTGTGGACCTCTGAAGTCAGGTATGCCAGAGTTTGTGCTTATACCCGCTCCTGTAAAAAAGACTAGTTTTTTACTGTTTTTAATTAAATCTTTGAGACTAGATGTCATTCTTTAAATTCTTTGATATAGAATATCAATCAAATCTAAAAAAGTGGATATTTTTTCTCTAAGTCAAGAATCTCTCTGGTTGATAACAGTCGTATACGACTTGGGCCTTGCATTACTTCTTTACAGATTTTTCGGAAAGTACGGCCTCTATGTGGCTGTTGTTTTAGGTATTGTGCTAGGTAACTTACAAGGAGGAAAAGTAAGCGAACTTATTATTTTTGGAAGCGCATACAAAGTGAGTATGGGAGCCATTCTTTACTCGGGGATTTATTTTGCAACAGATGTTTTGAATGAAAAGTATGGTAGGGCAGAAGCAAATAGGGCTGTAATGTTAGGTTTCTTTGCAAATATTGCGGTAATGATTACTCTAGTTCTAAGTATTCAGTTCAAACCGTCCGAAATAACAGGATCTGCTTTAGAAGTTCACAACGCAATCAGCACTTTAGCCTTCTATTCTCCTGCCTTTGTGATTGGATCTTTAACTGCTTACTTAGTTAGCCAGACATTTGACGTTTGGTTTTTCAATAAAATTAAGAATTACACTGGAGAATCAAAACTCTGGTTAAGGAACAACCTTTCTACAATAACTTCGCAATTGATTGATACTTTGATATATCAATTTACGTGGGTAATTGCTACCGGAATGGATTGGTCAACAGCTTTTATGCTTGCTATGACAAAATATATTTTTAAGGTTTTAATAGCTGCAATTGATACAATATTCATTTACTGGGTAAAAAAATGGTAAGCAAAATTAAATTCAGAAATGTAGCTATCTATTCCTCGTTGAACCATAAGAATGTGATTTCTATTGCAAAACAAGTAAAAGAGGTCCTAAAAAGTTTTGACATTAACTGCTTATATCCATCGTCCTCTAAAATAAGTAATTTGATTTCTGAAAAAATACAATCTGATAAATTGGTAGCAAACCGGTCAGATTTAGTAATAGCAATTGGAGGGGATGGCACTTTGTTGAGCACAGCAAGGAATTTCGGTCATTTCAATGTTCCTGTTTTAGGCATAAATCTTGGAAATTTAGGGTTTTTAACAGATATTCCACCAGCTGATTTAACCTTCTCCTTAAGAAGAATTCTTGAGGGTAAGTATGTCGAAGACAAGCGGATATTTCTTGAGGCTAAAATTGCAGGAAAAAAAAGGAAATACAAAGCCCTCAATGAAATCGTCTTACATTCTGGTTCGATTGCCCAATTGATAGAATATGACCTTTTTATAGAAAGCGAGTTCGTATACAGGCAAAAGGCCGATGGAATCATTATAAGTACTACTACAGGTTCGACTGCTTACTCGCTCTCCGGCAATGGCCCAATTATTTCACCTGAGGTCGATGCTATTACCCTACTTCCTATGTTTCCTCATAGCTTAAATGCCAGGACACTAATAACAAGTCAAGATAAAAAAATCGTTCTTAAAGTAAACGGAAAGTCAAAAGCCTACTTAAGTATGGATAGTCACGAAAATTTAAAGGTTACTTCTAATGAGAGTGTGCACATTCAAAAGGCTGATGCTGAATTGACTCTTATTCATCCAATTGATCACAGCTTTTTTTCCTCTTGTAGAGATAAGTTGGGTTGGAGCCTAGGAGTCCCTAATAAAAATAGTTCTTAGTTTTTTTTTATAAACTTGTAAAATAAGGTAATGAAAGCAAAAAGACTTATAGTTTTTCTCATAGTATCTTTATTTATCTCTTCGATATTAAGAAGTGAAATGCCTGAGTTTTCAGAAACACAGTTGCTTATGCTTGAACAACTTCCACCCGATCAAAGGGCAAATATTCTTGATAAAATGGGAACTGCTCAGTCTTTAACTGAGGAAATAGAGGAAAAGTTCCAAGAAGGAAGCTCTTTGACCCTTAAGCCAGAGCTCAAAGATTTAAAAAAGGACGAAGATTACTGTTCTGAGTGCATCTACGGATTTAATTTCTTTCTTTATTCTCCAACTACTTTTGCTCCGGTAGATAATTCTCCTGTGCCTCCCAACTACATATTAGGTCCAGGAGACCAATTAACCGTAACTTTCTATGGCAACAAGGAGAAGGAGGTAAAAAAAACCATAACTAGAGAAGGTGATATTGTACTTCCTAGCCTTGGGCCGGTGAGTTTTCTTGGAAAGACATATCAAGAGGCAAGAGATATGTTGAAAAAAAGAGCAGAACAGGACCTTATAGGTACCCAAGTTGAAATGTCTCTCAGCAAATTGAGGTCTGTAGGTGTTTATATATTGGGAGAAGGTTATAAACCTGGAAAGTATGTCATCAGCGGTCTAAGCTCTGTTTCAAATGCATTATTTGTAAGCGGTGGAGTCAGCAGAGAAGGTTCTCTAAGAAATATTCAAATTAAAAGAAACGGTGAAACAGTAAATACCTATGATTTTTATGACTTTATACTCAGGGGTTCCATAGATTCAGATATAGTACTTCAAGACGAAGACGTAATTTTTATTCCATTCATAGAAAATAGTGTCACCGTAGGGGGCGCATTCAAAAGACCCCACCGATATGAAATCCTTGAGGGCGAGACATTAAGTGATGTTGTTTATCTTGCGGGAGGTTTCAACTCCGAGGTTTATGGTAACCCTGACATAGAGCTTAGTTCTATAAATGAGGAAACAGCCAAGAGAGAACTTAGTTACTTAAAATTGAAAGCTGACTCCCAAAAACCTATTAAAAATGGAGATGTAATAAATGTTTCATCTGTTGCTGGTATCACTCCTCGTTCAATAAAGCTTACAGGCGAAATTAAGAACCCTGGAGAATATTCCATACAACCGGGCGATAGAATGTTAGATATAATAAACAGGGCAGGTGGTTATACCAGTGAATCTTATTTTCAAGGCGCAGTTTTTTTGAGAGAAGAAGTGGCTGAATCCCAGAAGATTGCTTTCAAAAGGGCAGCTGACGAATTAGAAAATACAATTGTTGATGTAATCACGAAAGATACCATCGATAACATTACTGAGTTTACACTTCTTCCAATATCAAAACTCATCAGTAAACTCCGAGATGAGAATCCTCCTGGCCGGATGGTAGTGAATTTGGATACCCTTGCCATGAAATCTAATCCAATCCTAAACTTTCCTGTACAAGATGGTGATCAGCTTTACATACCTCGTAGACCTTCATCTGTCTCAATCGTAGGAGAGGTATTAAATAGTGCTTCTGTAGGTTTTGACCCAAGTTTATCAGTCGATGAATATATTGACCTAGCTGGAGGTTTAAAAGACTCTGCAGACAGAGACCGAATATTTATAATTTTCCCCGATGGAAAGTCCCAATTAGTAAAGAAGGGTCTATTTTCCTCAAGTAAAGAGATTATGCCAGGCAGCACTGTGGTCATATCTAGAGATTCTAGGCCGTTTGATGCAATTAGCTTAACCCAGATTATAACGCCTATTTTAGCTGATCTTGCTACTTCAGCCGCAGCAATAGCTGCAATTAGCGATTAAGTAAGTTATGTATAAGCCAAAAAGGCTGATACTACTAATAGCTATATTCATTTCGAACTCTGTAGCTGCTTCCATTGAAGAATATTATCCATATAAAGTTCATCCGAGCGCATCAAATTATGGAAATACTGGAATCTTAGAATTGCCAAACGCAAGATTTATGCCAGAAGCTCAATTGAGGTTCAACTTTTCAGCATCCTATCCTTATGAACATACATCCTTAACAGCATCACCTTTTAGTTGGTTGGAGGCTACTTATAGGTATACGGAACTTAAGAATGAAAAATATGGTCCGGCTATTTACTCTGGAAATCAAACTTTAAAAGATAAAGGTTTTGACTTGAAAGCAAGAATAAGACGGGAAACGTACTATTTTCCTGCAATTTCTGTTGGATTAAGAGATGTTGCTGGTACAGGAATTTTTGCTTCGGAATATATAGTATCTACCAAGAAAATTGGAAAATTTGATTTTTCATTAGGGTTAGGCTGGGGAGTGCTAGGCACTGCGGATAATATCTCTAATCCACTCAGCTCTTTGAAAGAGAGCTTTAAAACTAGAGATGATGAGTCCGATTTAGGAGGTACCTTTACTTTTAAGAATTGGTTTTCAGGAGACACCGCTCTTTTTGGAGGAGTCGAATATGATTTTCCGAAAAGAGGTTTAAAATTTAAGCTTGAGTACGACACCTCATATTTAGATCGTAGGAAAGACAGAGCATATATCGAAGAGTCAAAGAGCAGATTAAACTTTGGAGTAGACTATTTTTTTTCTGATAACCTGAGCTTGTCCTCCTCTTTTGAAAGGGGACATCAGTTTAGAGTTTCATTTCGATTAAAAGGGAATTTTCTCAATGACACTATAAAGAAACCTTCACCAAAAAAAGTTCAATCTTTGAATAGGGAGCAAAAAAATAAAATCAAAGAGGATAATAATATATTCTATCGTTCTTTAAATCTCAGTTTAAGAGATGAGTCAATTTACATACAAGCTGCAAATCTGAATAAAAAAGAAGTCGATGTTGCAATCGCTACTTCAAGATTTTATTCTCTTACTAGGCCAATTGGACGCACTGCAAGAATTGTCACTGCACTTTCTCCAGATGAAATAGAAAAAATCAATATTCACGCTATGAATGGTGATTTTGAAGTAGCCAAAATATCTTTAGGAAAAGATTATTTCGTGAAAGCTGACAGCGGAAGTATGAGCTCAAATGAATTACTAAAACTCAGTGTCTTAGACTCTGATAACTCAAAACCTCTTTATCAAGAAGCAAAGTTTATTCCCAGAGTTGATTTTCCTGAATTTAGCTGGACAATGTCTCCTGCAATAAAACATCAGATCGGTGGACCTGAAGGATTTTATTTAGGGCAATTACTTTGGAAAACAGATACGACAATAAAATTTAGAAGAAATTTAGCACTATATACTTCTTTCAGCTTTAATATTTACGATACATTTGACGAGTTCAACAATCCAAGTGCAAGCACAATTCCTCATGTAAGAAGTGATATTCAGGATTATTTATCTGAAGGTAAGAACAGTATTCAAAGATTACAACTTGAATATTTTGGCACACCCTATAAAGATATTTTTACAAGGCTTGATGTAGGATATTTGGAGGAGATGTTTGGAGGACTAGGTGGAGAAATTTTATATAGACCATTCAATAAAAAATATGCAATAGGTCTTTCTCTCCATAAAGTTAAACAGAGAGGTTATGATCAACTATTTTCATTCAGAGATTATTCAACAACAACTGGTCATCTTGGTCTTTATTACGATTTACCTTATCAAATACGCTCTCAACTTCTTATCGGTAAATATCTAGCCGGTGATAAGGGCGCAACACTTGATTTATCTAGACGGTTTAAATCTGGGTTTACACTAGGCATATTCGCTACGAAGACTAATTTATCATCCGAGGAATTTGGTGAAGGTAGTTTTGATAAGGGTTTCTATATATCTGTTCCTACTTATCTATTTTATCCCAACTACAGGTCTGGTGTAATTTCATTTGGACTTCATCCTTTAACTAAAGATGGAGGTGCTATTCTCAATAAACATAATTCTTTAATAGGGATTCTAGGGGATTCCTCTTCATCATCATTGTCTAGGGATTGGGATAAAATACTCGATTAAAAATGAATAAATTTATAATTAATATATTTTGTGTCTTGTCTCTATTCTCTTGCTCTTATATGGACAAGAATAGAATTGCTCCAGGATATGTTGAAGCATTCAATTCTTTAAAACTACTCGTTTATGGAGATGACAGTTCCATAGCTCCTGAGGTTATAAAAGAAATTCCTTACGCATCTATGCTTGTAAAAATAGGTAACGGCCCAAAGGCACTTATGATATTGGAAAAAATTTCAGATGATGAGTACACTTGGGTTAGTGCAGATGAAATTTATTTGGTTACCAGAAACGGAAGAATAATAAAAACAGCTGGCTTGCCAAACAATTTAAAAGAAATTATTTCGCCATTCAATGGATGGAACTCCGAATTATTTAGAATCAATGACTTTGTGTCTTTTAAAACTTTTACAGACCCGCCTTTGAATAACTTGAAAGTAGTATCAAATTACTTTTTAAATAATCCCGCAGAAGAAGATCTATTATTTGGCTCCAAAACATTAAAGCTAATAGAAGAAGAAATTTACTCTGGAGAAGTCGGTTGGTCTGAGACTAACAAATACTGGTTAGACAATGATAACTTTGTTTGGAAGTCAGTCCAGTACATATCACCTAGGCTGCCGGAAATTTATATAGAAATAACAAAAAAGCCCCGATAAACGAGGCTTTTTATAAAAAGTTTGATTTAGTTCACTTCTCTTGTTGCTGTAGCTGTAGCTGTTGCTGTCGAAGCTGCTACCGCAGGTACTGTTTCCGTAGTTGTGTAAACTTCCTCTACGTCAACTGTCTCTTGAACATCAAATTCTTCTACTACATCATATGTCTCTACTACATTGAAAAGATCATCACCTGTACCAGGATCTGTTCCTACTGTTGAGACGGCTTGGCCATTTTGAGATGAAGTAGTTGTAGCAGAGGTTGTTCTTGTTGCAGTTGCGCCAGTTGTTCTTGTTGCAGTTGCACCAGTTGTTCTTGTTGCAGTTGCACCAGTTGTTCTTGTTGCAGTTGCACCAGGAGTTGTAGATGCTGGAGTTCCAGCAATATCAACAACTACTTCTGTAACAAACTCTTCTATTGTAGGAGTAGGTGTAGGAGTGGGTGCCGGCGTAGGAGTAGGAGTAGGAGTTATAGCACCTCCACCTGATCCACTATCTGAAATTGCAGCAGCTGCAGCGGCTATTGCTACAACGGCAGCTATAGTCCCAGCGCTTACCCCACCAATTGCGGTTCCAGCAGCGGAACTTCCTGCAGCACTTCCTGTTGCCGCGTCTTGTGCGTTTTCTCCACTTTCAGCCTGAACAAGTTGAGGAAACACCACTAAGGCGAGACCTGATAAAGTAGCAAGTAAATTTTTTGATAATTCTTTCATCTTAAAACCTGTTTAATTAATTTTTTTCCAATTTTTGTAGGGTTTGGGAACTACTTTGCGTATTAAAGTTCAATTTACGCATTGATGTCAACTTAATTTTTAAAAATCTGTGACCATATATCTGCCAACATTTTATTGAGAACCTGTTGTAGAATAAAGCGATACAAAGTTGCGAATGTACCTATTCTCTATTTTTACCAAAATTTTACACTTTCTACCAAGTGAGTTATCCCACCTCCTGGCCCTTAAAGGCTTAAAAACTCTTCATTTTTTTGGAATCACTTCAATAATCACAAAGAAAAAAAATGAACAAAATAGCCTTTCAAATGAAAGTTTTTTTAATTTAGCTAACAAAGTTGGTATCGCAGCAGGTTTAGATAAAAATGGTGAGTACATAGATAGCCTAGCGTCATTAGGCATTGGATTCCTAGAAGTGGGAACCGTTACACCAAAACCTCAAAAAGGAAATCCTAGACCTCGAATTTTTAGAAATGTAAGTGAAAAGGCAATTCTAAATAGACTAGGATTCAATAATAAAGGTGTCGATTATTTGGTTAAAAATCTAAAGAAAAGAAAGACAGATATAATAGTTGGATCCAGTATTGGAAAAAATTTTGATACACCAAATGAAAAAGCTACCGAAGATTACATTTATTGCCTAGAAAGGGTTTACAAATACTCCGACTATATTGCAATTAACATTTCTTCTCCCAATACTGAGAATCTGAGAGATCTTAGTAAAGTCGAACATTTAGATTATTTACTGAAAATTATAAAATCAAAGCAAGATGATTTGTCTGTTCTATTCGGTTACAGGCCAATTTTTATAAAAATTAGTCCTGATGAATCTTGTGAGGATTTAAACAATATTTGTAATTCGATTTTGAAAAATAAAATTGATGGCATTATTTGTAGTAATACAACAACTGATCACACTGATCCAAAAGGTTTGGGTGGAATTAGTGGAAGACCTCTTAAAAAAAAGGCAACTGATACGCTCATCAAAGTAAGAAATTTGCTTGGAGATAAGCTTCCTATAATAGCTTCAGGTGGTGTAATGAGCACAGAAGATTATCTTGAAAAAATTGATGCTGGAGCTAATTTGGTCCAGCTATATACCGGGTTTATATTTGAGGGACCAAAGTTAATTGATGATATAGTCAACTTAGATTCAAAAGTAAGAAATACTTGACAGAATACCTATTATTAAACTTTATACTGTAAATGGTAAAAATTTTGTGCACAAATGAAATCATTGGTAATAGTAGAATCTGGAGCAAAAGCTAAAAAGATAAAAGGTTATCTTGATTCAAATTTTCCTGACAAAGAATGGCAAGTTGAGGCTTGTGTTGGTCATGTAAGAGACCTTACAGACAAGGAGAATGCAGTAGATCCAAGAGATTGGACAAATCTCAAATGGGAATTTTCTTCTAAAGGCAAAAAAGTCATGAGAGAGTTAAGAAAATTTTGCAAAGAGTC
>Ga0160422_10003108_pt1 | contig 10288 bp, 9 predicted proteins | sample Fk160mmetaG_FD_108192 | JGI IMG/M metagenome (GOLD analysis project Ga0160422, IMG submission 108192) | Marine microbial communities from the Central Pacific Ocean - Fk160115 60m metaG | ecosystem: Environmental > Aquatic > Marine > Oceanic > Photic zone | place: The Central Pacific Ocean... | reverse complement strand
GGTGACCGGCGGCGGTATGCCCGTGGGCGCCTTCGGCGGGCGTCGCGACATCATGGAACAGATCTCCCCACTGGGGCCGGTCTATCAGGCGGGTACACTATCCGGAAACCCAGTAGCGATGGCCGCAGGCCTGGCGACCATGTCGATTATCAGTGAGCCGGGCTTTTACGATGATCTCTTCCGTCGCACGGGTGACTTGTGTACCGGCATGCGGGAAGCCGCTGCCGCAGCAGGCGTGTCCTTCACCACCAATCATCTGGGCTCCATGTTTGGCGGCTTCTTCACTGAAGACGAAACCGTGACCCAGTACCATCAGGTCATTAACTCCAATGTGGAAGCCTTCAATCAGTTCTTCCATCTGATGCTCGATAGCGGCGTGTATCTAGCACCCGCATCCTTTGAAGCCGGCTTCATGTCATCAGCCCACAGCGACGACGACATCGCCGTAACAGTTGATGCTGCCCGCGCAGCGTTTGCGGCCCTATAGGTATACGGGAGGTCGACCATGAGTGCACGCGGACCTTTCCCCCACAACCGGATGCGACGCCTCAGGGCCTCGGCATTTGCCCGCGACATGGTGCGCGAAAGCACACTGAGTCCCGCGGACTTCATCTACCCGGTGTTCGTGCTCGAGGGCAGTGGTCAACGTGAAGCCGTACCCTCTATGCCGGGCGTGGAACGCCTGAGCATCGACCTGCTAGTGGCGCTGGCCAAAGAAGCAAACGCGCTGGGCATCCCTGCGCTCGCGCTCTTTCCAGTGGTCGGACAGGACAGCAAGTCACTGCTAGCCGAAGCTGCCTATCAAGCTGACGGATTGGTGCAGCGCGCTGTTGCCGAGCTCAAGTCGGCCGTGCCGGAGATCGGCGTGATCACAGATGTCGCACTGGACCCCTACACCACCCACGGACAAGACGGCATCATTGATGAAGCAGGCTACGTGCTGAACGACGTCACCAGTGACACGTTGGTCAAACAGGCGCTCAGTCATGCGGCCGCTGGTGCCGATGTGGTGGCGCCTTCTGACATGATGGACGGACGCATCGGTGCTATTCGCAACGCGCTCGAAAGTGAGAGTCATATCAACACCCTCATCCTCTCTTATGCTGCGAAATATGCGTCCACTTACTACGGCCCGTTCCGTGATGCGGTCGGGTCCGCCGCCAACATCAAAGGCGGCGACAAGAAAACCTACCAGATGGACCCGGGCAACAGTGACGAAGCTATTCATGAGGTGGCGCTGGACCTCCGGGAGGGCGCCGACATGGTCATGGTGAAGCCGGGTATGCCATATCTGGATATCGTGCGGCGCGTCAAAACCGAGCTGCAAGTGCCAACCTTCGCCTATCAAGTAAGTGGTGAGTACGCGATGCATCAGGCGGCCTTTGCGCAGGACTGGCTAAGTTGCGACGCGGTGATGCTCGAATCTCTGCTCTGTTTCAAGCGCGCCGGCGCTGACGGCATCCTCACCTACTTCGCGATGGATGCGGCCCGACTGCTCGACGGATGAACCTACCTTGCGGCACTTCGTTACCGCGATACTGACTACCTTGCTAGCGATCACGTTGCTGGCCGAACCGGCTATGAGCCAACCTGATGCCACAGGAGCCGACTGCGGATGCCTGTGGGAAGGAAGCTTTTCCGAGGTCGCGTCGACAACCGACTTGGTGGTGCTGGCTGAGGTCCAAGCTATCAAGGGCAACGCCGTCGATCTGGTCCCCGAGCAAGTGCTACTAGGTGACTTCTGGCTGGATACCCTGCGCGTTTGGATGCGAACCCGGGATTACTGCCGCCCGCTCGCTGACGATTTTCCGCTGGGTAGTCGCTGGATCATGGCGCTCTCACAAATTCAGGAAGTCCCCGAGGGGGGCTTTGATCCCTCCACCCCTAATCAAAGCTTTGGCCGGCCCTTCGATTATGCGCTCTCTAGCTGCGGTGGCTACTGGCTTAGGGTTAACGGTAGCACCGCCACCGGCAATCTGGTGCCCGATATGCCGCGCTTTTACCATCAGCCGGATATGTCACCCGTGCTGGTAGATCTCGTCGCCGGGCATCTTGAGGGCACGATATCCACCGAAGCGCTGGCCGAGGCGAGCCGGGAGCGTCCCAAAGCCGTTGATGAATTGATCCTCGACACCCGGAGCTTTCTCAGAGGGCAAGCCGATTGGCTTCCCGATGAAGACACGGCCCCAGCGGCTGAGGCCCCGTAATAAGGCAGGCTTCAAATTTATGCAGGTGCCGGAACCTTGGCGAGGGCAATTAGGAGCGCCCCTCTCTTAACTCTGCGCTGCTGCTTTACTCTTCTCTGCTGCGTTCCGACTCGTTAGGCGCAACTTCAGCTGTCGTCGTTGGGCGATACGGCAAATCCAACCACCACAGGGAGCGGCATGAGAACTTACCGTCTCAACAATCCCATCATCTCGTCGATCATCATGAGCGACAGGCCCCAAATACGGTAGCTGGCAAATAGATAAGAATCCGTCTCCATCTTCTGCCCTTTCCACTCCCACTCCAGCGGTTCTCGATTGGCCTCATCCAGCAGGAAATGAAGCGGCACCCATACCACATCGTCCACTTCATGGTTGGGGGTGAGCTCGGGTAACTCAGTGACCTGAAAGATAAAAGGCGTCACCAGCATCTCCGGCCGATCTTTTCGCCAGCCCGTGTTCACATCGGACAGTTCACCCAGCGCGGTGCCCCACTGAGCCAGATCCACGCCAATCTCCTCATGGGTCTCTCGTAGCGCACAGGAGAGATTAGAGGAATCCCCGGGGTCACGTCGGCCGCCCGGAAAAGCCATATGCCCGGACCAGGGGTCACCCTCACGGGTCGCCCGCCGAATCATGAGCATCTCTGTCGCTTCCATACCCTCCCGCACCATAATTGCCACGGCGGCGCGCCCAGAACGCGGCTCGAAGCCGGCCTCTTCCTTATCGAAGCCTTGGAGTCGGGTCTCGAGTTGTCGGGTGAGATCGCGCAAGGTGCTCCAAATCAGTGCAGGGCCGCAGTCGTGGATGGTTCGGCCAGCGCCACTTCACAGGCCAGCGAGGCGAACACATCATAGCGTTTTACAACCGACCCGGCGCGAGAGCTCAGCGTCGACAACGCACCGTAGCGAGGCTTCCGGTATCATGCGAGCGCTTCATCCACTGACAGGACAAACTCCGTGAAACCCTATGCGGCTTATGCCATCGGTGCGGCACTGGTCGACACCGAAATTCAAGTGACCGACGCCGAACTGGCTGAGATGAATGTAGAGAAAGGCATGATGACCCTGGTCGATCAGGCGCGTCAGCGCGACATGCTGACAACATTATTCGATCACCTGATCCGGGCGAACCACGCCTCCGGGGGTAGCGCCGGCAACAGCATGATCGCCACCGCGATGATGGGCGCGCCCACCTATATGAGTTGCAAGGTGGCGCAGGATGCCGATGGCGATATTTATCTGGCCGACCTCGAACAATCAGGCGTGGCACACGGGCTCACAGAACGGAGTACCGACGGTGTCACAGGTAAATGCGTCGTGTTGATCACTCCCGACGCGGAGCGCTCGCTCAATACCCATCTCGGCATTTCCGAAACCCTGTCCACCGACGAGGTTGACGAGGCGGCTATCAAGGACTCTGAATGGGTTTACCTCGAGGGTTATCTGGTGACTTCGCCCACCGGGCACGCCGCCGCGCTGAAAACCAAAGCGCTCGCTGAAGCACACGGTGTGAAAACCGCCGTCAGCTTTTCGGACCCGGGCATGGTGAAATTCTTCCGCGACAACATGGCCGCCATGGTCGAGGGCGGTGTAGAGCTGGTGTTCTGTAATGAGTCCGAGGCACTCGAATGGGGTCAGTGTGACGATCTCGATACGGCGATTGAGGCCATCAAAGCGGTCGCTCGTCGCTTTGTGATCACCTTGGGCGCCGACGGTGCGGTGACCTGGGATGGCGAGACGCTTCACAGGGTCGCCGCCAAACCCGTTGAGGCGTTGAATACCAATGGTGCCGGGGATATGTTTGCGGGCGCCTTTCTTTACGCCTTGTCCCGCGGAGAGACCGATCTGCGCGCCACCGAATATGCCACCCTTGCCGCGGGGGAAGTAGTAAAATACTTCGGACCGCGGTTGGAGCGCGACGCTTGTCTCGCACTGCGCCGCCAATTTTTTGGTGACTGATCCGTCAGCGCCCAATAGGAACACACCACAGCATATGAGCGACAAAGAGATCAAACCTGTCATCAAGGCAGACCCGCTGTATCAGATGCTGCGCCAGGAAGACGTCGATGGCTTCAACGCAAATCGCGACAGTCTGGACACCAGTGAACTGACCGGTGGCGATTATAGAGGCCGAGATCTACGCAGAATGAACGCCCGGGGATTGGACTTTTCCAATGCCTACTTTCGCAACTGCGATCTCAGCGGCATCGACTTCCGGGAGACCAATCTCGAGGGCGCAAGCCTGATGGACGCCAAAGTGTCGGGAGTGTACTTCCCTGAAGCAGTAAGTGCTGACGAGATCCGACTGTCCCTCGATCATGGCACACGCCTGCGCTACCACCAGGACTAAGCGGACATGATTGGCAGGGACGCCACCTCTATCGCATCGACTTACGGTATCAGGGCTTGGCTGAGCTTTCTCCTGATAGCCTGCTCGGTGCTTTTGCACAGCCCAACTGGGCAAACACAGAACAGTCTCGCTACAGCGCTGCAGCAGCAAAGTGGATTTCTACCAGTCCGCGAGGCCTACCGACTCGATGGCGCGGTGACCGCGGACGGTCAACTCCGCCTTTACTGGCAAATCGCCGAGGGCTATTACCTCTATCAGCACATGTTCAAGGTGAGACACGCAGACACGTCCACACCGACGAATCTGTCGATCGACTTTCCACCTGCGCTAGATAAAACCGATGAGTTCTTTGGTGATGTCTCGGTTTATTACGATGAGGCCGATCTAGCCGTATCGCTCCCCGCTGGCGAGGCGCGCCTGACGCTTGAGGTGACTTATCAAGGCTGTGCAGATGCGGGGCTCTGTTACCCGCCCGAAACCGAGCATCTGCTGGCGGATGTTGCGACGGGTGCGGTCACCCCAACAGCCTTTGAACGTCAGCCTTCGAGTTCAACTAACTCGCCCTCTGCGGGTCCGAATATGACCTTGCTGCTGGCGCTGGGGCTGGCCTTCTTTGGGGGTCTTATCCTCAATGCCATGCCCTGCGTATTCCCCATTCTCTCGCTCAAAGTGCTGAGCTTTGCCACTGGCAATCCCAACGAGCACCGCCGGCACGGCCTCGCGTATCTCGCAGGGGTCGTGGCGTCTTTTGTATTGATTGCCAGCGTGTTGATCAGCCTGCAGAGCGCCGGTCGATGGGTCGGCTGGGGATTTCAACTGCAGTCCACTGGCTTTGTGATTGGGCTGGCCTATTTGTTTGCCGTGATGGGGCTCTCCCTGTCGGGGCTCGTGCTGTTCGGCGGGCGATGGATGAACCTCGGTGCCGGGCTTGCAACCGCGCCGGGTACCCGCGGTAGCTTTTTCACGGGGGTACTGGCGGTGGTGGTAGCGAGCCCCTGTACCGCGCCCTTTATGGGCAGCGCTCTGGGTTACGCTCTCACCCAACCGGCATTTGAGGCGCTGGCCGTATTCACTGCGCTCGGCGTGGGCATGGCGACACCAATGGTCGCCATCAGCATGAGCGACATCGCGCGACGCTGGCTACCCAAGCCCGGCGCCTGGATGGAAACCCTGAAGCAAGTGATGGCCTTCCCTCTCTACCTCACAGCGGTCTGGTTGCTCTGGGTTGCAGGCAAACAGAGCGGCGTGGACACGATGGCGGCGGCCGCAACAGGGCTCGTGATGCTCGCGCTTGGGCTGACGCTAATCCGCGGCGGAGCGACCGCCCGGGTCTTTGGCCTGATCTGCCTGATCTCAGCCGTCATGCTTGGCAGTGTGCGAGGTGGCGCCACTGCGACGGTTGGCAAAGAGGAGCGAGACGGCATCGTCGCCTGGTCACCCGAACGCCTGCAAACGCTCCGGGCGCAGGGCACGCCGGTTTTTGTCGATGTGACCGCCGATTGGTGCATTACCTGCCTGGCCAACGAGCAGGCCGTGCTGTTTACCGATGACATGACCCGCGCCTTTGAGGTTGCCGGTGTCACCTATATGGTGGCGGACTGGACCAACTACGACCCTGAAATCGGCGCTTTCGTGCGGGAGCACGGGCGCAACGGCATTCCACTCTACGTGATGTACCCAGGTAATCTGATTGCCACGCCCATCATTTTGCCCCAGCTACTGACCGCCAATATCGTCAATGAGGCCTTAGCCAGTGTCTCTCGTTAAGCAGGCAGCACGTTCATCACGCGACGCATCGTTAGTGCATGCCCTATGGCCCTGCGCCATCCATTTAGTTCAACCTGCTTTCTCCCGCCTCCGACCAAACAGGGGCGTGATACGGCCTTGCAACTCTGCCACCATGACCTTCAAAGCAAAGGAACCCAGCGCATGACCGACCCAATAATGCGGCGACCCCTGTCCTCCTCTAAACAGGGGTATACATTCACTGCTCTGGTATGCCTATGCTCAGCAGGCTTGTCGTCCCTGTCCTTCGCGGGGGAGATGCTTCACTGGAAGGACGCCTGGGTCCGCAGCATGCCACCGGGTGCTCAGGTGTCCGCTGCCTACGGCATGCTCATAAATCACAGTGACCAGACAGTCACCTTATCGACAGTGAGCAGTGAAATCAGCGGCAGCGCAGAAATGCACGAAGTCATTGCTGAGGGCGACCATCGCCTAATGGCGGAGCTCGAATCCATCGACGTCGCGCCCCATGAGACGCTGATATTCGAACCCGGTGGTCGCCACATCATGTTGCTCGACATCGCGGCAACTCCCGTTGAGGGTGAAAAAGTTGAAATCTGCGCGGTGAGCGCCGCTGGTACCCGAGCCTGTACTGAGGCAGCGGTGAGACGACAAGCCCCTGCAGACGATACGCACGCCAATCACCACTGATGGATGACGACAACCCGCAACCAGGCGCCGCCGCATCAGACCGCGAGCCTATTTTTTTACGCCGCTGGATGGGTAGGCTGGCGCCTGACTCCGGTAGCTCTGACTCCCACAAGCTGGGCAATTGGGGTGGCATCGTCGCCGTTGCCTATTTGATTATTGCGGCGGTAGTGGGCGTCTACTGGAGCAGCACCCCCGAGCATTTTGATGTCCGCCAGAACGCCGCGCGCTATGCAGCGGCCACAGAGCAGGATGTGGTAACCGGCACGACCACTGTCGCCACGCTGCAGGAAACGATTCGCATCCTGCTGGAGAAACCGGGCGGCTACCTACACAACGATCTCTTCCCACCGGGTGTCTGGCTAGACAACACGCCGAATTGGGAATACGGCGTGCTCGTGCAAAGCCGCGATTTGGCCCGCGCGCTGCGAGAGGTGCTGAGTCGCTCGCAGTCCCAGTCGAGAGAGGATGTCGATCTCACCCTCGCGGAACCGCGCATTAACTTTCAATCAAAGAGCTGGATTCTGCCAGCTTCGGAGAGCGAATATCGCGATGCACTACGTTTTCTTGAAGCCTATCGCGCGCGCCTCGCGGTTACTGGCCAGAATAGTGCCCAGTTTTATGCCCGCGCTGACAATCTGAGTCATTGGCTCGGCATGATCGAGAAGCGCCTTGGCAGTCTCTCCCAGCGGCTGTCTGCCAGCGTGGGACAGCGCCGACTGAATACCGACCTCGCGGGGGATACCGCCGCCGCGCAATCCACCAACGCGCCCGAAGAGATACTGGTGCGAACTCCGTGGCGCGAAATCGACGATATTTTTTATGAGAGCCGCGGTGCGGCTTGGGCACTGACGCAGTTTTTAAAAGCCGCCGAGGTCGACTTCGCAGACGTGCTGGCCAAGAAGAATGCCACTGTCAGCCTGCGACAAATCATCAGAGAATTGGAAGCCGCTCAAGCCACCGTTTGGAGTCCGATGATTTTAAATGGCTCGGGTTTCGGCTTGTGGGCCAATCACTCGTTGGTAATGGCGAGTTACATCTCGCGCGCAAATGCGGCGCTCATTGATCTTAGAGAGCTGCTAGCGCAGGGCTAAAAATGCGCCAATTCAGAAATTTTTAAAAAGGGGGACTAGTCGGGCGCTGGAAGCAGGTGAGCGCAATTAGAAAACGAGGCAAGCGCAGCTATGAAGAAAGGTTAGTGGAACGAGTGAAAGAGAGGCCAGTGCAAGAAATTCGATTGCAGGCAGTCAAAAAGCTTGGGCTCCTCACCACTTCTCGCCGGCAAGCAACACCCACTCTTCCTGCTGATCCACAATCGATAGCGCCACTCCCGGCGTGTAGGCCTCGATGACCTCATGAGCTTGATTCACCAAGAGTCCGGCCAACAGTAAACGCCCCCCGGGAACCATCAATGATGTTAGTGCTGGCGCAAGAGCCACCAGCGGACCAGCCAGAATATTGGCCACGACCCAATTGGCCGACGCCTGCCAGCTTGCCACGAGGTCATCCTGAGGGAGCACAACCGGGAAAGCGGCATCGGCTACTTCATTGCGCCGGGCATTATCCCGGCTTGCTGTAATCGCCTGGGGGTCGATATCAACCCCCAGCACAGCTGTCGCGCCCAGGCGCGCCGCTGCAATTCCGAGAATGCCTGAGCCACTTCCATAGTCCACGACACGCTGACCGGGCGGTAGATCCGCATCCAGTGCGCGCAGACACATGGCAGTGGTCGGGTGCGTACCCGTACCAAAGGCCAGACCCGGGTCGAGCAAGATATTGATCGCGTTAGGGTCGGGAGGTGGCGTCCAGCTGGGGCAAATCCACAAGCGCTCCCCCATCTGCAGGGGATGAAATTGCTCCTCCCAGACGCGGGTCCACTCGCGATCCGCAACGGGCACGGCGACGGTGGGTGCTTGGGTGCACAGCTCAGAGGGTATCTCGCCGAGCAGCGGGGTGAGGTCCTCAGCCCCGGCAAATAGCGCCGTCAGGCGAACCCTATCCCAGAGCGGCGTCTCGCCGGGATCCGGCTCAAGAAGCGGCTGATCCGCCTCATCCTCCAACGTGACAGAAAAGGCACCGCGCGCGAACAGCCAGTCTTCGAGGGGCTCAACCTGATCCTTGCGGGCGGTGAAATGAAGCTCCTGCCATTCGGCGGCAGCGCTCAATGCTCGTGTTCCAGCTTACTCTCGAGGTAATGAATACTGACGCCGCCGGCCATGAACGAGCTGTCGGTCACCAGCTCACGGTGTAAGGCAGCGTTGGTGCGAATACCGTCGACCACCAGTTCGTCGAGCGCCTGACGCATTTTGACCAGCGCGGCCTCTCGGGTGTCGGCAAAAGTGATCAGCTTGCCGATTAGACTGTCGTAGTGTGGCGGCACGGTGTAACCACTGTAAACGTGGGAATCGACCCGCACACCGTGACCTCCCGGTGCATGGAAGGTTTTGATCGTGCCCGGTGAGGGCATAAAGGTGCGAGGATCCTCTGCATTGATACGACACTCGATCGAGTGCCCTTTCAGTGACACGTCTTCCTGCTTGATCGACAGCGGGGCGCCGCCGGCGATCAACAGCTGCTCGCGAACAATGTCCACGCCGCTGATCATCTCAGTCACGGGGTGCTCAACCTGCACTCGGGTATTCATCTCGATGAAGTAAAACGCGTTGTCTTCGAACAGAAACTCGAAAGTACCCGCGCCGCGATAGCCCATATCAAGGCAGGCGCGCACACAGGCGTCGCCGATTTCGTTGCGCTGCGCATCATCGATACCGGGGGCAGGCGCCTCTTCGATAACTTTCTGGTGGCGACGCTGCAGCGAGCAATCTCGATCACCGAGATGAATTGCATTGCCCTGCCCGTCCGCCAACACCTGAATTTCGACGTGGCGCGGTCGCTGCAGAAATTTCTCCACGTAGACAACCGGTGATCCAAAGGCTGCCTGAGCCTCGGATTGCGTCACCTGTATGGAGGAGAGCAGCACCTCCTCGTTGTGCACCACCCGCATACCGCGACCGCCTCCGCCCGCTGCTGCCTTCACAATCACTGGGAAACCAATTTCTCTCGCGATCCGAATCACCTCATCTGAATCATCGGGCAGTGCGCCGTCAGAGCCCGGTACTGTCGGTACACCGGTACGCTGCATCTGCTGCTTGGCAGACACCTTGTCACCCATCAAGCGGATGGTGTCCGCGGTAGGGCCAATAAAGGTGAAGCCGCTTTTCTCTACCTGCTCGGCAAAGTCAGCATTCTCCGACAAAAAGCCGTAACCGGGGTGAATTCCGTCTGCGTTGGTCAGCTCG
>Ga0160422_10003107_pt1 | contig 10291 bp, 9 predicted proteins | sample Fk160mmetaG_FD_108192 | JGI IMG/M metagenome (GOLD analysis project Ga0160422, IMG submission 108192) | Marine microbial communities from the Central Pacific Ocean - Fk160115 60m metaG | ecosystem: Environmental > Aquatic > Marine > Oceanic > Photic zone | place: The Central Pacific Ocean... | reverse complement strand
GTTACTGCTAGAAAACTTGAAACAACTGCACATGAAATTATTAAGGCAGTACATCCTCATCCAACCATGTCAGAGGCAGTAATGGAGGCAACTGCAGCTGCCTATGATGAGGTAATTCATTTATAGAGTTTCCTTAATTTTTAATCCAATATGTGCTGGTGATTCGGCAACTATAAGTCCACACTCCCTCATTATTTTCATTTTAGCTTTCGCAGTGTCATCCTTTCCTCCAATTATTGCACCTGCGTGACCCATTCTTTTACCTTTTGGTGCAGTTTGTCCTGCAATAAATCCTACAACTGGTTTCTTATTGCCGTTATCTCTAACCCATTTTGATGCTTCAGCCTCATAATTTCCCCCTATTTCACCAATCATAACAATTCCTTCAGTTTCATCATCATCCATAAATAGTTTGATAGCATCTAGAGTTGAAGTACCAACTACAGGGTCTCCGCCGATACCAATAGCTGTTGAAATTCCGTATCCTGATTTTACAACTTGATCTGCAGCCTCATATGTTAATGTGCCTGATTTAGAGATAATACCAATATTTCCTTTTTTAAAAACAAAACCTGGCATGATTCCAACTTTAGCTTCATTGGGTGTAATAATTCCAGGACAATTTGGTCCAATTAAAATATTATCTTTACCCTTCATGTACGATTTTACCTTAATCATATCTTTTACAGGAATACCCTCAGTGATTGCGACTATTACTTTAATTTCAGAATCAATAGCTTCAAGTATTGCGTCAGCAGCAAATGCAGGTGGAACAAAAATGATAGATACATTTGCATCAGTATTATTTTTTGCATCTTTCACAGTATTGTAAACCTCTTTTTCTAAATGTATAGACCCACCTTTTCCAGGTGTTACACCACCAACTATGTTAGTGCCATATTCTATCATTTGGGATGCATGAAAGGTTCCTTCGGAACCTGTAAACCCTTGAACTATTACTCTTGAGTTTTTATTTACTAGAATACTCATTATGAATTTTGGGTTAAATATAAATCACTAAACTCCCTTACACAACCATATCCTCCTTTAGTATTTAATACTAGTGATACTTTTCTTTTTACTGGATCTGATGAATCATTTGGGCACGCACTAAATCCAACAATGTCTATTATGCTAAGATCATTAATATCGTCACCAATAAACGCTACTTCTTCGAGGTTAATTTCTAATTTTTTTATCCATGTTTTTAAAATTTCCTCTTTAGGTTCGTTACCTACATGACAATGTTTTATACCAAGGTAAGATGCTCTTGATTTTATCCCATCACCCTTCTCAGAATGACTGATGATTCCTACTATTACATTATTTTTTATAAGTTCATAGATGCCAACTCCATCCTTTGCATTGTATTTTTTAGATTCAATTCCTTTTTCGTCGATATAGATTCCATTATCTGTCATTGTTCCATCTACATCAAGGATTAGTAATTTAATTTTGGGTATTATCATATTATCTTTCTATTTACAGCTTCACAAATTGGTAAAAGGCTCTCATACATTTCTTTAAACTCTTTAAAATCTAGTTGTTGTGAGGCATCTGATTTGGCCTCCTGAGGATTTGGGTGGCTTTCGATCAAAAGACCATCAATGCCCATAGCAACGCATGCCCTTGTCAGATCAGGAACTCCGTAGCTATATCCCATTGCATGACTTGTATCTAATATTATAGGAAGATTTGTATATTCTTTTAAATATGATACACCGCATAAATCAAGGGTAAATCTAGTTTTAGTTTCAAATGTCCTAATTCCTCTTTCACATAGTATTACATTTGGATTCCCTTCAGATAAAATAAATTCAGCTGCTTGAACAAATTCTTGTAAGTTTGACCCAAAACCTCGCTTTAAAAGAACTGGTTTTTCTTGTTGGCCTGTCTCTCTGAGAATACCATGGTCATACATTGCTTTTGCGCCAATCTGAATTATATCAGTATATTTTATAACATCATGTACATGTGATGCATCCTTAACTTCAGATATTATATTAAAACCAAACTCATCTCTTATATCCGATAACATTTTTAAGCCTTCTAAGCCTAGACCTTGAAATGAATAGGGAGAAGTTCGAGGTTTAAAACATCCAGCTCTTAATGTAGTTAATCCAATTTCTTTTAGTAGTTGAGCGCATTCTTTTATCTGATTTCTACTTTCAATTGAGCATGGTCCAGTAATCATTAATGTATTTCGAGTATCACCACCAATTTCAATATTATTAATTTTAACTTTTCTAGTTTCTTTAATATAATTTCTGCTTGATAATTGAATATCTGAATCTAATATAAACTCATCACTAACATATTTTTTGATTTCATTAGATACCTTTTTTACTTTTGATGAAGTTATTATTATTTTATTTAAATCATTAAATATTAATTTTCCTTCTATATTCTCTGATATATCTATTGCCGTTTTTAATGATATATTATTATTTAAATGTAGTATCATGATTCACTGTTTATTAGGTTAAAAAAAGTTACACATCCAACGATTTTATTTTTTTTATTCAAAACTGGAATAAATGATATTAAAAATTCACGGTTTTGAGTAGTTTCTAACATTTTATTAATATCATCATCATCATATATAACAATTGGATTTTTATTTATCACATTCTCTATATTTTCTTTTAAATTAATATTTTCATTATTAATAATATATTTCCTTATATCAGCCATACTAACTATTCCAATAAACTTTTTATTTTCATTTTCAACTAATGTAAAACCAAAATTATAATCTTCAATTTTAACTAATGTCTCTAAAAGACTCGAATTAAAATTAACAATTGGAGACTCATTTCTTGAAATCATAAATTCTTTAACCTTCAGTTTAGAGTGAATAACAGAAGAGCGAAGTTTTAATAAAGACTTTGGAATATTATTTTTTACTAAAAAGGACCCTGAAACAACAGAGCTTACCCCAAGAATTCTAAGGATAAATGCAATTTCATCGTTAACACCACCATCTACATAAACTTTCTTGTTTGGAAAAAAATTTTTAAAATCTCTGATTTTTTTAAAATTAATATGATTGAAATTTCCTCCACTTTCTCCGGGTGTGGTAGTCATCAGCAATATGAAATCACAAGATTTTTCATAATTTTTGAATAATTTGAAATCAGTATTACTTGTAATTGCTAGTCCAAAGCTTGTTTGATTAATTTCACTAATTGAAAACTCTTCACTTATATTTTCTAGCTGATATGTAACAAATTCAATTTTATTTCTTTTAATAAAGTCATCATATTTTGATGGGTTTCGGGATATTATATGGAGATCAATTGGTGTTGAACTAATTTTTCTGATTTCTTTTATGTCGCTTTCTATTTTATTTATTTCAGTTTTTTCATCATTAAAGTCTATGTGTAACATATCTATTTTTACAGAATCTAATTCATTAATTAATGCTTTAAGAGGCATGTTTTTATTAGAATAAATTGATGCTGAAATTTTCATTAGTTTCTCAAATATAGTTGAGTTATGCTGATTGATTAAAAGTTTAATAATCAAATTTTTTTTTAAATATTTAATTATTTGATTTAATTGTCATATGAAATATTTATTCAAACTATTTTCCTCACTTCCAATTTCATTTCTTTATTTGATCTCATCAATTCTTTCAATAATACTCTCAAATTTCTATAGGATTAAAACAGTTGAAAATAATCTTAAAAAAAGTTTTCCTAATCTAAGCATTAATTCTATTAAAAAGATTAAATCAAATTTTTATAAAAATTTTTCTGATGTTTTGGTTGAAACAATAAAGTCAAATTCAATTTCAAAGAATGAACTTTCAAAGAGAGTAAAATTTGTAAATTTTGATATAATTAATAATCATGTTACAAATAAAGAGAGGGTAATTGTTTTGACTAGTCATCAGTGTAATTGGGAGTGGCTATTATTATCCTCTCAAAATAAGTTAAAATCAGATCTCCACGTTATTTATAAAAGTTTATCAAATAAATTCTTTGATAAAATTTTATATAAATCAAGATCAAGGTTCGGATCCAAATTGATTGAATCAAAAAAATCAATAATGTTTCTTAAAAAAAAGTTGAAAAAAGTTAAAGTTTTAGCAATGGTTGCAGATCAATCTCCAAATATTAATAATAGAAAAGTCTGGTATGATATGTTAAACCAAAAAACAGCTTTTTATCAGTCGGTAAATTTTATTCCAAAATTGACAAATAGTATTGTTTATTTTGCATCAATGAAAAGGGAGGCAAGGGGTTTCTATTCTGTTAAATTTGATCTTATTTCTAAACCTCCTTATGATAAAAAAACTGAAATTCTTTTAGATTATGTACAAAAGATTGAAAGTTTAATTAAAAAGAGACCTGATGAGTGGTTATGGTCTCATAAAAGGTGGAAATTAACTCAATAAATTTATTATTATTTATCTAATTTTGAGTTCTTTAAAAATGGACAAAATAAGGAATTTTTGCATAATAGCTCATATTGATCATGGTAAAAGTACGCTTGCTGATCGACTATTAGAATTTACTCAAACGGTCGATAGTAGGAACATGACGAATCAGCTTTTAGATGATATGGATCTTGAGAGAGAAAGGGGGATAACTATAAAATCACATGCAATACAAATGATTCATATGGTTGATTCAGATAAGTATACCCTGAACTTGATAGATACGCCAGGTCACGTGGACTTCTCTTATGAGGTTTCTAGATCCATTGCATCATGTGAAGGTGCAATACTTGTTGTTGATGCCTCCCAAGGAATTCAGGCACAAACAATATCAAATTTATATTTAGCGCTAGAGCAAGGCCTTGAAATAATTCCTGTTTTGAATAAAATTGATTTACCTGGAGCAATGATTGAGGAAGTATCTGATCAAATAATAGATCTCACAGGGTGTGATAATTCTGATATTCTTCATGTTAGTGCCAAAGATGGTATAGGTATTGAGAGCCTTATAGACAACATTATTTTAAAAGTGCCGCCGCCAAAAGGAGATAGCAAAAAAGACTTTCAGGCTATGATATTTGATTCAGTCTATAATTCTTTTAGAGGAATCGAGGTTCTATTTAGAGTTTTTAATGGTAAAATAAAAAAAGGAGATAAAGTAAAATTTATTAATACTGGAAAAGAATACAATGTTGATGAAATTGGAATTTTAAAGTTAGAAAAAGAGTCTTGTAATGAGATATCTGCTGGTAATGTAGGTTATTTAATATCAGGTATAAAAAACGCTAAAGAAGTTAAGGTTGGTGATACAATCACACATATTAATGGTAAATCAAATGATATTATCAAGGGGTTTGAAGATGTTAAGCCTATGGTATTTGCTGGAATATATCCAGTAGATAGTTCGGATTATGAGGAATTAAGAAATTCTCTTGAAAAACTGCAATTAAATGATGCTTCCCTTGTATGGGAGCCAGAGACATCTGCAGCATTAGGTTTTGGTTTTAGGTGTGGTTTTTTAGGTATGCTTCATATGGATATAATTCAGGAGAGACTTGAAAGAGAATTTAATATGTCAGTAATAACTACAGTTCCTTCTGTAGAATTTCAGTGTCATAAAACCAATGACGAATTAATCAGTATTTATGCTCCATCCGAGATGCCTGAACCTAATGAGATTAATAAAATTGAGGAACCTATGCTATCTGCTCAGATTATAACAAAGTCAGAATATATTGGTGGAATAATAAAATTATGTATTGATAGAAGAGGAACATTAACTAACCAGGTTTATTTATCAAAAAATAGAGTTGAATTATCTTTTAATTTACCATTATCAGAAATTGTTTTTGATTTTTATGATAAACTTAAGTCAATTTCTAGAGGCTATGCATCATTAGATTATGAATTGATAGGTTTTCAAGTATCTAAAATGTCCAAACTTGATATTATGCTTAATGGTGAAAAGGTAGATGCATTATCTGCAATTGTACATAGAGATAAAGCATACTCCTGGGGAAAAAAACTATGTGAAAAGTTAAAGGAACTTCTACCCAGACAGATGTTTGAGATAGCAATTCAGGCCTCTATTGGAAATAAAATTATTGCAAGAGAAACCGTTAGGGCTCTTAGAAAAAATGTGACTGCAAAATGCTATGGTGGAGATATCACTAGAAAAAGAAAATTATTAGAGAAACAGAAAAAAGGAAAAAAAAGAATGAGGCAAGTGGGTAATGTAGAAATTCCTCAGTCTGCTTTTTTAGCTGTATTAAAAATAGATGAATAAATTAATTGACGGTATAAAAGTTTCAGAAGAAATTAAAAAAGAAATCAAAAGTGAAATTGATTTTTTTATTTCTTCTGGTGAAAGAAGACCTTCTTTATCAATAGTTTTAGTTGGTAAACATTCTGCAAGTAAAATTTATGTAAAAGCAAAAATGAAGGCATGTAAAGAAGTGGGAATCAACGCAAATTTAATAAGTTTAAGCGATAACATTTCACAAAAAGATTTACTTATTTTAATTGAAAAATTAAATAACAAAAAAACGGAAGATGGTTTTATAGTACAACTCCCTTTACCTGATCATATAAGTGTTCAAAAAGTCATAGATTCTATAGATCCAAATAAAGATATAGATGGTTTTACCAATGACAATATTGGAAGTATTACTTCTAAAAAAAAGAAGCTGATGCCTGCAACTGGTCTTGGTGTTTTGACTTTGATAGAAAGGTATAAAATAGATATAGTCTCTAAAAACTGCGTTGTACTTGGCTCTAGCAGAAATGTTGGAGCAGCAATTGCTCAGATTTTGATGCAAAGAGAAGATGTAACTATAACTGTCTGTAACAGTAAAACAAAAAATCTCAATAATATCACTATAAATGCAGATATTATTATCTCAGCAGTAGGAAAACCAAATTTAGTAACCCAAGATATGGTTAAGGATGGAGTAATTATTATAGATGTTGGTATATCTAGAATAAAAGACTCAACAAGAAAATCTGGATATAAAATTGTTGGAGATGTTGATTTTGAAAATGTTTCAAAAAAAGCAAAAATGATATCTCCTGTTCCTGGCGGAGTTGGACCAATGACAATTGTTTCTCTTCTTCAAAATACTTTAAAAGCGTACAATGAAAATAGAAAGAGGCTCTGAATCACTTCCAGTTATGGAATCTTTTTATAGTATTCAAGGTGAGGGATATCACTCTGGCAAGCCAGCTTATTTTTTAAGATTGGCTGGTTGTGATGTGAAATGTAAATGGTGTGATGTCAAAGATTCTTGGAGTATTAGTCCAGACCAATACCAAGATGTAAATAAAATTGTAAATAAAATTGATAAAGTTTCATCTGAAATTATTGTAATTACAGGAGGTGAGCCTTTACACCATAATCTTAGTAATTTAACTTCTGCTCTCAGAAAGATAGGTAAAAAAATTCACCTTGAGACTTCAGGAACAGAGCCATTAACTGGTGAATTTGATTGGGTATGTTTATCTCCTAAGCAAAATAAAAAACCACTGGATGATTTTTTTGAGATTGCAAATGAGCTTAAAATAGTTATTTATAGAAAAAATGATTTTTTATGGGCTGAGAGAAACGCATCCAAAATCAATAAAAAAGCAGAACTTATCTTACAACCTGAGTGGTCGATGGAGAAGAGGATCAATCCTGAGATTATAAAATTTATAAAATTGAACCCAAAGTGGAGGATTTCATTGCAAACTCATAAATACCTGGATGTTGACTAGATTCCTCCTATTAATTTTTTATTTTATTCAATTAGATTTTAGTGGCATTTCACAAAATGAAAAAAGATATATTAAAATTTATAAAGAGGGTAACTCTTTCTTTAGTATTGGTGAGTTTGAGAAGGCTATTGATTCTTATAAAAAATCTATAAAGCTTAATCCTAATTATTGTAATTCATATTTCAAATTAGGTATATCCTATAAAAATCTTGAAAATTATTCACTTTATAAAAACACATTTAAAAATTTGAGAGAGAAAGATTGTTTAAGTTTTTCAGATAGGATTAATTATGAACTTGGAGAAATTTATTTCTATGAGGGTAATTCAAAATTATCATTAAAGTTTTTCAAAAGTATTAATGATACATTAAAATTTCTGGATCTTAACTCCTACTTACAAAATCTGAATTATGAGATTAGTTATAATAATAAAAAACCTATAGAGGTAATTAGAAAAGATACATTATCAACTTATGTACATCAATATTCACCATTTTATGATAAATTCAACCAACGTCTATATTACACTTCCAGAAAGGGTATCAGGCTAAATGATGATGAGGATATAAGATATACTTCTGTTCAAGATTTTACTTTCGATAGTAATCAAATATCATATGAAAAAATAAATACATTAGACAATGAAGGTACAGTATCATTATCTGATGATAGAAAATTATTAGTATTTACTTCTTGTGAAATGAATTTTAAAAGAAATACTTGTGATCTTTATTTTATTCAAAAAAATAAAAATGGAACTTGGTCTAAAGCACAAAAAATGGATGAAAGTGTTAATTCTAATTATTGGGACTCTCAGCCATATATTTATAATAATATTTTAATTTTTGTATCTAACAGACCAGGCGGTCTGGGAGGAAGAGATTTATGGTATTCGGAGCTTATTGATGGAAAATGGAATAAAGCTAAAAATCTCAAAGATATTAATTCAAAATATGATGAGATATCACCTACATTTTATAAAGGTTTTCTATTATTTTCTTCAAATAGGACTAATTCCTTTGGAGGTTATGATATATTTTACTCAAAGTATAATTCCATTGGTTCTCAAATCAATAATCTAGGTCCATCAATTAATAATTACAATGATCAAACCTCAATTAATATATCAGACAAAATTTTTTTTCTAACAGAAGAGTATAGATTTAATAAAAGAACAAAGAGTAATATTATTTCTGGAAAAGTTGATAAGGATAATATAAGCTTAATAAAATATATAGTTGTTTCTATAAAAGATTCTGAGAGTAATAATATTGTTGATTCAGATTTAAAAATGATTCAAGGTACTAATGAAAAAAAAATTTACCCATCATTTATGAATACATATTTAATAAATAGACCAATACCAGATAGTATTAAATTTTTAGCACAAAGCAATGGTTACTTTCCGGAAATCATTAACGGGCCTTTTGAGGATTCAGTTGTAGTTTTATTAAATAAAATTAAAAAGCAGTATGTTCTTGAAAATATTTACTTCGAATTAGATAGTTATGAATTAAGCACAGATTCCAAAAATGTTTTAGATATAATTATTTTATGGTTATCAAAAAATGATAATATAAAAATAGAAATAGGAGGGCATACTGATGATATTGGTGATGATAATTATAATTTAATTTTATCTGAAAAAAGAGCAAACTCAGTCTATAAGTATTTGCTTGAAAAAAATAAAAATTTAAAAAATTTATCGTTTAAAGGTTATGGAAATAGGGTGCCTATTTCTTCAGGTTATAATGGACCAAAAAATAGGCGAATTGAATTTAGAATTTTAGAATGATCCGCTTAAATTATTTTACAGTGTTAATAATTTGTTAAAAAATCTTAAAATTAAATAACAAAAAAAACGAGAAATATCATTGGTTTTTCAATTGTAATTATTAACATAGCTATCGGGTTTTCTACTAGAAAACACGATAATGTACGTTTCCTCGCTCTAAATGAAGATTTTGGGTTGGGATACTTGTCTTTTATTGTGTCCATTTTTTCACATTTTTGTGAAAAAATGGTCAAATAACTGATTATTGAATTTTAAACAATTGTTAAACAAATAAACAATTAAACTATGTTTAGATTTTTACTAGTTAGTTTCTTGTTCTTGGCTTCAAATGTTTGGGCTCAAGACAGAACTATCACGGGTAGTGTGACATCGGATGAAGACGGAAGTGGTCTTCCAGGTGTTAACGTTATCCTTCAAGGTACAACTGTTGGTACTACTACAGATGTCAACGGTTCTTATTCACTTGCTGTGCCAAGTGATGGAGGTACCTTAGTATTTTCATTCATTGGTTTAGCATCTCAAGAGATTGAAATTGGTGCAAGATCAGTGGTGGATGTAGTTATGAGCTCTGATGTTGAAGAACTTCAAGAGGTTGTTGTAACTGCATTGGGTATCACCAAAGAAAAGGCCGCGTTAGGTTATGCGGTAACTTCTGTTGGTGGTGAACAGCTTGAAGCTAGACCCGAGGCAGACATAGCTAGGTTGTTGAGAGGTAAGGTTCCTGGAGTTGATATCACTTCACAAAGTGGTGTTACTGGAACTGGAACTAATATTATTATTAGGGGATATACCTCAATTTC
>Ga0160422_10003106_pt1 | contig 10292 bp, 16 predicted proteins | sample Fk160mmetaG_FD_108192 | JGI IMG/M metagenome (GOLD analysis project Ga0160422, IMG submission 108192) | Marine microbial communities from the Central Pacific Ocean - Fk160115 60m metaG | ecosystem: Environmental > Aquatic > Marine > Oceanic > Photic zone | place: The Central Pacific Ocean... | reverse complement strand
TGAATTTGAAACTATATTTAAAGCTAAATGGCCTCTTGAATTTGAAGTAACATATAAACATCTTGGTAGTAATTGGGCTATTGGTGTAATGCCTTTGGATGAGGAGAAGAAAGTACTTGTTACTGAGTATCCAGGTATAGTAAAAATGTATGAAGCAGTTACTATGTACTGTGGATTCTCTTCTATAGAAGCTGGAAAAACAATGGGTTTATCTCCTTATGGAAAACCAAATCCAAATCTACCAGAGCTGTTTAGAGATAATTGGTCTAGTAGAGAAGTTCTGATACCTGATTATCCAAATCAATCTCGTATTAATGTTCAGAGATATCCAGAACTTATGAAGGATGTTGAGGTGTTAACGAAAGCACATGAAGAAGGAACTCCCATATGGACTCAAACTCAAAAAGATTTGGCATATCTATGCCAGAAAGAATCTGAAGAACAGTTGATTCGATTAATTAGAAAGGCACATGAAGATACTGGTGAGAAGAATATTGTTGTCTCTGGTGGGTATGGTTTAAATTGTGTTGCTAACTATAAGTATTGGAAAGAGTTTCCTGACTTGAACATATATGTTGAACCTATTTCTCATGATGGTGGAACATCTATGGGTGGTGCTTTATATGTTTGGCACAATTTACAGGAAACAGAAGAACCAGTTGGTAGAAGAGAATCAATATACTATGGTCCACAATATAATCCTGATACTTACTTAGATGATATAGATGATGATGTTGAAGTTTCTGATACTTCTTACCAAGAAGTTGCAGAATTAATTCGTGATGAGAATATTGTAACCATATTCCAAGGAAGATCTGAAGGTGGTCCTAGAGCACTTGGCAATCGTTCAATTCTTTTTGATCCTACAATTAAAGATGGAAAGGATATTGTTAATAGTGTAAAGAGAAGAGAGTTCTTTAGACCATTTGCTTGTTCTATTAAAGAAGAGAAGGTTCATGAATGGTTCGATCTTCAGGGTAGAGATAAGACTCCTCACATGATGTATGCTGTTGATTGTTTACCTGGTGTAGAAGAAAAGATTCCTTCAGTGATTCATGTAGATGGTACATGTAGGATTCAAACTTTAACTAAAGATGATAATCAACATTATTATAATCTTATAGATGCTTTTGAAAAGTTATCTGGTGTTCCAATATTGTTTAATACTTCTTTTAATCTTGGTGGAGAACCATTAGTTGAAAATATTGAAGATGCAATAGCAACATTAAAGACTAGTAAGATTGAATATATGTATCTTCCAGAGATACAAAAACTAGTTAAAGTATCAAATGAATGATATTAATATTGTTTGGTGCAACGGCACATTCGATATTCTTCATCCAGGTCACATAGAATTATTCAAGGTTGCTAGATCTCTAGGAAACAAAGTAATAGTTGCTACAGACACGGATGAAAAGATTCGTACTGACAAAGGAGAGCATCGCCCTATAAATGATCTTTGTTATAGGGTCGCTATGCTTGAGGCAATCAAGTATATTGATGTTGTCCATACCTTTGGTAGTAGGAAAGAGTTAGAAGATCTAATTGAACTATACCAACCCGATATATTATTACTTGGTGATGATTGGAGGGATGGTGATGTAGTTGGTTGGGAACACGCTGGTGAGGTAAGACATCTTCCTAGAGTAGGTGGATATGCCAGCAGTAATGTCATCAAAAAGATTAATGAAAGTACTGTTACTGGGTGATAGTTGTGAGGATGAGTACATCTATGGTAGATGTACTAGGTTAAGTCCAGAAGCACCAGTACCTGTCTTAGATTACGCTAAGATACAAACTAAGCCTGGTATGGCAGCTAATGTTTGTTTGAATCTTCAATCGTTTAATATGGAGATTACATTCTTAACTAATCCTGAGAAGATAGTAAAGACTAGATTTATTGATGAGAAATCAAATCAACATATTCTTAGAGTTGATAATGAAGAGAGAGTAAAACCTTTATTAGTTCCTGTAGCAACAAATAGTTTTGATGCCATAGTGATATCAGATTATAATAAAGGGTATCTATCTACAGAAAAGATATTTGAGATTGTGGAGAGTGCATCTTGTCCTGTGTTTATTGATAGTAAGAAGTCTATACTTCCTAACAAATCTAATTGCTTTATCAAGATAAATGATGTAGAATATGAGAAGTTAGATGATTATAGAATAGATAATCTAATAGTAACAAAGGGATCTCAGGGATGCATTTACAATAATACATTGTATCCAGCAGAGAAAGTCAATGTATATGATGTTGTCGGTGCTGGAGATACTTTTCTTGCTGGTTTAGTATATGGTTATCTAACATATAATGATATAGAACAAGCATTAATGTTAGGTAACAGAGCAGCAGCAGTTGCTGTTCAGCAATTAGGAACTTACGTTTTACAACAGGAGGACATTCATGAGATACTGTATAGACATTGATGGTACTATTTGTACACCAACTGTTGGTAGGGATTATCATAAAGCAGAACCGTGGAAAGATAGAATCGAAGTACTAAATAAACTTTATGATGAAGGTCATTATATAATTTACTTTACTGCTAGAGCGATGGGTAGGTTCTCGGAAGAACCACACTCTATTGCTTCTGTAAAAGCAGAAGGAGTTTTATTTGATCTTACAAGAGATCAATTAAAAGATTGGGGTGTTAAGTATCATGAGTTGATTATGGGAAAACCACATGCTGATTATTTTATAGATGATAAGGGGTGGCAGTGTGATTCATTCTTTGAAAGTCATGGTGTTTAATGAGTTATTTTTATAAAGATTTTAATTACATAACCCCAACAGAACCACATGGAATTTGGTTCCTTCATTTGAAGGATATGATTCATGAACAGGTATTACAATCCATAGAGAAATCTCTTGAGGATAAAGAGTTGGAAGATGCTTTAGTTGAATCTTGGGCAGAAAGACCAGATTTACCATCAGTAGAACCATCAAAAGGCAGTATAAGAACAACTAAAATATATGCTTTAACTGATGAGGATGATAAAGAATTATTGATGCCAGTTTATGATAATATAACAAGAACTATTAGAGATATTAATACTGATGTATGGAATTATTCAATCGATAGTTGGGAACCTCTTCAGTATTGTGAGTATCTTGCAGAAGATAGTGGGCATTTTGATTGGCATATAGATCCTCCTGCCAGATCACCACAACATATTCAAAGAAAGTTATCATTTTCTATAGGATTATCTGATCATGATGATTATGAAGGTGGTGACTTACAATTTAGATATGGTATGGAAGATAGTTATGTTAAATTAAGTAGAGGTGAAATCGTTATATTCCCATCATTTATTCTACATAGAGTTACACCTGTTACTAAAGGTAAACGTAGAGTTGTAGTTGGTTGGGGATTAGGTCCTAATTTTGTATGAATACTGATGATATAAAATTTGTTCCTAAAGGGTGGGGTTATGAGAAGTGGATATGTAACACTTCTGAATATTGTGGTAAGCTTTTATTCTTTGCTAAAGGTAAGAGATGCTCTTGGCATTATCATTTGTTAAAGGATGAAACATTTTTCTTACAGTCTGGTAAGATACATCTCTTTTATGGTTTTGATAATGATATAGGATTGTCTGATAGTATAGTTTTAGAACCAGGTGATAAGTTTCATATTGAAAGAAAGATGAGACATCAGATGGTTGCTCTTGAAGATTCTGAATTGTTTGAGTTCTCTACTCAACATTTTGATTTAGATTCGCATAGAGTATTCAGAGGAGATTGAGATACTGTGCTACGTTTACAAACTGATAGTCCCATACCTTCTCTGCGATAGTTAGATATTGATATTTTCCTTTTAGATGTTCTGGGAATGGAATGTATTCTATTTCTCCATTGTATTTTGCTGCTATTAACTCACCAACAAGTTTAAAACTAACTGGGTTACTGGTTCCTAGATCGTAGATGCCCGATGGTTTATCATTATTAAGAACGATTTCTACTATATCTCCAACCCAAATAAAATCTCTTAGATACTTACCTGAACCCTCAAACAGTTTTAGTTTACCAGTTTCCTTTATTTGTTTGGTAAACTTATGTACAGGACTTGCTTGATCTCCTTTTTTATCTTCTCCTTCTCCATACACATTAAAGTATCTGAAACTTTGTATGGATGAGAACTTATCTAAGTTGTCTTGTATGTAATAATCAATCTGTAACTTAGTAATTGCGTAGTAATTTAATGGGGATATCTTATTCGGTGTGGTTGCCCATAAACTTTTTCTTGTGTTGCCATATACCGATGCTGATGAAGCAAACTTAACATCTATTTGATGCTCTATTGCCTTCTCAAACAACTCTATAGTGAACCAAACATTAGTTCTATGGAGTTTATCTATATCTGTTTCTGTCGTGTCTGAGATCGCTCCCTGATGCAGTATGAGAGATACTTTATCCCAGTCTTTAAAGTATGCTATCCAATCCCAACAATCATGCTCATCAACCGTGACGATCTCTTCATCAGAATGCTCTATCAGATACTTAAGAAAGTTCTGACCTATAAATCCTTTTGAACCTGTTAATATAATCATAGATAAATACTTAAAATTATTGTGTGTTTAAATGGCATTTGGACTGTTAAACAGCATTATACCATCAGTTGGTCAACCTTTAACATTATATACAGGAACCAATGATAAATTAACCGTTGGTAAGGTATCTATAGCTAGTAAGAATGCTACTCCTGCTCGTATTCAACTTGCGTATGAGGATGGAGCTGCCTTAAGGTATTTTGAATATAATAAGAACATTAAATATGGAGAGACTTACGAGACTCAGGATATACATGTAGGTGCTGGACAAAAATTAATAGTCAGATCAGATCAGACTGATATCAACTTCTTATTTTATGGTCAGACTATTAGTGATGCTTTACATCCAGTTAGGTCTGGTGTACTCAGTCATATTATAACAACAGATAAACAAAAGAAATCTATATTTGTTGCTCCTGCAGGGTCACAAGTTAATGCTACTCTTAGTGTATGTAACATGGGTGTTGAGGCATCTGTTGCTACAATAGGAATTTCTGATGGAACCTTAGAAACTTTTGATAGCACTGAATATGTTGAATATAATATAAGAATTGAGCCAGGACAAACATATACTAGAACAGATATAAAAATAAAAGAAGGGCAAACTATTGTTGGATTCTCTAATAGGAACTCAAAGATTAGTTTTGTGTGTCATGGTCAGCTATTCTATGCTGTAAGTGGACTTCTTGATAGTGATGATAAAATGATTCTGGGTCATGCCAGAATAGAAGGTAATCTTGGTATAGGTATAACATCTAGTGGAGCTAAATTACATGTTGCAGGATCATCAATTATAACTGGTGATTTGTCATTGGGTGGTAGTTTAGTTGGTGGTAGTGATTTTACTGTTAAGAATCAAAATACTAAACTACTTTCAGATACTGTTAGGATAAAGGATCAACAGATTGAGTTGGGTTATATTCAACCAACTACAGTTAACGCAACTATTACCGCAGGAACTAATGTAATAGCTGATTTAGAAGATACTGCTAATTTTATGGTGGGTAGTCAGATTACTCTACCAGATCCTCAAAATGTTGTTACAGTTGGTGGTGCTCCTGTAACTGTTACTAGTGTTCAACCAACTACATTAACTATAACTCCTGCTTTTGTAGGAAGTGGTACTGACAATGTTCAGATACAAACTGTTGGATCTAACGATGATACTGCCAATCAAGGTGGTATATCAGTTCTAGGAACTTTAAATAAAAGTATATTGTGGGATAAGGATACTAATAAGTGGCAGTTTAGTACTGGAATAAACGTACCTACAGGACAGGATTATAAGATTGATAACATCGTTGTTCTTAACAATGATAAAGTCTTAGGATATGGTATTACAACAAAATACGAGAATACGCATTCTTATACTGGTCTTAGCACAGGTCGTTTAATGACAGAACAAGGTATTAATTTATTGATATCTGCTAGGAAAAAGGAAGAAGTTGCGATGTCAGCATATTTCATGTCTCAAAGCTTTGGTGCTGGTTAATAAGTGGTATAATAAAATACTAAATAATTTTTTAAAACTAATATCTAGAAATGAACTTTACCATTTATAGTAAGGATGGGTGTCCATATTGTGAGAAAGTAAAAGAAGTAATGTCGTTGACAAAACTAAGCCATGTGGTGTATAATTTAGATAATGATTTTACACGGGATGATTTTTATGCTGAGTTTGGTCAAGGATCAACATTTCCTCAAGTAGTGTGTGATGATACTGGAGAGAGGCAAAAAGTTGGTGGCTGCTCAGAAACTGTTCAATTCCTCAGAGAAAAGAACATCGTCTGATAAACCTATAAATAAGCCAGATTATGATATTAATCGTGGTTTTGAATTCATCTTAACGGGAGGTAAAAAGAAAACCAAACCATTACATATCACCATACTTACAATAGGAGGCAGACAGATGTTAGCAATAAGCTTAGTGTTCGGATCTTTACTAACATTATTGTTTTTAATAGTAGGAGGAATTGGTGGATGGGTAGCAAGAGAATATTTTATGAACTATCAAGATGTTAAAGTACATCCTGAGATGTTTGACGGTAATGGAAACCTAGTTCCAGATGAAATTGTAGCATTCAGATTTGAAAATTATGACAACGACGAAGAAGACGACGACTAAAAAAGCAGAAACAAAACCTAAGACAGTTACTGCTCAGAAGATTCCAGATCTTCCACCAAATCCTTTTGTTTTTGAGGTTCTTAATGCTGCCTCTAAAATGAGAAGTAAGGCAAAGAAGATTGAAGTTCTCAAAAGATATAAACATAACTCCATAATGGCAGTCTTTATATGGAATTTTGATGAAACTGCTATTTCTCTTTTACCAAAAGGCGAAGTTCCTTATGGTAATAATATAGAGGATGAAACTCAAACAGGAACTTTATCTGAGAAGATAAATGATGCTGTTAATAAGATGGGAGAACTTAGAACAACTTCTTTGGGATCTCAAGATCAAGGTAAGGCAAGTATCAGAAAGGAATTTAGAAAGTTCTATAATTTCTTAAAAGGTGGTAATGATAGTTTAAGTGGTCTTCGTAGGGAGACAATGTTTATCAATATTCTTACTGGATTGCATCCTTTAGAGGCAGAGATTCTTATTCTTACTAAAGATAAAAAACTCACTGATAAGTATAAGATTACAAAGGACATTGTATCAGAAGCATACCCAGAAATTACTTGGGGTGGTAGGTCATGACCGCACCAGTTGGAAAAGCACCAGTAAAAGAGGAAACTAAGCTTGATCCTAAACCAAAAGCTAAGTTTGATCCTTGGACTAAAGAAGAAAAAGAATCTTGTAAAGACAAATATTCTTGTGAGATTTTAGTTTCTAATGGTAGTCTTGCGGATGTTCATACTACTGAAGCACCAAATGATGCTTGGGTAGTAACATATGATATTAATACAAAAAAGATTTTAGATTTGACTAGAGGTACAAAGACTAGAATTTTTGATATGTATTATGATAAGTTTAAAGGTGGTTTAAAGAGTATAGAATATGGTAGGGGAACTGTAAGTCCTAAGTTATGGGGATATAGAACAGCACCTACTAAAAAGAAAAGAAGGAAGTGAATTGTTTTGATTTATTTCCAACCAAAATATGGATGGGAAGATTAGATTTAGATTTTGTTGATGCGTTATCTAAATTGGGTAGAAAAACTGAAAGTGGAGGAACTATTCTTTATGGTTCTGATGGAAGTCCTATAACCCATCAACAATCTACAAGTAAAAATGATGTATCAGATTTAATTTCTGCTATTAAAGATAACATACCCAAACGGGAAGGGTATGATCCTGGTGAGTTGTATGTTCATTATTGGGTTAATGCTAACATGCCAGGTGATTACAATAGAAGGCATAGTCATACAGATGCTACAATACTTTTTTCTGGTGTTTGTTATCTTAAAGTACCAAAAGATTCTGGACGTATTATATTCTATGATCCTAGAGGTTCAGTAGTTAATCCTATATCAGCAGACTCTAAATTTATTGAATATGATTCTCAAATAACTATTACTCCAGAAGAAGGTATGATACTTTATTTTCCATCATGGTTGGATCATGAGGTTGAAAAGAATGAAGCGATTGCAAATGAATTTCCTGAAAGAGTATCTTTAGCATTTAATATTGTGAGTAAAGAAGAATTGGACAGATATAATAACATGCAAGATCTTTTTAATAAAAATGCGATTGCTACTAAAAGTAATGGTAATACTGAGTTCTTTGCCAAATAAATAATTTCAAAGGTCAAGATAATTATGGATCGTATTGATCTATTTCCAACTACTTTATGGATGGGTCATTTGGGTTTTGATGCCTCAATGATTTTAGAGAACGTAATTGAGTGGAAAGGTGGAACAGTCCTTCAGGATAATATATCTAAGGAAGAAGGTAAAGGTAATGATTTTTCATGTGATGATTTATTCAAAGCAATAAAAAATAATATGCCCGTACCAGAAGGTGTGGATTTGCCTGAAACATATATTCAATATTGGGTTAATTATAATAGACCAGGTGATATTAATCGTAAACATCATCATACTGATTGTACAGTGCTTTGTTCTGGTGTTTATTATCTTAAGGTTCCAGAAAATTCTGGACGTTTTTTAGTTCATGATCCTAGAGGACGTACAATAGAATCAATGGCAGACTCTAAGTTTTATGGAGTGTATTCTGAATTAGGTATTACACCAGAAGAAGATATGATATTTTATTTTCCATCATGGTTGGAACATGAGGTTGAAAAGAATGAGAGTGATGAAATAAGGGTATCAATAGCATTTAATATTCTTAGTAAGGAAGAAGTTGAAAGGTATAAAGATATTGAAAATCTTTGTAGTAATAATGCAGTTGCTACCAGAATGGATGGTAGAACAGAAGTTTTTATCTCCTAAACGAAATTCGATTTTTAATTCCAAATATCGGGCAAAAAAAACTCCGTAATTTTTTTGACCTGTAGGGTCGATGTAACAAAAAGACATATCTACTTGACTAAATAGTTCAAATGTGTTAGTATTAACACAACGTTCATCTCCCGTATTGGAGACGCAAGTAAGCCGACTCGGAACGGATCGTTCATCCTCATGGAAGTTCTACTCACTGCTCTTTTATCATGTGAATATGCTACTGGTCTTGTTGACGCAATTTATCAGCAGCATACTGAAACTCCTAAATCTGAACTTATTCAGATTGTGGCACAGAGCACTGAGCCAGGATGCTTTGAGGACGCAAAAGTTGACTAAAGGAACGGATTAAAACCCCTACTACTTTGGAGAAACCCAATGGCAAAAGTCACTTACCGTGGTGTCGAGTATGACACTGAAGAGTACAATTCAAAAGTACTCGCTGAAGCAGCAAACCGTAGAAACCATGATTTAATGTATCGTGGAATCAAAGTTAGAAGTGGGGCAAAAGCCTGCAGTTAGTCTACTTCAGACAATTAAATTGAGAAGGGGTTGAACCCCTTCTTTTTTTATGGTATAATATTCACAGATTAATTCTTACAAATGAGTAAACGAGGAAGAGAACTTGTTAGGACACTTGAAAAGGTTATTAAGCAAGAACACCTTTATACTGATGAGGAATTAAGAGACTTAAAAAATCAATTGAAAGTACTTAAAGAAGAACTTGCTAATATTGATAATGCACTATCAAAAGGATTTGGTAAATGAATGTTAAATTTGTAAGTATCACTCCTGATGCTGAGAAGATGATGGCGTATATCGCTAGGGTATCAAATCCTTCCAATCAGCAAAATGAAAATTACTCAGGACTCTTAAAGTATTGTATTAAACATAATCATTGGAGTGTATTTGAACAGTCTTCTATGACTCTTGAAATAGAGACTACGAGGGGGTTAGCGGCCCAAATTTTAAGACATAGATCCTTTACGTTTCAGGAGTTTTCTCAGAGATATGCTGATACAAAACTCTTAGATACTGAGATTCCTGTACCAGACCTCCGTAGTCAGGATACAAAGAATCGTCAGAATAGTAATGATGATATTCCGCAGGAGAAAAAAGAGGAGTATCAGGCACTAATCGCAAGACACTTTGAGGATTCTATGAATCTCTACAATTCTCTGTTAGAAAACGGAGTCGCAAAGGAATGTGCTAGATTTGTGCTTCCACTTGCCACTCCAACAAGACTGTATATGACTGGTTCGTGCCGTTCTTGGATTCATTACATTAATTTGAGATCTGCACACGGTACACAGAAAGAGCATATGGATGTTGTG
>Ga0160422_10003105_pt1 | contig 10292 bp, 8 predicted proteins | sample Fk160mmetaG_FD_108192 | JGI IMG/M metagenome (GOLD analysis project Ga0160422, IMG submission 108192) | Marine microbial communities from the Central Pacific Ocean - Fk160115 60m metaG | ecosystem: Environmental > Aquatic > Marine > Oceanic > Photic zone | place: The Central Pacific Ocean... | reverse complement strand
GCGCCAGCGACAGCAGTGAAGCCAGTGTCTATCCATCCTCACTGGGTTTTGGTACAGACAACTGGAGCACTGCTCAGACAGTCACTATCACGGGTGTCGCCGATACAATCAGTGATGGCTCAATCGGTAGTACGCTCACTGTGGCGATTAACACCAGTAGCACGGCCGATACAAAGTATGATGCGCTCTCCAGTCAAAGTGTCAGCATCACCACTAACGACGATGAGGACTCACCTTTGGTGACACTGACAGCCTCAAGTTCCTCAGTAGCCGAAAACGGAGGGACTTCCACCTTGACGGCAACACAAAATGTTGTGACAGCATCGAACACCACGGTGAACCTGAATACCTCTGGCAATGCGACACTTAACGCTGACTATTCAATTTCCAGTAGTACGATCACCATCTCCGCAGGCAGTACCTCTGGTACGGCTACATTGACAGCGATTACCGACCAGCTGGATGATGATGGGGAGGCAATCGTTGTTGACATCAGTAGTGTCTCCGGGGCCAACAGTGTGGCTGAAAACGGTACGCAGCAGACGACTGTGACAATCACCGATGATGATAACGCTTCTTTCACGGTTACCCAGACCAGTGGTTCTACAATCGTGGATGAAAGTGGCAGCGCGGATAATTTCACAGTTGTGCTGGGTTCTCAGCCAACGGGCAACGTTGCATTTTCACTAGGCGCAAGTGACAGTAGTGAGGTCAGTATTTCGCCCTCGACACTGACTTTCACTTCATCTAATTGGAACAATGCCCAGACGGTCACTGTCACCGGAGTCAGTGACAATCTAGATGACGACAGTGTGACAAGCACTGTGACCGTTGCCATCAACACCGGCAATACAGCCGACACCAATTACGATGCGCTCTCCAGTCAAAATGTTAGTGTCACTACCAGTGACAGCGACACGGCCTCTTTCACAATTGTGCAGACCAACAACTCAACCTCTGTTGCCGAGAGTGGCAGCACTGACACTTTCACGGTTGTTCTTGGTAGTCAACCAACCGATGACGTGGTTTTCAGTGTGATGGCCGGTGACAGCAGTGAAGCTACTGTTTCCCCTTCCACACTGTCCTTCACTTCATCAAACTGGAATACCACTCAGACGGTTACAGTGACGGGAGTGAATGATGATGTGGATGATGGCTCAGTGAACAGCACAATCGCAGTAGCGATCAACACTGCCAGTACTGGTGACTCAAAGTACGATTTACTTTCCAGTCAGAGTGTGACCGTTAGCACCAGTGATGGCGATACCTCTGCCTTTTCTATTGCAGAGACTGGTGGTTCGACAGCAGTTTCGGAGAGTGGTAGTACCGATACTTTCACGGTTGTACTGGGTAGTGAGCCGACTGGCAATGTAGCTTTTTCATTGAGTGATAATGACAGTGATGACTCGGAGATCAGCCTCTCCTCATCGACATTGACCTTCACTTCATCAAACTGGAACACTGCACAGACGGTTACTGTGACAGGAGTCAACGACAATGTGAGTGATGACAATGTGACCAGCACTATTACTGTGGCTATCAATCAGAGCAGTACAGCTGATACGAAGTATGATACTCTGGACAATCGAAGCGTAACGGTGACTACTACCGACAATGATACTGCCGCTTTCGCAGTCACTGAGTCTGGCAGTTCGACGGTAGTATCTGAGAGTGGCAGTACCGATACTTTCACTGTTGTGCTGGGTAGTGAACCAACAGGCAATGTGGTCTTCTCGCTGACAAACAGTGATAACGAGACAACTCTTTCAGCTTCTACACTGACCTTTACTCCTTCGGATTGGAATAGTGCTCAGACCGTAACAATTACAGGGGTTGATGACAACATTGACGACGACAATGTAACCAGCACTATTACTGTGGCGATCAACACCAACAATACGCTTGATGCAAAATACGATATGCTCGACAATCAAAGCGTGACGGTGACTACTACTGACAATGACTAATCTTTTGAATGCTTATTGCTCGCTGCTAAAATAATGTAGAAAATCAGTTGAACTAGAGAGAAGGACTTGATGAAGCTTCTATTGAGAGACCCTTTGAGCCTGCCTTGTTGAAAGCTGCCACTCGGTAGTAGTAAGTCGTGCCAGGCGTCAGACCAGTATGAACATATGAGTTGGTCACAATATCCTTGATTGTTTGAACTGTGATACTGGTATTCGGATCACCTTCGGCGTTCGTTATATGTTTTAGATTCTCTGTAATTTCTTCAGTATTCCAGTAAATCCTATAGTTGCTGGCATTACTAACTTCGTCCCAAGAGAGAGTGATCTGCTGAGAACCAGCGACAGCCTCCAAGTTGCCTGGAACGGTAGGCGGCATCTTCTCTTTATAGGAAATTGTACCCTCATCCCCGCAGCTGAAGAGCAAAGAGGAAAAGAGCAAAGCAGCTAGGATTCTGGTGGACATGAAACCTCTAGTAGTGTTTGCAGTTTTAGGATTTTCAGTGAGATGCAATCAAAAGTTACATTTTTGTAGCACAGAGATTTCTGATGTGCAAAGTGCAATCCGAGATTCGTAAGGAGAGGCAAGCAAAATCCAAACTGACAACAGATCCTTTTGAAACAACTCTGCCGGTCTCCATCCTCACCTTTTCCTAATGCGGGACATCATTTGTGTAGCCAATTCCTCTGACCAATGACTCCAGCGTATTCGTTGTCATGTCTGCAATGAAGACATCACAACTCCCGCTAGCAAATGCTGTGTATTCTGTGCCTATAGATCTGTGGGTTGTGAGTCAAGTTGTGATTCATCAGCGTCTTGGACTTCCTAAGTTTCTGTACATCTGAAACAAAATTTTGCACACTTTGAGGAAACGTCTTGGTTGGCACCTCCTTTGTAAGCCTTAGGCGATATCACCATTTAGGTTCAACTGAGAAAACAGGGTTGATTCGACCCCCACGCTGTCTGTCGGGAGAGAGTTTGTGATGAAAGGTGCTTGGAAATCCATCTGCTTGGCCTTGGGCCTCTTGACGTTGGTTCCACAACTGTCACAGGCTCGTTTGAATGAATCATTGACTCAATGCCGAAGCCGCTACGGAGAGCCCAAGCAGTTATTGGCTAACTCTGCTAGTCAGATTGTGGGAGGGATTTTTGAGAGTCGAGATGTCCGCATTGTGGTAGAACTCAACCGTGAACGAATAGTGACTGCGATCGAATACGAGATCCCTGCAGACTTTTTACGGGAGCGCAGAAACGAGTTTGTGGACCGGCTGGGTGAAATTTATAGTTTTCCGAAGAGTCAGGAGCTGCAGCCTCCCACCCCCTTCGCTTCTTCTGCCTTTTTCAGCATCGTTAAAGGACGAGAGTACCTGGTATTTGACGAGGATGCCCAAAGCCAGTTTGACTGTACAACCCAACCAGATTTCTGCACCTATCAGCGCACGGTGGAGCAGATTACGGCTTGTGAGCAGAATCTGACCTCTACCGAAGCCAAGTACCGTCAACTGAGCCAAACTCGACGAGTCCCAGTGGTGCAGGATCCAGCATCGCCAATCAATCCCCGCCACGCTATCAGCCCCGATCTGAAGACCATCTACTTCCTTGAAGAAGACCTGACAACAGGACGAGAACGTCATCGCTTCGAACCGCTAGATTCTCAAGCCCAACTGAGCAAAGGACAAGCAGCGCTTCAGCAGTGTCAGGACTTCACCACCCGCTATGTCCGAATTATCGAATCTGCTGAACCAGGTTTTGATAATTTCTGAGTAGTCCGGGAAAATACCCTCCTGCTCCAATCTGTAGATACTGAAAATTAAAATCGTATTTCAGTGTTGCCAGTCATCAGAACTCTGCCATCCTGAATTTTTTCCTTCGCGCAGAAGTACCCTCTTGCTGTCTATCTCTCTTCCTAGTCGAAAGCACAACACGTGACTTTTCCAGAAAAACCGGGCTTGCCTGGTTGCAGCGTCGTCTTGGCTTGCATGAAGAAGCCGAGCGCCAGTATTGGGGTTTGCTGCTGCCCTTGTTCCTACTGACTCTGTTCTCGTGGATTGATCACCTGATCATGGTCCCGTTGAGTGCAGAGATTTCTGCAGCTACAGGACTCTCCCCAGTGCGCAGTGGTCTGCTAGTCTCGGTGTACCCAGCAGCTGCAGCTGTTTCAGCCTTTATTTTTGCCCCCTAGTCAGACCGATTGGGGCGTAAGCGACTTTTGCTCTACTTGGGATCAGGTTTTGTGATCTCCACCTTTGGCTGTGCGCTGGCACAAGGGGTGTAGAGCTTCTTCCTTTTCCGTATTCTTTCAGGAGCTTTTGCAGGACCGATCATGCCGAATTGCCTGGCCTATGCTGGGGATGCACTGCAAGGGAACCGAAGAAACCGAGCCCTTACAAACATCATGCTGGGTTTTACATTGGCTTCGATTCTGGGTGTGCCAGTCGGATCAGCCTTGGCAGAATTGGTCTCCTGGCGCTGGACCTTCGGTGTGATTGGGGTAGGGGGCTTGCTCTCACTACTCTGGTTGGGCCGAATTCCACCAATTGCAACTGGGGCAGAACGCGTTACGATTGGCCGTCAGTACACGCAGATGTTCGGTCTCTGGAAGCGTCAGGAGGTGCGCTGGGTGTTTGCGATGCAGTTTTTCATGTTGATTGGTTTGTTTGGCTTCATTCCTCACATGAGTATCTGGCTAACGACCAACTACGGACTTTCTGCCTCCACAATTGGTCTCTTCTACATGCAGGGGGGAATCGGTAGCTTGATCGGAAACCAGGTTGCTGGTTGGCTTTTGCAACGGGGATTGCGTTTCAGCCTAATCGGGATCGGTTCTGTCTTGATGGGGACCGTGCTGATGCTCTCCACTCAAGATCTCTTACCGGGGCCGTGGATGGGTGTCATGTTTTTTGGCATCATGCTTGGCGGGTCGATGCGGATGCCTAGCCTGCAAACTATCCTGATTGAACTGACGTGCAAGGAAATCCGTGGACACTTGATGGCGATGAGCATGATCGTGTCTAACATGACCATGGGTTTGGGTGGTTTCTGGAGTACAGGGCTGCTCTCCATGGAGAGTGGCTATCTGCGAGGTATGGATCAGGTAGGACTAGTTTCGATGCTGACTTTGCTGGTTGTATTACCCCCAATCTGGATGATCCAGCGACAGTGCCGAAGTGCTCCCCAACCAGCAATGTGATTTTTTCTTTTTCGAATGGACCAAGCCTCCTGGGGAACAACTTCACCACAAAGTTATCGCACCATTCCGCTTGCCTCTCCCCCAAACTGAGCCTAGTTTGGTCGCCTTCGTAGAATTTCTGGATTTGTGCGCTGACAAAAAGCTCAAGGTACTTTTCAAGAGCGAGCAGTGAGGTGTAACCAGTGATCCAGACGATGTTCCACTGTTCAGATTTTGACTATGACTAGTAAACAACCGGCGTTGGTTCTGGCCTCAGGAGGATTCAACGGTAAGCTTGCCAAGACAGCTTTTGGCCTGATTCGAAGTAGCGAACGCTTTCAGATCGTGGGAGTTCTCGATCCAGAACAGGCAGGACAAGAAGCGGGACAAATTGTCGATGGAAAAGACCGTGGAATCGGCATCTATGCCAGCGTCGCCGAAGCCTGTGCTCAGTCGCAGACACGACCCGAAGTTGCGATCATTGGAGTGGCGATTGCGGGTGGAAAGCTTGATGACAATCTTAGGAGTGCAGTGACCGACGGCCTGCGTCAGGGCTTGAAAATTGTCAACGGCCTGCATAGTTGGCTTGCTGAAGATCCAGAGATGGTTGCCCTGGCACAGCATCATGGAGGAAGTTTGTTCGACTTGCGAAAGCCACGACCTCGAGAACAATTGCGCTTCTGGTGTGGGGGAATTCTTGATGTCAAAGCTCCCCGTGTGGTGATCATGGGAACTGACTGTGCTTTGGGTAAGCGGACAACAGCCCGCTGGCTTCGTGATGCTTGTCAAGCAGAAGGCCTGAAAACCGAATTGATCTACACCGGACAAACTGGCTGGATGCAGTCGGCCCATGACTATGGATTTATTCTGGATGCAACGCCCAATGACTTCGTCAGTGGTGAACTGGAAAGTGCCATCGTGCGCTGTGATCTTGAGCTTGCCCCCCAATTGATCCTGATTGAAGGACAGTCAGCCCTACGTAATCCGAGTGGACCCTGTGGAGCGGAATTCCTCTCATCAGCGCAGGCCAAGGGAGTAATTTTGCAGCACGCTCCAGGACGAGAGCTATATAAGACTACAGAACGTCCTTGGCCAATGGCGGATATTGCGGATGACATCAAGATCATTCAACTCTACGGTTCTGAAGTACTCGCTGTAACTCTTAATGGCGAAGGTTTAGCTGAGGCAGATCGAGAGGGAGTGCGGGCAGAACTGGAGCAACGCTTGGGTCTTCCAGTCTTTTTGCCATTGGAGCAGGGAGTGTGCGGCATTCTGCCACTTTTGCGTGACTTTGTTGTTCGTGAGGTCAAATCATGAAACTAGCCTCCTTTCGTGTTTTTCAGGAAGAGATTCCTCTGACTCAGCCCTTTGCGATTTCCTACCATACGACAGAGTCGACGACACTTCATTTTGTAGAATGGCAAACCGACACAGGTCATTATGGTTGGGGTTCAGCGAGTCCGGGCCAGCGGGTAACTGGTGAAACAGATGAAGCTTGCAACGCTGCTCTTCAGGCGATGAGTGCTCTTCAGGGAGAGGATGTGCGCCATTTGCCTCGGTTGTTGCGCTATCTAGAGACTGAATTTCCAAAAGCTCCAGCAGCCCGAGCTGCAGTTGACATGGCCCTCCACGATTTGCTTGCTCGTCGGTTGGACGTTCCTCTGATGGATATGCTGGGACGCTGCCACAACAGTCTGCCGACTTCAATCACGCTAGGACTGCGATCGATTGAAGAAACTCTGGCAGAAGCGAAGGAGAAGGTGGGCAAAGGCTTTTCAGTTCTTAAGGTCAAGCTTGGTCAGGAATTAGAGTTTGATCTTGAACTATTGCAGCGTCTGCGAGCAGAACTCCCTCAGGAAATCCTGCTGAGAGTTGACCCGAATCAAGGTTACAATCTTCAAGCCCTGCAAGCACTGCTGGCCAAACTTGATGAATTGCGTCTAGAGTTTGTAGAGCAGCCCATGCCTGTTTCAGAAACGGAGCAGTTACGGTCTCTGCCTTTGGAACAACGGCAGCAGTTAGTACTGGATGAAAGTCTACAAAGCCCGCAAGATGCGCTGCGGTATGGTTTCCAAGATCCGCTCTGTGGGGGCTTCAACATCAAACTGATGAAGTGTGGAGGTCTAGGTCCAGCACGCCAGATTGCCAATCTGGCTCAGCAGACGGGACGTACCCTGATGTGGGGATGCAATGATGAAAGCCGCCTCAGTTTGACAGCTGCGCTCCACCAGGCCTTGGCTTGCCCCAATACACGATATCTCGATCTGGATGGTGATCTGGATTTGGTTCGAGACCCAGCCCAAGGGGGCTATACAATTGAAAAGGGTGCCATGATTCCTCTTGATCAGCAAGGACTTGGCATTACGGTGTCCTGAGGCAAGCTTCCCCAGTGGTAATGTGTTGTTCAACAAAAGGAATACTTCCTGCTACAAATAGATTGTTCCCAGTTAATAAACTGAGAACATTACAATTTCTCTGACGGAGGATTGGGCCGCCGGAGAAATGATCCTGATCCTGCGACAATCAGGATCCGGGAGTTCTTCCGTGCTTGGCGGTCGGTGGAACTCCCATTCTTCCCATAAGCTGCCGCGAGATGTGTCCTCCCTCTCCCAAAATCATTTTGCTGAAGAAAACGCAGAATAGTTCATCATCTGAATCTTCTGTAAATTTCCTTGGTTTCCATTTTACAACTCTTCAAAATGCGCTGGATTCTCCGTCCTCTGAGCCTTGATCTGCGTGGACTGGCTGCACTCCGTATATTGATGGGTGTTTTGGTGATGCTGGATGCGTTGGTTCGTAGCAGCGACCTGATCGCTCACTATGCAGATTCTGGAGTCCTACCACGATCTGTTCTGTTGACCGAATTTAGCAATCCCTATCATTTTTCCCTGCTGTTTCTCAGCGGACAACCGCTGTGGGTTGGACTGTGCCTGCTGGTATATGGATGTGCTGGTCTGGCCTTAGCCTTTGGTTGGCGTACTTGGTGGAGTACCCTAGTGGCTTGGTTGCTGATGTTGTCACTCCATAATCGTAATCCGGTTGTCCTCAATGCTGGAGATGTCTACTTCAGAGTTTTGCTCTGTTGGGGTCTCTTTCTGCCATTAGCGGCTCGCTGCTCGCTTGATCGAGCCCGGAGTCTGACAGGCTTCAAACCCGCTGCGAACGGGAGTGAACAGGAGGTCCTCACAGGTGGCTCGGTTGGTTTGGTTTTGCAGGTGGTGCTGATGTATGTCTGTACAGCAGCACTCAAGACTTCAACAGAATGGTGGCCAGAGGGAACAGCGGTGTGGTATGCGATTACCTGGGAGCAATTCACTACTCCACTGGGAGATTGGCTTCAAAATTTTCCTGAGTTACTGAAATGGCTGACGTGGGGAGTCTATGGAGTGGAGTGGGTTGGGCCGTTACTCCTGCTCTGCCCATTTTGGCATGTTTGGATACGGACCATCGGTGTACTTTTGCTTGTTTCACTTCATCTGGGTCTGATCTTGACGATGGAGTTGGGTTTCTTCCCTTGGATCTGCATTGCGGTACTGCTTAGTTTATTTCCTGAGGAAATCTGGGACTGGCTATCTTCTAGGAATTGGCTGCGCCAGGTTCCTGCTGAAAACCTAATCCTTTATTATGATCAGGACTGTGGTTTTTGTCGACGAATGGTTGGAGTGTTGCGCGAATTTGTTCTGTTTGGCAGAGCCGAAATTCGTCCGATTCAAGCCGATCCTGTGGTGCATGCGCTTTTCGATAATGAAGCTCCTAGCAGTTGGGTTGTGCAGCAGGGAGAACACTATGCGTTTGCTGGTGAGGGACTCTGGCTGGTGTTACAGCAATCTCCTTGTTCCGCATGGTCAACCCGTTTTTTCTATAAAGTGAAAACCTTGGCTTTACTCGAGAGTCTGTATGCCTGGGTTGTACGCCATCGAACTCAGCTAGGTCGTTCGACTGCTTGGATTGGTTCACGTCCATTTCCACCCAAAGCGGTTCCGAACCAATATCTTTCAGCAGTAGCCTTGGTCTTAGTCGTTTTGGTTGTAGGCTACAATCTGCGCTACAGCTTTTTCAAGGAAGTTCCCCTGCCCCCATCGGTCAAGACGCTGTTTGCGGCGTTGCGGTTGGATCAATACTGGAACATGTTTTCTCCTCAGCCCAGTAAAGATGATGGTTGGTTTGTGATGGAAGGAGAACTTCGTGACGGTACTCCCATCGATGTGTACCGACTGCAACCGGGAGAGGTCTTCTATGAAAAACCAGATGATCCCTCTGCGTATTATCCAAACCAGCGATGGCGTAAATACTTGATGAATCTTTGGCTTAAAAAATACAAAGATTATCGTCTCCACTATGGGCGTTATCTTTGTCGTCAATGGAATGGTCGAGAAACGGAACGAGAGCGTAAGTTAACTGCTTTTCGGATCCACTTCATGCTGGAAAGACCAGGGCTTCCTGGTGAGCCTGCAAAACCAACAGAAAAACGAACCATTTGGCGGCATGAGTGCTTCAAGAAAGAAGGCTAAAGCATTCTTGAAGTTATCATTGAAGTTGTTGATGGAGGGCCCAGGCGAGTAGGAATCCCCTCGCAGTCCAGGCTAGGGTACGAATCCAGTTTGTTTGTACCAATAGTTGTTGGGCATAGGAGTCGTAGCGCTCTGAGAGACGCAGGTGCTGTGGGGCCTGCAACCAAAATGTGGAAGCCCAAATGAGCACAAGCAGTCCCAGCGTGGTTCCCAATAGCGTCGATGACAAGCCAGGGGGAGGTGACCACCATAGCAGCAGTGCAGAAAATAACTCCAACAGCATGGGGCCAATCACGACCCAAGCTGTTCGATGAGTATTCTGATGTTCATAGGCAGGAAAGGCTGCAGCGGGGATGTTTGCAAAAAGAGGATAGTGAACAATTTGGATCAGCCAGATCAAGCCAACCATATACCAGGTCACGATTAGATTCAGCAGGAGCCAGATCATCAATCTTCCTTATGGGTTTGAGGATAAGAATTCTAGGATTGATGGAATTTGCTGGACATTTGTAGCCAGACAAATATTTTGAATTGTTTTTCTAGTTCCTATTGGAGTATCCAAAATGAAAGTGCTTGCATCCCTCAAGTCAGCAAAGCAGCGTCACAAAGACTGCCAGATCGTTCGCCGGCGTGGAAAGATTTTTGTG
>Ga0160422_10003104_pt1 | contig 10294 bp, 9 predicted proteins | sample Fk160mmetaG_FD_108192 | JGI IMG/M metagenome (GOLD analysis project Ga0160422, IMG submission 108192) | Marine microbial communities from the Central Pacific Ocean - Fk160115 60m metaG | ecosystem: Environmental > Aquatic > Marine > Oceanic > Photic zone | place: The Central Pacific Ocean... | reverse complement strand
TAATCTCGTTAAGAATGCCTTAGCTGGCAAGCTTGACTATGGTTTCACAAAGAACGTGGCAGATGTTAAATCTCTCGAAGAGATGGACCACATGCGTGTCTATCCTGCAGACATTCCATACACTCGAATGATCTGGTTCAACAAGTACGCAAAAAACTAAGTCACTACTTTAATCCAGCACCTACAACGGAGGCAGGTGCTGGATTTAGGCTTTCATGTTCATATATTTCACCCGAAGACTCTTATACTTGATTCCCATGCTACTGGGAATCAGCTTCCTCATCTACCTGGGGTTAGAACTAACCCCGGGAGACATCCTCTCTTACTTATTACCTCCCGAAGCCATTGCCGATATGAAGCCAGAAGAACTGGCGGCTATGCGAGAAGCTCTTGGCTTAAACGACCCTTTCATAATACGTTATATCTACTGGCTAGGTGGCATTCTGCAAGGAGATTTCGGCTACAGCTTAGCCAGTGGGGTTCCAATTTCTCAGTTAGTTTTGGAGCGGGTTCCAGCAACTTTGGAACTGTCTGTAGCTGCGCTATTATTTTCGACTTTTTTAGGAGTCATTCTAGGTTCGATTAGTGCTCTGAGACGAGGTTCCCTCCTGGACAACTCACTGACTATCTTTGGCATGATTGGAGTTTCGATTCCTGAGTTCATTTTTGGTCTGAGCGCCTTGGTCATCTTTGCGCTGCAATTGGAGTGGCTCCCGGTAGGCAAGAGACTGATGCCTGGATATGACAGCTACTGGGATCATATGCCACATCTCGTAATGCCAGCTATGGTCCTGGGGCTAATCATGACTGCTGGAGTAATGCGCTACACCCGTTCGAGCATGCTTGACTCCCTAAACAAAGAATTTATTCGGACAGCTCGTAGCAAGGGAATCCCCGAGTGGAGAATCAATTTCATCCACGGCCTTCGCGTTGCCCTAATTCCTGTCGTAGTGCTGATTGGTTTCCGACTGCCGATGCTGATTGGTGGAACCGTGATCATCGAACAGGTTTTTCAATGGCCTGGCATAGGTAATCTATTCGTGAACGCCGTTCGAGGTCAAAACTACCCGCTGGTGATGATGATTTCTTTCCTATCTGTGACCGCAGTGCTGTTTGCCAGTTTCTTGATTGACCTGCTGACCGCGCTGCTAGATCCAAGGATAAAACTTGAGTGACACTAAAATAATGACACGCCGTCCAACTCGGCTGGACAAGAAATTTGATCTCCTCCGTGAAAAAACGGAGAGAGGTGCGCTCAAGGCAGCATCTAGCAACCGAGCATTGAATAAACTAGCCAGTAACAAATTAGCTGTGCTAGGGCTGGCTTTTGTTACAATTATGATACTGTCCTCGGTTTTTGCTCCACTCGTGACTCAGTACGATCCCCAAAAAGTTGACCTGCGGATGATGCTCAAACCACCCAGCGCTGACCATATACTTGGTACAGACAAGATTGGTCGGGATGTATTTGCCCGCATCATTTATGGGGGCCGGATCTCGATTTTAGTGGGACTAGGTAGCGCTTTGGGAGCTGCTTTAATCGGTGTAAGCATAGGTGCTTACACTGCCTACAAAGGTGGATGGCTAGATAGCACGTTTCTGCGAATCTCTGAAGTAGTCATGTCTTTCCCCCAAATCATCTTAGTTTTGATGCTGGTGACCATCCTTGGGCAAAGCCTAATGAACCTGATCATCATCTTTACGCTAACAGGCTGGGGCAGCCTGTATCGACTAACCCGGGCGCAGATGCTATCACTGCGTGAGGAGGAATATGTCCAGGCACTTCGGGCTTTTGGCCTGAACACTTTCACCATTTGTTTCAAACACATCCTGCCGAACGCCCTCGGACCAATTATGGTGAACATCACCCTCAGTACAGCGATGTTCATTTTACAGGAAGCCGGGCTCAGTTTTCTTGGCCTTGGCGTCCCACTCAATATCCCAACCTGGGGAAATATCCTCAATGTGGCCCAGGACCTACGAATTCTACAGAACTACTGGTGGGTCTGGCTCCCTTCTGCCATGACTATTTCTCTGTTTGTGTTGGCTATCAACTTTGTGGGAGACGGCCTGCGTGATACAACCGATCCCACAATGCAGGGTTGAGGATGAGTGCTAATCAAAAGGTTCTGAGTGTCAAGGATCTGAAAACTTACATCTACGTGAACAACCGCTGCAATAAAGCGCTCGATGGGGTATCTTTCGATGCGTACCGCGGAAAAACACTTTGTATTGTCGGGGAAAGTGGCTGTGGTAAGAGCATCACAGCTTCCAGCATCACTCAATTGCTACCTAAGCTATCTAGGATTGAGTCCGGAGAGATCGTCTATCATTCTGAGAAAGGCGACATCCGTATCGACCAACTGGAGCGGAATGGGCAAGAAATGCGAGCATTGCGTGGGGCAGAGATTTCGATGATCTTTCAGGATCCAATGACAGCATTAAATCCTGTTTATCGTATTGGAGCGCAAATTTCCGAAGGCCTACAGTATCATTCTAAAAACACACTTGCTCAACTCAAGCAGATCTCCATTGAACTGCTGCAACAGATGGGAATTCCCCTAGCTGAACAGAGAGTGGATGATTACCCCCATCAGTTTTCAGGAGGTATGCGACAGCGTGCGATGATCGCAATGGCAATGTCGTGCAAGCCTAAGATTTTGATTGCAGACGAACCTACCACAGCCCTAGACGTCACGATTCAAGCCCAGATTTTTGAACTGATTGAGGAACTGAAGCAGCGGAACAACACCGCAGTCATTCTGATCACCCATGATATGGGAGTTGTGGCTGAGTTGGCTGATCACGTGGCCGTGATGTACATGGGCAACATCGTGGAGCAGGGAACGGTTGATGATGTACTTCGGCGTCCGGCGCATCCCTACACTGAGGCATTACTAAAGTCGATCCCGATCCTGGGCAAAGGGAAACAACAACAAATCACTCCGATTCAGGGTTCAACCCCTGACCCCTATCAGCGTCCCAAAGGATGCCAATTCACACCTCGTTGCCCCTACGCTACCGAACAGTGCCAAGCCTTTCCAAGTTTCCAATCAATCAGTGAAACCCACGACACACTCTGCTGGCATAGTGAAAAGGTTTTGAGCAATGCCTAGCCAAGACAAGATACTATATATCAAGGGCTTAAAAACCTATTTTCCTGTTCGAAAGGGGCTTTTACGCACCGTTGCTGCCCATGTCAAAGCAGTTGACGGAGTAGATCTGGAGATCTATCGAGGAGAAACACTTGGACTGGTTGGTGAGAGTGGCTGTGGCAAAACAACATTGGGGAAATCCATCATCCAACTTGTTGGGGCTGTTGGTGGGCAAATCCTCTATCAGGAAAGAGAGCAGACCTATGATCTGCTGAACCTAAGCGCCGAAGAGTTCAAGCACATCCGTCAGAAAATTCAGATCGTCTTTCAAGACCCACACTCTTCACTCAATCCAGCCTTCACTGTTTTTGGTTCTCTGCAGGACCCACTCAAGCTCTATGGAGTAAAGAGCAAAGCAGAGCGTCGAAAAATTATTGGAGATCTGCTGGAAGCGGTCAACATGCGCAGAGAGCAGATGGATAATTACCCCCATGAATTTTCGGGTGGACAACGGCAACGCATCGGAATTGCCCGGGCTCTGTGTGTCAATCCAGAAGTTGTTATCTGTGATGAAGCAGTCAGCGCGCTTGATGTCTCCATTCAAGCCCAAGTGCTTCAACTGCTGCAAGAGATTAAGCAAGCACGAGGCTTGACTTACATCTTCATCACACATGACTTGAGCGTGGTTGAATACATAAGTGACCGAGTTGCAGTAATGTACTTAGGGAAGATTGTCGAATTAGCAGAGAGTGAAGCACTTTATCGTACACCTCGTCATCCCTACACCCAGGCGTTGTTATCTGCCATTCCGATTGCGGATCTGGATCGGAAGAGTGACCGGATTGTCTTGGAAGGTGATGTTCCCAATCCGGTTTCTCCTCCTTCGGGCTGCTCCTTTCATCCACGCTGTCCAAAATTCAAGTCTCTCTCAGAGCCAGAAAAAAAACGCTGCATGGTAGAATTTCCACAACTCAGTGATGCTACCCAACTCACTCAACCACACCTGGTTTCCTGTCACTATCCCAATTGAGCCAATATGAATTTCCAAGAATTGAAGCATACCCTCTACAGCGCTGTGCTCTCAGACACCCTGGATAGTTTGGGCTACCTGAATCAGGCACTGAGTTCAGGAATTCGGCCCCTTGATGACGGCATGATCCTTTGTGGGCTTGCACGCGTCGGCATCTACATGAAAATTTATCATGACGATGAAAAGGTGAATGTCTACGAGCATGAGATCGCTTTAATCGACAGCCTTCAACCCAGTGAAGTCGCAGTTCTACTCTGTCATCAACATCATGAGATTGCTCCTTGGGGAGAGCTACTCTCTACACGATCCCAGTATCTGAAAGCAGCTGGCTGCCTAACGGATGGATCTGTTCGGGATGTAAAGCGTATTCGCCAGATGAATTTTCCTGTATTTGCCGGAAACATTGGACCTCTTGATAGCAAGCATCGCGGCAAGTTGATGTGGTATGATGTTCCCGGGAAAATTCACGGAGTCAACGTCAACAGTGGAGACTTTATCTTTGGTGATGTGGACGGAGTGGTGATCGTACCTCGGCAAATCACAGCAGAAGTCGTGGAGAAGGCACTACAGAAAGTGAGGGAAGAAAATCAGGTTCGCGGCATGTTAGAGAACGGAGTGAGCCTCGCCAAGGCCTTTGAAGAGCATGGGATCTTGTGAGTGAAACACGACAAATCGTAGATTGTCATGTCAACATCTGGGATCCAGATCACTATTCACAGAGCTACTTAGAGCAAATTGCCAGAGTGCGGCCCGGAGAACTGTTGGTCCCAACAGATGCAGACTCTATCTTTGCGGCGATGGAGCTTGCACATAAGGTGATCATCTTCTCTCCCCGCTATGGCGATTCAGTGGGTATTCAAGGGGAAGACAGCACAGTCGTGAAGGCTATCCAGAAATATCCAGATAAGTTTGTAGGCTTTGCCTATTTTGATCCGAGAGAAGAAACGGCTATCGAAAAACTAAGATCTGTGATCGAAGATTATGGTTTGCAGGGTGTCAAGTACGGACCAATCTACAATGGTGTGCCGTTGGATGATCCCAGGATGAATCCACTCTATCGCTACTGTATCCAAGAAGATCTACCCCTGACGCTCCACATGGGAACAACTTTTGCCCACAATTCATCACTGGAATTGGGGCGTGCAATCCACGTGGACCCCATCGCACAGAAGTATCCAGATTTGAAGATCATCCTCGCCCACATGGGGCATCCATGGTACGAGGAGTGTGTAGCAGTGATCCGGAAAAACCCCAACGTCTACGCGGAGGTTTCGGCGCTCTTTTACCGTCCCTGGCAATACTACAATATCCTGATCACTGCTCAGGAGTACTTGGTCACAGATAAGATCTTTTTCGGCACTGACTATCCATTCACCACGCTAGAAGAGTCCAGCAGTGGCCTCAAAAACGTCAATCAGCTTGTAGAAGATTCAAAGCTTCCCAGAGTGACCGATGAAACCATCGACCGCATCCTCTATTCTTCTCCCTTCGAGCACTGGTGGCACCAGAATCCGCTCACTCTGTAGTTAAACAGCTGTGATGCTGTTAATGAATATCATTCAGTTCAGTATCTTCCCGCTCCAGAGCTTGTCTACAAAACGCAACACTAGAGCGGGATTGAACTAGCTCTTTTCGATTACCACTGTTCTCGACGAATCGCTGGCACTGAAGAAGGGTCTACACCAAATTCCTGCAAGAATTGCTCATACCAGACCTGCGTCTGTCCCGTATTGTAGTAGTACGCAATTGACGTATTCACCCAATCTCTCCAACGCTTGTCAGCTTCCATTCGAACACCTGCTGAAGAAGCGGATTGGCGGATTGGAGAGGGCAGGACAATTTGCCCTCGGCCAATCTTCTTGCGCATTGCAATCAACGGAGGATGGAAAAGAGAGACTGCATTGACTCGACCGGACTGGAACGCAGCGACAGATTCACCATTGCTGGGAAAGCGAAGAATCTCTGCTTTATTCAGACGAGCTGAGACATAGGTATCCATGGTCGTCCCCTGGGTCACGGAGATCTTAACACCAGACTTGTTAAGATCTTCCCAGCTCTTAATATTCAGATCATCATCAGCCAGCACTGCCAGTGCGTAATACAAAAGAGGTTGAGCTGGAAAATCGACGGCAAGTGCGCGCTTGGGAGTCGCATCCAAAACGAACATCACATCAATTTTGTTAGCTTGTAGTGCCGCAACCGCAGTACCCCAAGTCACCTCAACAGGCTCAAATTCGACGTCTATTTCCTTAGCCATCTGTTTACCAATGGCAGAGCCCAAACCTCCCCACTCTCCGGTAGCTGGATTCTTTGAAAACCAGGGAGGAGCTTCTGTGACCCCCACACGGATCGAACCACGATCCTTGATAGCATCCCAAGTCGATTGAGCGGATACGTTCGTAGCCAACGACATCAGTAATACGAGACTGACAGACAACCACTGCCAAAGTAGTCGAGAATTCTTCATGATCTTCCTCTAGAAAAATGAGGTGGAAGGATAACTTCAGATCATCTTCGATTTGAAGGGCGTGAGCCTAGCTTGTTGATAAACACTGGCAAGAGCGGTATTCGAGAAGGGAAGATTTATGGAGAACTGTGGGCAGCAGTCAGGCTAGTAGTTCAGAGTGTTAAGGATATATTCTCCTAAACGAGAATACTCGTAATCATGAGCAACTGGATTGTTCACTGTGAAATCCAAGTAGATCAAAGCAGGATCAGTCAAAGTTGGTGGAGTCTTGAAATTAAGTTCCCAAACTGAGGACCATGTTTCCTGCTGAAAGGTATGCCTAGCAATACTAGAAGTCGCATTATCAAAAAGTTTTTCTGAATCGGTAGATACAACCACTGGGACATTATCTCCAGGCTCACTAGTCAACTGGATTCTCAAGCCATAGTTTTTGTTTGGCTCAAAGACTTTTAAACCACAGGTATTACCCAAGCACACCTGATGTTCAAAACCGGGTTCGGGAACATAATCAATAGTTGCTGTCGCTTTTTCACTCACACGCCCGTTGTTAGCATCTCTTGCCCAAACGTACACATCTTGTAAACCACGTGGTGAGTTCTGATCTAAGATGAAGTAGCCTATCCAATCCTGTCTGCGATCTTTACTCTCCAGTGTTGTCCAACTGCTAGAATTTGTTGGTACTGCAGAACTCTGTGAAACATAATAACTATGAATTTGTTGATCATCTACTGCACTGATATCTAGGCGGATATTTTTCGTTCTAGTGGTTTTCTCACCCTGATTGAGTACTACCTCCAAAATATGAGGAGAGGCGTTATTACTGTTGACTGTCAGAGAACTAGAGGAACGAATCTGACCACCCGTGTCTTGAACCCAGAAACGCAATTGTTGATTACCTGATTGCTTCTCAAACTTTATCTCTTTTTCGTCCCACTCCTTAGGTGGAAATGGAGAGTCTTTCCAGAACAGATTATCTTCTGTCACACAAACTAAGTTTTTGTCGGCTTGTTCTGGACATCTGGCAATTGCCTCCCAGCGGGGATCATCTGTTGCTGGGATCTGCTCATTGACGTTGTCACTGAGTAAATAGGCCACTAGGCCATAGTCATCAACAGCACTTAGATCGAGCAGTAAATCATTACTGCTAGAAGACTGATACGAAGAATTTCTATCACTGTTCCAACTTGTATTGATTGTGAGATTGTCAGGCAGTGCATCATTACCATGATTGATCACTACATCCATTCGCTGAACCAGAGAAACTCGTCTCGTTCCATTTCTATCTAAATCGAGGTCAGCAAACCAGACATAGATCGGAACAGTCTCAATTGCAGAGATGATTTCACGATCCAAATCTAAACCTAAGTCAATACTTTCTACCGTGCTAAAATAGCGATCCTCATTGGCATTTTTCCAAGGTGCAGGACAATTGTTTGAAGAGGCTGTTAAGTTCGGTCGATTTGGTGAAGTAGAGAGGTAGTAACAGGATATGCCCCAATTGTCTCTCGCACTAAGTTGAACGTTGGTAATTCCTGCAAACTCATTCGTAGTTAGTTCTATCAATCGTGTATCAAATGGTGCGACCGTATCAACCTCTACCATTGTCTGTAGACCAAGATCGGTGATTTTATTTTTCTGAACCGTAATTCCACCTTCACGCTGTTGGTAGACTAAGTGAGAATCATTGTCATAGCCCCTCACTTCGAGAGTCAGGTTTGTCGCACTAGGCACGCGACTGAACCAAAGATAACCTTGTCCACGTTTCTCTGTTCGGTCTAGCAGCTTTCCGTCCAGATCTCTCAGAATCGTCCCCGAGGCATCGCTAATGATTGCTCGTATCAATGCTACGTTATCTGGTGGCAATTGTGCTGAGGTGTTATTGCTACTACGGCTTGTTGACCACTGCAATTCTGCTTGTAAAGTACCTCCCTGCTGAGTTGGTGGAGGGGTTTCTTCCGTACAAGCCATCAGCAAAACACCCAGTGCCAATCCCAGTACCAATCGTTGAGCAAGACAAGGAGCAAGACAAGTATACATACTCTTAGAAGCGCAGATGAACACCGGCCTCTCCAAGAGGTTGCCGGTCAGAATGTTTGCGAAACTCAGAATCGGTCAGCAATGGCCACTGTAAGGCTAGGCGCAACCTCTCCCAAAAGATTGTTCCTAATAGCAGGTCAATTCGATTTTCTCTGGAAAGCAAACCAGCATCTCGAAATGTGTCTGAAGATTGCCAAACCATCAGAAGTCCGCCCTGCAATTGCAGATCACGATTCGTAGCAGGACTTACAAAGCCAACATCAAAACCTGTTACATCACCAGGATCATAATTTTTCTGATCCTCGCCCTTTTGAATGTAGCCAGCACCAAGGTAAAGGGTTTGTCCTGGTTCCAATTGCCAAAACAGCTTTTGCGCAAATAGTAGTTGATTAAATTCTCGTGGTTCGACTACTGAATCAGCAGTTGGTAACCTTACGCCACCTAAAGTAAGGCTATGGATTTTTTCCCGTAGAAAGTCACTATGTAGTCCTAGCCCCAGTAGTAAGTCACCACGACCACTTTCTTCGTTACCGTACAAAAACGGCTGGGAAATCAGCCAATGCAGCTGTTGCCAGACTCCACCAATTTCAAAATGGTACCAGAGTCTTTCATCCTGATTGGCAGCGTTCGATTCCGCATAGAAGATCGGTTCATCCGGGTACTTCTCCGGCCAGAATACCATTCTGGAAGTACTTAGCCACTCACGATCCTGCAATCGAGACAGAGCTTGGCGATGCATCAACTCAGGGGATCTTGGTAGTACTTCTCCAATATAGGCTGGACAGATCAGACTGGGCTCCCACGTTAGGCACAGTGAAGTTTCTGCCCGCATACTTCGAGTACTCAAAAAGAGCGCACTCGCAAAACAGCATATAAAGGCAAGGGCCTTGTTCACTATCTCAACTTTATCTAAGGCGTCGGACTAATTGGGCAAAAACTACCTTTTGCCCGTGCCCTTTGCACGTTGTTGCCACACAGAAAATTTGCGATATTCCAAAGGTTTTGATCGCGCGGAACAACCTTGCACAATAAAAACCAAATCACCTCTACGCGTCCTGGCCAGTACTTAACTCTTAAGTTAAAAAGCTCTTCTCTTTCGATTAGAGTCATCATCTTCCAGCAGATGGCTTCAAGTACTGGCACTCCAGAAACGAGTTCCGACTTTCTACCACAACATCTACTTCGTGAATCCTTTAATAGAAATCAAGTAACTCATCACCAAATCATTATCTCCATAGGAAATGCAAACGCGTATCGTAGCGATCGATGATTGTGGATGGGCTGGTAATTAATCAACGCCGGCCACAAAACTAGCCAGCAGCCTAGCGACTGCCCCGTCATTCATACCGATGATTTTGCTTCTTGGGATCATCCCCTAAATTGGTATCAACGTGTCGTTAAGCAAGTCTTGGAACCACTGCGACACAATCAAATGGCTCACTTTCAAAAGTTCGATTGGCAGGCAAACCAGCTGGGGCAATGGGAAGCCGTAAAATCCCTGTTCTGTTGTCACACTGGAGGGTGTTAGTTCTTCCAGATCAGAATTTCGTCCCTATCTCAGTTTTTCAATCTACATTGAGAAAGATCGGGAATTACAGCTGAAGCTTGGAATAGAAGGGGACGGTGAGGAAATCCTGCCACTTTGGAATGAGTGGATGGCAGAGG
>Ga0160422_10003103_pt1 | contig 10297 bp, 9 predicted proteins | sample Fk160mmetaG_FD_108192 | JGI IMG/M metagenome (GOLD analysis project Ga0160422, IMG submission 108192) | Marine microbial communities from the Central Pacific Ocean - Fk160115 60m metaG | ecosystem: Environmental > Aquatic > Marine > Oceanic > Photic zone | place: The Central Pacific Ocean... | reverse complement strand
GGTTCTTAAGTATGAAAAAAGTAAAAGTTCCTGCTCTAGACAATGTTATGAATGATAACATCAAATTCCACCCTTCTAAACTAAAAAATATGTATAGGGCATGGATGGAAAATATTAATGACTGGTGTATATCTAGACAGTTATGGTGGGGGCACCAGATTCCAGCGTATTATCTTCCATCAGGTGAGTTTGTTGTGGCAAATACAAAAGAGGAAGCACTAAAAAAAGCTAAGGAGATTGATAAAAATATAACAATAGATAATCTTATTCAGGATGAGGATGTATTGGATACATGGTTCTCAAGTTGGTTATGGCCAATTACTGTATTTGATGGTATCAATGATCCAGATAATGAAGAAATCAATTACTACTATCCTACTTCTGATCTAGTTACTGCACCAGAGATCATTTTCTTCTGGGTTGCAAGGATGATTGTGGCAGGTTATGAGTACAGAGATGAGATGCCTTTTAAGAATGTATACTTCACAGGTATAGTAAGAGATAAACAGAGAAGGAAGATGTCAAAGTCTCTAGGAAACTCTCCAGATCCAATAGAACTTATGAAAAAATATGGAGCAGATGGAGTGAGAGCTGGTATGCTTTTTAGTGCTCCAGCAGGAAATGACCTGCTCTTCGATGAGAAACTGTGTGAGCAGGGAAGAAACTTCTCAAATAAGCTATGGAATGCTTTCAGACTTATACAAACTCTAGAAATATCAGACAAAGGAAAGGATCAATCTCTTGCAATAGACTGGATTAATTCACGGTTTAATGAAGTTTTAAAGGAAGTTGAAGATCACTTCTCAAAGTATAGAATTTCAGATGCACTTTTATCTCTATATACATTTATATGGGATGATTTTTGCAGCTGGTACCTAGAAATTATTAAGGATAATTCGATATCAAATGAAACGTACAAAGAAACTATATCTATACTAGATAAAACATTAAAGACATTACACCCTTTCATGCCATTTATAACTGAGGAACTATGGAATCAGATAGACAATGAAAGAGATTACATCATGATTTCTGATTACCCACTTCCAGAGGAATTTGATAAAAATCTAAATAATGATTTTAAGAAAATTTTTGAGATGGTTACAGCGCTTCGAAAATTAAAGTCTGATAATAAAATTAAACAAATTGATGTAGTTAATGTGATGGTTAATAAAAAATCAGATTTTGATTTTAATAAATATAATAAAATAATTGAGAAGCTATCTAAGACAAAAGATCTTAAAGTGGTAAATGAAATTCCAAACAATTACCCTACTCTAATTTCTGGAAAAGACACTTTATGTCTAGCTATCGAAAAATCTGAAGATTCTAGAGAAGACACATTAAAACAAATTGAGTACTTAGAAGGATTTCTACAGTCTGTTGAGAAAAAACTTTCTAATAAAAGCTTTGTGGATAATGCTCCAAAAAATGTTGTTGATATAGAAAAAAAGAAAAGAGATGATGCAGTTATAAAACTACAAAACCTAAAGAAATCTATCTGATTATCTCAAAAGAATGCTTGACCTTTGTATCTTTCCTGATTGATGAACCTACAGAACAATACTTAGTAAGAGCTAGACTAATAAATCTGTCCGCTTCCTTATCCTGTAAATCATTTGAGTAAATAATGTACTTAACATTAATTTCTTTATAGAACATCGGGTGGGTATCAGCTCTCACTCCTGAAGACTCTGCCTTGATGTTTTTGAAATCTCTTCTCCTCTTCTTAATCATTGACACAACTTCTACTGCAGCACAAGTGGTGACAGCAGAAAGAAGAAGCTCCATTGGAGAAAGGTTTTCTTTCTTATCGCGAGCGTACATGTCAACAATCAACTCATTTCCGGAAACATTTTTTACGCTATACTTCTCATCATCTAGATAAGACATAGAAACTTTTACTTCCATATAACTGTATATATACTTAAATTGGAAGTAAATATAAATATATGAGATTGTTTTTACTCTTTTTTTTGTTTTTATCAGGATCTGTTTTTTCTCAAAATTCTTTAGATGATATAATTGGATCAACAAAAGATATAACTAAACCAATAACATCAACATTTAGTTCAACAAGACTTATAAATGGCCATACTGTTGAGATGATACCCAAAGGAGTTGCAGAATTTAGAATATCACATAGATTTGGAACAATTGAGGATGGTTTCTATGATATTTTTGGTTTAGATCAAGCACAAATAAGACTCGGTTATGACTACGGTATTAATGAAAATATCATGATTGGATTTGGTAGAAGTTCTTATAAAAAAACTTATGATATATTCTCAAGAATCTCATTTATGAGACAGACAACTAATAATAAAATACCGGTATCAATACAATATTTATTAGCATCTTCAATTGAAACACTCAGATATGGAAGTAAAATTCCTTTTATGCAAAGAGTAGGTATTATAAATAAAATATTAGTTGCAAAGAAAATTGGAAAATTTTCAGTACAAGCATCTCCCAGCTTGATGATACATGAATTCTATAATTACAATAAGAAAATTTTTAGTAGTTTAGGTATTTCAGCAAGATATATGCTTGGTAATAGAGTTGCTTTAACAACCGAATACCATTACAGATTAAAACATAATGATGACGGTTCACCTGCGTATAATGATATTTTTAAGAGAAATTATAATTCTTTAGGTATCGGAATTGATATAGAGACTGGAGGTCATATTTTTCAGTTTCATTTTTCAAATTCTTCAGCTATGAATGAACAAGGGTTCTTATTTGAAACAGATAAAAGCTGGAGTAAAGGGGAAATATGTTTTGGGTTTAATATTTTAAGAGAATTTTCAAGAGGTAATAAACCTGAAGAAAAATGGTAATTCTACATTTTATTTTATCATTCTTTTATTTTCAGGAGGAGACTAGATTTATTATTGAAAATTCTAAAATTGAATTCTATTCTTATGCACCTCTTGAGGATATTCAAGCAGTAAATACTGAGTCTATAGGTGCTATTGATATAGAATCTGGTGAGTTTGTTATAAAAATACCAGTTTCATCATTTGAATTCCCAAATAAGCTTATGCAAAAACATTTTAATGACAGTTACCTTGAAACAGATATATATCCCGAGTGTATATTTAGAGGAAATTTAAATGGAGATTCTGCTTCCGGAGAAATTATACTTCATGGAATAACAAAAGAAATAGAAATCCCAATAACAAAAATTCAAGAGGAAGAAAAAATTAATATTACAACAGAGTTTACGATTGTCCTTAAAGACCATAAGATTAAAATTCCAAGAATTCTTTTTCAAAATATAGCAGAGGAAATAGAGGTAAAAGTCAGCTCTACATTTGTAAAATATAATCAATAATGAGAGTTGGAGTAACAGGTGCTTCAGGAATGGTAGGCATAAACGTATGCAAAGAAGTAATAAATAATGGGGATAAACTAAATATATTAATAAGAGAAGATGTTAGCTACTTTAATAATCTTTCATGTAAGAAATTTTATGGAGACCTAAATGATATTGATATCTTAGAAAAATTTTGTGAGAGGTGTGATGTGATCATACACTCTGCGGCTATGATATCTATAGGATTTGACGCATACGATAGAGTATATGATGTCAACTTCGTAGGAACAAAAAATCTCTTAGATGCTTCAATTAATAAAAAAGTAAAAAAATTTATTTTTATAAGCACAGTAAATGCATATAATAAAAAACCTACTGATAAAATCTTCAATGAGACAAGAGATCTTGTGAAAAAAGGGAATGCTTATGATATGACCAAAGCTCTTGCACAACAACTTGTTATTTCTACAAAAGGAATTGAAACGGTTTCTATTAATCCGACATCGGTTCTTGGAAAAAATGATTATAAACCATCAAGACTTGGCAAAATAGTAAAAGCTGTTTACTCAGGAAAACTTCCTTTCCTTGTTGATGGTGGACTAGACATAATTGATGTCGAAGATTTATCTAAAGCTATTTATAGCTCAATTAGTAAGGGGAAAGATGGAGAATCCTACCTTATTTCAGGAAAATATAGATCTTTCAAAGAGATTTATAAGGTTATAGAAAAGTACCAAGAAAACAAATCAAGAGTCTTCTTCTTTCCAAGACTGATGGTAGAACTAAGCCTTCCACTCCTATCCCTCTTTCCTATTGGACTACTAAAGAGAGCAGCGGAGGTCAATGGTAAGTTTTTCCCTGGACTTGAGAATATGACTAAAGAAGCTATTGAAAATATTATTAACTTTCCAAAGCTGATTGATAATTCTAAGGCAAAAAAGGATTTAGGGCTAAAAATTAGTCCAATTGATAAAACTATTAGAGATACTATATATGAGTAATTATGAAATCTTTGTATACAGTTGGATTGTAATTGGATTTCTTTCTTTTCCTTTTATATTACGATACGATGCTCCATATGGTAGACATACCTCTAAAAATTGGGGGCCACTTGTAGATAATAAAATTGGGTGGATAGTTATGGAACTTCCAGCACTTATTGTTTGTCCACTCATTGTGTTTATAAGTGATAACCCTGTATCTGAAATAACGTATTTCTTTATTTTTTTATGGATTATACACTACTTTAATCGAAGTGTAATCTTTCCACTAAGGATTAGAACTAAAAAGAAAAAGATGCCTCTTCTTATTGCAACCCTTGCATTCTTCTTTAATGTAATAAATGGACTAGTTAATGGTATCTTCTTTGGAAATATTAAGTTTGACTATTCAAATTCTTGGCTTTTTTCACCTGAGTTTATAGTAGGTTTTATTGTATTTATAACCGGTTTTATAATTAATAACTGGTCTGATTCACATCTTATAAGTCTTAGAAAAAATAATGACAGCGGATATACTATTCCTAAAAAGGGTCTATTTAAATACATATCATGTCCAAATTTTTTTGGAGAGATAATTGAGTGGTTTGGTTTTGCAGTAATGACATGGAGTGTTGCGGGACTCGCTTTTTTCTTGTGGACTTTTTTCAATCTCGTTCCAAGAGCACTATCTCATCATACTTGGTATAAAAAAACTTTCCCAAAATACCCAAAAGAAAGAAAAGCTCTATTTCCTTTCATACTCTGACACTAAGTATGTCTGACCAACGAGTAGTATAACAAGGAGAAAGTCTTTCTTTCCCTATCTTCCATTTATTATTAATACCTGAAGAGCTAAGCTTGAGAATATCTCTTCCCATATTTCCATTTATTTTATCTAGTGTCTGCATGAGTTTATCTGCCTTCTTCCTATCCTTAGAGTCAAATAGACTTAGCTGTACTTGATTTCTTGGAATTATTCCTGAAAGTGTAACTCCCGCCTTCTTATATTTATATCCAGATCTATATATTTTTTTAAGACACCCAATGGCAAGCTTAGTAATAGTTATAGTATCACTTGTAGCAGTATGAAAATCCAGCGAAAAATATCCTGAATACTGCCTTTCTTTTGGCTTGAATCTATTAGTATACATGAAGACACTTATCGATCTAGCACATGCCCCCTCACTACGAAGCTTCTCTGAACATCTCGAAGCGAACATACTTATATACTCAGACATTCGAGTGTATTCAGATATTTCTATAGAAAAAGATCGAGAAGTACATATACTCTTCTTCATGCTCCTCCCCTCCTCAAGATTAAAATGTGGAATGCACTTAAGCTCTCTAACCATTCTAAGGCCTACAACATTCATCATCTTTCTTATCCATGACTCATCACATTCAAGTAGGTTCTTAGCAGTGTGGATCCCATATTTCTTAAATTTTATCGCGTATCTCATACCTATACCCCAAATCTCATCAATGGGAAGCCTAGCCAAAATATCTGATATCTCTTTCTTATCATGGAGATAACAAACACCTTCAGGAGATTTTTTGGCAAGATATCCAGCAACCTTAGAAAGCGTCTTTGTATATGATATACCTATAGATATAGGAATCCCTGTCCATTTCTTCACCTTTCTTCTGAGGTGAACAGCAAAATTATAAGGATCTTTTATTCCTTGGAAATCTAAAAATGCCTCATCTATCGAGTATATCTCATATGCAGGAATATTTTTTGATACTATGTCAAAAACACGTTTTGATATATCTCCATAAAGAGCAAAATTTGAAGAGAAAAGTTTTATGTTATGTCTTCTTACAAGGTCTCGCTTCTTAAATATTGGCTCTCCCATCTTAAGACCTAAAGCCTTTGACTCATTTGAACGAGCTATAACACAGCCATCATTATTCGATAATACTGCGATAGGCTTATTTTCTAAGTGTGGCCTAAACACTCTCTCACATGAGGCGTAAAAATTATTACAATCTACAAGAGCTATCATCCAATACTATTAAAAGACCACATTACCTTTCCCCATACGTAGGACTCAGAACCCTCAAAAATCTTAATAGGTTTCATAGACTTATTTTCAGGATATAGAAATACTGAACCGTTAACCGCCCTGTATCTTTTCACAGTAAAGTCTCCATCCACAACAGCGAGAACAATATCTCCATTATTAATTTTTTCAGCCCTATCCACTAGAAGAATACTACCATCAAAAATTTTAGCATTTACCATAGACGTTCCGCTAACACGAACAAAAAATGTAGCACTTGGATGCTTGATAAGTTTTTTATCGAGTGAAAGATCAAACTCAAGGAAATCATCAGCCGGAGACGGAAATCCAGCAGGTACAGCCTGTGAATAGAACGGTATAGCACTAAGAATATTTGTCTTCTCTAAAGAAGGCTTTGTAGTTTTCATTTCTAATTTAATTTGAAATTTTAAAAGGAATTAAAATTACTAAATTTTTTAGTAAATACTAATTATTTTAGTATTAAATATGTCTATTTTTTATTTTTAAGATTCTGGAAGTGCAGGAAAAGATTTAATCTGTCGGGGTGGCAGGATTCGAACCTGCGACCTCCTCGTCCCAAACGAGGCGCGATAACCGGGCTACGCTACACCCCGAGATTAAGTGTGCAAATTTATAAAAGAAAATCTTTGTAAAACAAGCCTTTGCAAAAAGATTAATAATAGAATTTTTATATATTTAAATATGAAATTATCGACAACTAATGATATTCCTGGTCACTCAGTAGCTGAAACACTTGGTATAGCTAGAGGTAGCACTGTGAGAACAAGAAATGTTGGAAATGACATTCTTGCAGCATTCAAAAACTTAATAGGTGGTGAAGTAGCTGAATACACAAGACTGCAAGCTGATGCTAGAGAGCAAGCTTTACAGAGAATGATTGAAGACGCAAATAATTTAGGAGCAGATGCTGTAATATGTGTTAGATTTCAGACTTCAGTCATGATGGCTGGAGCATCTGAATTACTAGCATACGGAACAGCGGTCAAGCTTAAATAAATTATTTTTTGTACTTATCAAACCAAGCAGTGATTGCGTTTACCTTGGCTATAAGATTACTTGGCCTCGCTGCTATCCCGTGACTTGCGCCAGGGATCCTCACAAGCATAGACTCTACTTTATTTAGTTTAAGTCCTGCATAAAACTGTTCGCTTTCTGCCATAGGAGTTCTATAATCATCCTCACCAGTGAGAAGCATAGTAGGAGTTGTAACATTTCCTACGTATGATATAGGGGATCTTTTCATGTACTGCTCTAAATTATCCCAAGGCATCCCAGGGAACCAATACTTATAGAAAAAAGAAATATTATCGGCATATAGTACAAAACTATACCAGTTTATCACTGGCTTAGCAACAACAGCAGCATTAAATTTATCTGTTTTTCCAATTATCCATGAAGTTAAGACACCTCCTCCACTTCCACCAGTTACAAATAGATTATTACCATCAATATAACTTCTTTTTGCTACGTGATCAACACCAGAAATTAAATCATCATAATCCTGACTTGGATAATTGTGATGAATAAGATTGGCAAAATCTTTTCCATAACTTGTACTACCTCTCGGGTTAGTATATAAAACGAAATATCCTTTACTAGCAAAAAGCTGTACTTCAGCGGAGAATCTAAATCCATAATTTGTAAATGGACCCCCGTGAATCTCTAAGATTAATGGGTATTGCTTCGATTCGTCAAAATCAGGAGGGTAAACTAACCAACCCTGAATTCTTTTACCATCATATGAAGATTCATACCAAACTTCCTCAACCTTTCCAAGGTCTTTATAATCAAATAGATCTTTATTCAAATTTGTTAATCTATTTTTTGATCCATTATACCCCACTGCTAAATCGGCAGGATTGTATACATTTCCATAGGTAAAGGCATATCTTCCTGATGCTGAAATAGTATACGAACCACCGCTATATGGTCTACCCAATGATAATCCCCCAAGCTCATCTACAATATCTTTTACCTTACCATTTAAACTTATACTAGCAATCTGAGTCATTCCTTCAGAATCATACTGGAAATAAATTCCTTTTCCATCACGCATCCAATTTATATTACTAATATTTCTATCAAAGTCCTTAGATATTAGCTCAATATTTTCCCCATTACTATCCATGATATACAGAGAATTCTGCTGATACCCTAAAAATTTATCATCGTATCCTAAAAAAGCAATTTTACTTCCATCTGGAGATACTATTGGTGATCTATCTGGACCAAATCTTTTTGTCAACTGTTTTAATTCTCCAGACTTTATATTAAGTACATGAATATCTGAATTGTTAGGTTCAAAATCTGAATTATCATTTAAATTAGCTGAAAAAATAATATTATTACTATTTAACCAAACTGCAGAACTTGGATTTTTATCTAACATACTAACCTGCCTTGGCGTCCCTCCTTCAACTGGAAGGATAAATATTTGATTATTTCCCGGCCTTCTGTATCCACCCCCATCATAACGATATACCATATCATCAATCTCAATTGGTGGAGAATTCCATGAAGCACCTTTTGGTTTTTTTGGCATTTTAATAAGTTTTCCTTCTGTCTTTTCAACAAATGAATTAAAAAGAAGATACTTATCATCTGATGACCAATTAACACTACCAATAGAAGACTGAATATTAGTAAGTTTTTGAAGCGAATTATTTTCTAAATTATATAGATAGAGTTGTGTTTTTCCTTCTTTATTTGATTTAAATGTGAACATTTTTCCAGAATTTGACCATTTAGGTGATCCAGAATTATGATTTCCAGTAGTTATTGGCCTCATATTGCTTCCGTCATAATTTACTATCCATAAATTAGACAGATTTTTATCTGTCATTACATCTTTAAAATTTCTTTGAAAAAGAATTTTATCACCTAGAGGAGATATCTCTGGGTTTGACACATACTCTATTTCAAAAATATCTATTGGTTCAAACTTTTTACTTAGTTGAGCATATAATGAAAATGAAAAAAATATAAATGTTATTAGGGTCAAAAAGAATTTCTTAGTTTTAGTTTCCATATTATTTACTATATTTAGATTATTCAGTTAATTGTTATTATTTAAAAGTAAAAATTTTATCCTTATGAACAATCAAATTACAAGAAGAAATTTATTAAAACTACTCGGAGTATCTGGAGTAACGCTTCCACTTACAGGTATTAGCAAAGAACTTGAAATTAGACCAAGTTCAACAATAAAAAATGATGGATTCATAAAACTAAGTTCTAATGAAAATCCTTATGGACCATCAACTAATGTTAGAGAAGCAATAATTAATGCATTTGATGAAGCATGCAGATACCCCTACAATAGAGTAACAGAACTAGAAGAAAAAATTGCAGAAAGAGAGGGAGTAGATCCTAATATGGTACTAGTTACCGGAGGATCAAATGAAGGACTACGTGCAACAGGTAGACTTTTTGGAATTGAGAAGAAAGAAATTATTGCGTGTAAACCTACATATCTTGCACTTATGACTTATGCTGAAGAATTTGAATGTAAAATTAATTGGGTTCCTTTAGATGATAACCTTAGATATGATTTAAATGAAATTTCAAGAAGAACCTCTAAAAATACAAGTATGGTATTTATATGTAATCCAAATAACCCCACAGGTACTATGCTTAAGGCTGATGATTTAGAAGACTTTTGTACTGCAACAGCCAAAAAAACATGTGTATTTGTAGATGAAGCCTATTATGATTACTCTATTAATGATGGCTATCCCACAATGACCAAACTTGTAAAAGAAGGTCACAACGTTATTGTATCTAGAACCTTTTCAAAAATTTATGGATTAGCTGGAGTAAGAATTGGTTATCTAATCGCAAGTTCAGAAAGGATAGCTGAGCTAAAAAAGTGTACTATGGCTGGAACAAATATGTTAGCTACCCATGCTGCTATGTTTGCATATGATGAAACAAGCTTTTTTGATTATAGT
>Ga0160422_10003100_pt1 | contig 10308 bp, 9 predicted proteins | sample Fk160mmetaG_FD_108192 | JGI IMG/M metagenome (GOLD analysis project Ga0160422, IMG submission 108192) | Marine microbial communities from the Central Pacific Ocean - Fk160115 60m metaG | ecosystem: Environmental > Aquatic > Marine > Oceanic > Photic zone | place: The Central Pacific Ocean... | reverse complement strand
TACAAAGCCTGTAATCTTATCTTGGCCTATTGAAAGCATCTTAATGTATGCCTGATGAGCCTCCAGGTAAGTCGGAATAGCTGATTTACCAGCAGAAGATTGTCTGACCCATTTTTTTTCCTCCGAATCAAAATCTTCTGCATTAAAATATAACTTCCCTTCCCCAAAATCGTATTGATCGTAAGCAAGCAAAGAAGGTAAAACATCATCGAAACTGATCAGATGTTTAACAAAATCTCGAGATTTAATAATTTCGATCATTTTATACGTTGAATTACTTTGTCCTGATATTGCTCCCAATCCAGCAAGAGACGCTATGTCAGAAAATTGAGAAATAGGGCTTGAGGTTTGAGCATCTCTGGATACAAGAACAGCTTCAGAGGTAAAATAATTTGAGAGAGATAGCGCATAAAATATTGAGCTTATAGCCACGACTGTTGTTATTAAAATTATAATGATCTTCCCTTTCCATATTGCTTGGAAAAGTTGTTTTAGATCAATTTCATCTTCGTAAACGTTATTGTCTATGTTTGTATTAGAGCTAGTCATGACTTATCCATTCGTTGAATTGCAGCTTTTAGTTTATCAAACTCATCAGATTTTCGCTGAAGAAATAATAAAGTTAATTTTCTTTTTTCGTCCAAACCCTCAGGAGTTAACAGGTACAGGTAGCCAATCTTGTTATCTGATTTCCTGAAATTATTGACCTTTATCAAACCCTTTCCCAAAAGTGCTTTAATTAGATAATTAATTTTACCCAGGCTCAAGCCCATATGCTCAGCAATTTGGCGTTGAGTAAGATTGGGATTCTCTTCTAATTTCTGTAAGATTTCTAATTCCGTTTCAGAATGACTTTTTTTCATAGCTACCGCAATGGATTAATAAGATAATCCATTGTTTATTGACTAAAATTTATATGTTCAATAAATGAACGTACACATATTATAGTATGTTCAATATTTGAACAAACAAATTTGAATAAATTTAGAATTTAATGGATTTTATAATTTCTTTTTTGCCCAAGTTGGATTTGTGGAGGTCAGTTGTAACTGTCGTATTGAGCAATTTAAGCAAAAGAGTTACGCGATCATTTGATTTTTTAGATAAAAAGACTGCATCTATTCCTGCTAAACGCCCTCTTTCTATTGAAACTGAATCCCCTCTCTGAAAATCAATAATCGAAACATCTTCTTTATAGACATCCTGAGCATCAAGCTTTTTCCTCATAGCTAAGATTATTTTAGGAGATATCGGTGTAAATTCTTCTGAAAACATTACTATATTGCTTACACCATAACTGGAATTCACAACACTCCAATTATTTAAAGATAGGTCTATTTCTACAAAAAGGTATCTCGGAAAGATTGGCACCGGTTTATTTATCTTACGTCCATTTTTAGACTTCAATACCATTGGTAAAAACGTTTTGAAACCTTGCTTTTTAAGGTTTTCATTAGCTCTTTTTTCTTGTTTGGCCTTGGTATAAACGAGGACCCAAATGCATTTACTTCTATCTTTTTTTGCTTTCATATAATCCAACTTAAAGATGGTGCCCGGGGCCGGACTCGAACCGGCACGAAGTTTCCTTCGAGGGATTTTAAGTCCCTTGTGTCTACCAATTCCACCACCCGGGCTAAAAGTTAACCGCATTCTACTCTATTTTGAAATCAATGATACAAATATGGAGGCTGAGGTCGGAATCGAACCGGCGTAGACGGATTTGCAATCCGCTGCATAACCACTTTGCTACTCAGCCTTGAATGTATTCTAAATATCTAAATCCAATAGACCAACTATTTAATAAAATTTCCATAAGATTTTAAGTATCCATATAGACTATGCAAAGAAATATAAGCCGCCAACCAAAATGAAATAACGGTCAAAAAAAAGAAATGTTGACCAAAATTAGGGGATATTATTAAAAGAGATAATGCAAAGATTTGTAATGTAGTCTTGCTCTTTGCTAATAGAGATACCTTGACAAGATTTTCTCCCTCTTTTTCAGCTAAAATTTGCCTGAAAGATGAAATTACTATTTCTCTCATTATTATCACAATTGAAGGTATTATTATCAAAAGACTACTCGCATGAGAAACTAGATAAAAAATCGCAATAATAATCAGCAACTTATCAGCAACTAAATCTAGTAAAGCCCCCAGACTACTTGTTGATCCTGTTTTTCTTGCGACATAACCGTCCAGGTGGTCGGTAATGCCAGCAATTACAAACAAAATTAGGGCAATCCAATTATTTACATTAGGCTCAGGTGAAGCCAATACAAGAATAGGGAATATTAAAAATATTCTTGAAATGGTTAGGTAATTAGCCATGGAAACTAATTGTGTAGTTGTTTATAAATTGACTTTGCCGTAATCCTTCCAATTCCAGAAACTTCAGATAAATCTTCAATGCTTGCACGTTTAATCTGTTCTACGGAGCCAAAATACCTTAATAAAAGTTTTTTTCTCGTATTTCCTACTCCAGTTAACTGATCTATTGAGGAACCTAGCGAAGATTTAATACTCTTTTTCTTTTGTGAAGATATGGCATATCTATGAGTTTCGTCCCTTATTTCTTGAATGAAATTGTGAAATATAGAACCCTCTTTGACGATCATAGATTCTCCACGAGTTAAATGAATTGAATCAAATGAAGCTTTCCTCCTAACTCCTTTTGAGATGGAAATAATATTCACATTTGAAATTCCTATTTCTTCCATTCTTTTCTGAACCATTTTCAAATGTACTCTACCTCCATCGATAATTATTAGACTTGGTATCTTATTTTTTTTGTTTGAAAACCTTCTATCTATTAACTCAAGTAAAGAACCTATATCATTGCCAGAATTCTGCTCGCTTATATTGTATGTCCTGTAAAGCTTTTTCTCCTTGCCAGATTGGCCGTACACCACACATCCAGCTACAGCATAGTCTCCAGAATGGTGACTTACATCGTAGGACTCAATTGTTTCAATTTCTTGAATCTTCAATTCTTTCTTTAATTCATCGAGCTTGTAGTCGATATTAGGATCTGTCTTATCCTTTTTAAGGGTAAATTCTGTATTAGTCTTACAAATATCTAGTAGGCCTTTGTCTTTCTTAGATGGCTTAGTAATTATAGTTATTTTTCTTTCATGGAATTTACTTAAAGCCTTTTCAATAAGATTCTTATTTGCCAGTTCTTTACCTACTACCAACACAGATGGGCAATTCTTGGCAGAAAAATAGTTAAGACCTATAAAACTTTCCAAAGCCTCGTCATCTTCAATCCCACCTTCTAATATAAAGTTCTTATGTCCAGTAACCCAACCTCCATTTACACTGCTTACTCCTATTTTACGCTTACCGTTTGAGTAAGATAAGTATATGGCGTCCCTATTCTTTTTGAAACCTGCGATACTTTGTGTCCTCTGAATATCCCTTAAAGCTGATATTCTATCTCTGTAAACTGCAGCCTTTTCGTATTGCCTTTTTGAAGCGAAATTATCCATAATGGTATAAAACTCTTGGACTAAATCTTCCGATCTTCCTGACAGGAGAAGGTCTGCGCCTCTGACTTCGTTTCTATATTCCTCTTCACTGATTAGTCCTACGCATGGAGCAGAGCATCTTCCTATCTCATGCTGTAGGCAAGGTCTACTTCTATTCTTGAAATATGAGTCAGAGCAATTTCTGAGTTTAAAAGTTTTTTGTATTAGCTTCAGTGCATCTCGCACAGCATAGGAATTTGGAAATGGTCCGAAAAATTTTCCACTAGCTTGTTTCTTTCCTAAGAAAGATTTTGCTGCAGGAAATGAATTATCCGTTTCTACTTTTATCCATGGATATCCTTTATCATCCTTAAACTGGACATTAAATTTAGGTTTGTAATTTTTAATCAAATACTGTTCATGTAAAAGTGACTCAAGTTCAGTATTTGTCAACGATAATTCAATGAAATTAGCCTCTTCAAGAAGTTTATTGACCTTTTCGGACCTTGAAAGTACACGAAAATAAGATGCAAGTCTTTTCTTAAGAGATTTAGCTTTGCCGATGTAAAGTGGATTCTTTAATTTATCCAGAAACCTGTAAACGCCTGGAGAATTGGGTATTCCTTTTATAAAGGTCTTTATCTCCTCTTCAGTAAAAGGAATGATATGAGGAGATTCAGTGAAAATCTTTTCTTCCATAAATATCTTCAAATCTAATAATGTCGTCCTCGCCAAAATATGATCCCGTTTGAATCTCTAAAATCTCAACAACCTCATCTCCAAAGTTTTGTACTCTATGCTTTTCATTTGCGTTAATCGAAATCGATTCCCCTGGAAACAAATCTATAATTTGATCTCCCAAAGTAACGGTGGCTTTTCCTTGGGTTATATACCAAGTTTCAGATCTGTATCTATGCATTTGCATTGAAATCATTTGATTCGGATTTATAGATAAAATTTTAACTTTTGAAAATTCAGTCTCCAATAGTACTTCAAAATATCCCCAAGGTTTTTCTGTTCTAGGATAATCTCCATCACCATAGAGGGTAAGGCCATGCTCTGGATTCTTTTGTAATTTAATTAAAGAGTGCCATGAACCTAAATCAGTCCATCCTGCATCCAAGTTTGCTACATAATTGTTCTCATTTGACTCAACAAAAGCTTTATCAAATGATATATTTTCTAGTTTAGAGAATTCCTTTTCACTTGGAAAGAAATACATTTTTTCTAGATTTTTTGAAGACAATATTTCCATCATAATGCTGTGCATTGAAGGAAACCTTGATTCAATGGACTGTCCCAGCCAATTACCCTCAAAACAAAAAATTCCTGAATTCCAAAGAGTATCAGGCTGCTTAATCAAAAGTTTAGCATTCTCAAGGTCAGGTTTTTCTACAAAAGAGTTAACAGTTTTTAAATTATTACTGGAAGGATTCATCGAAATATAACCATACTCAATTGAGGGATTAGTTGGCTTTACACCGAACAATGTCAATGCCTTTTTTTTAAATTGGTTCTGGACATTTGAACAAGCCTCGTAAAAAGATTTATTGTATGCAATGTAGTGATCAGAGGGCATGACCATATATCTTTCATGCTCCTTTCTTTCAATCGCTGCAAGTACTGGCAAAGTAATAGCAGTGAAGGTATTTTTTGATTCAGGTTCTAAAAAAACTGATTCTACTTTCAGTCCAGTTTTAGATAGAGAATCTTCTACAAATTCTATATATTTTTCTGAAGTAACGACTATGGGCTTCTCAAAAAGGTCGTGGTTATTTACTCGTTGCAGGGTTAAATCAAAAAGAGACAAATCGCCAAATAGTGAAATAAACTGTTTAGGCTTTTCATTCGTAGATAATGGCCATAGTCTTTTACCAGATCCACCGGCTAAAATAATAGGCCTAAACTTTTTAGCTTCCATATATTGATTATAAACTAGGATTTGGGAAGAACACTTGAAGAAAAGTAAGGTTTAAAAAATTCCTTATCTCTCTTAGCATTTAAACTGAACTCTTTTCCAAGCTCAACTCCCCACTGATCAAAAGGATCAATGCCCAATATCAAAGCTTCAACGAACACCTTATGTTCATACAAAGCTAATAAAAATCCTAAACTTCTTAAATCTAGGTTTTCTAATTGAAAAATTGAGCATGGGTTATTTCCTTTGATAGTCTTAAAAGGATGTTCTTTATCATTTTTTCCCTTTGTCATTGCTAAAACTTGAGATAAAAGCATTTCGTAAGAATCTTTTGTATGGGTTTCTACATTGTTCGTTCCAATAAAGTCACAGGAAGTATCGGTTTTTCCTTGCATAAGCCATTGAAACGTAGAGTGTTGATTTTCAACTCCGTAACCTCCCCAAATTAATTGAGTAGTCAAAAACGGAGATACATCAGCATCAAAATTTATAGACTTGCCATTACTTTCCATCGATAACTGAGCAATGTATTTTGTTAAAGAACGTAGTTTAAAATTATAAGTGAAGATCCCATGGCTAGAAATATCGAGGGAATTTCTATTCCAAATACTCAATAAGGCCATTAAAACCGAGATATTGTGTTCCCAAGGAGTAGTATCTGTATAAACATCAGCTTGATAAGCACCATAAAGAAAATCAAGATATGATTCATAGTTAGCATTCACGAAGGCAGGTAAGCTGATAGAAGACCATATCGAATATCTTCCCCCCAGGGAGTCCAATAGCAGGAATTGATTTTCTTTCTTAATGCCCAAAGCAGCCATGGCAGATTCATTAGCCGAAATTCCATATAAATGGTCTTCTAAATTTATTTCAGGTTTGTCACTTAACCAAGACTTTACATACTCAAGATTTTTTAATATTTCTGACGTTTCAAAGGACTTTGAGGAAGCAAATACGACCGTTTCACTTTGCTGACATTTTCGAAGCGCCTCTTTAATCTCCTCTAAATCATAGCTGGAACAAAAATATATATTTAATTGATCATCTTTAGACAAAAATTCATTAAGTAGCTCAGGACCCGCTCTTGAGCCACCAATGCTTATGCAAATAAGATTCTTAAAACAATGATTTGAAGTATTTTTATCTAAAAAGGATTTAATTTTCTCTCTTTCGGAAAAAATGAGTTCAAATTTATCTTCTTCGTTTTTATTCCTATATATAGTATGGGTGACTGCTCTATCTTCAGACTGATTATTTACTTTTCCGCTAAACAATAAATTAAAAGACTCTTTTAGGTTAACTAAATCCGGTATCTGAAGGAGGAAATCTAAAGTTTTTTGATCTAACCTTTGTTTTGAATAGTCAAAAGTTAAAATGTCATGTTGAATTACCTTATCCTTTGAATCAGACATATCGCATAAGTCCGAGATACGAGTAGTTTTAAATTCTTGTCCAAGTTTTGACAATTCTTTTTGTATGTTTTTCCTTAAATTTTGCATCTTGGCTCTCCTACTAAAAAAAATAGGAAGGTGGAATAGCTTATCAATCGGAGTAATGGATTGATAATATTAAAATTTCTTCTGAAATCTTTCATTAACCAAATCAGGGAACGAAAATTTTGAAAAATAAATACTGTTGAGACTACAAATGTAAAAAAAACATAAGACAAGAATATGTTAATCTGCATTTAACCAACCTTTCTCTAACAAAGAGTCTTCTACATATTGAAGTAAAGCATGTCCGGCGGTTATATGGCTCTCTTGTATCCTTGCAGTTATTTTGCTTGGAACTATAAAGGCAGAATCGCAATAGGATAAGGCTTCACCACCGTTACTGCCCAAAAAACCAAGTGAATAGATACCCCTCTCTCTTGCCAATTTTAGGGTTTCAATAATATTTCTTGAATTACCTGAAGTGGTAATTACCAGTAGTATGTCGCCTTCGGCAGATAATGCTGAAAAAACTCTTTTAAAAACCTCATCTGAACCATAATCATTTATGCATGCTGTTAACGTTGATGTATCTTGAGCAAGAGAAAGGGCGGGTATACTCTCTCTGTTAACATTAGATGTTAGTCTAATTAAAAATTCGGCCGCTAGATGTTGAGCGTCTGCTGCAGAACCGCCATTTCCACAAAGGAGAAGCTTTCCACCATTAGATATTGAATTCGAAATGATGTCTCCGGCTTCTATGAGAACTTTGTAAGACTTATTCTCAATTATTTTCTCTTTCACGGAAATTGAGTCTTGGAAGGTCAGTTTTACCTTATTTTTAATACTCTTTGACATTTATCGGTCTCTTGAGCAGGATACTATACAGCTTCTTTTTTTATTTGTTTAAAGATTGCTTTAAATTCTTAGAGGCTCTGAAATAGGGATGTTTTTTTTCCTCTACCAGTACTGTGGTCCCCGTTCTTGGATTGCGTGACAAACGTTGCTTCCTGTATCTTGTTGAGAAAGTTCCGAAATTTCTTATTTCGATTCTCTGGTCTCTAGTCAAGGATTCCGTTATCAGATCGAGAATGGATTGAACTGATCTAACAATATCATCATCTGAAAACAAACCGGATTTTGTTGATAAAGTATTTACTAAATCAGATTTATTCATTTTCTTTATCAGTATCTTGCATTTCTGCCTTGATCAGATCACCGATGTTTGATTTAGAAGCCTCTTCTATTTCTTTATTCTTGAGTGCATTATCCTTAAGAGCACTTTTTTCTTCCTGTTTCTCTAAAGCTCTGAGAGACAAAATAATTTCTCTATCTTTTCTATTTATGTTGGCAACTACTACTTCGATTTCAGCTCCCTCCTCTATTACAGTATCTGACATAGAATTTGTATAGTCTTTCATTGGAAGATAACCTCGCACGTCTTCACTCAACTCCAAGTCGATCTTGTCTTCTGAAGATCCGATTATCTTGGCCTTTACTCTAGAACCTTTTTTATTTGCTTCGGCAAAATCCCCAAAAGAATCAGAGACAAGCTGTTTCATTCCAAGAGAGATTCTTTCCCTATCTGCTTCGATTGATAAAACCAAAGCTTCAACAATATCACCTTTGTTCAGTAACCTTACTGACTCTTCGCTTTCATCCCAAGAAATATCAGAAAGGTGGACGAGACCGTCAATACCGCCTTGCAATTCGATAAACACACCAAAGTCTGTAATAGACTTGATTGCACCAGAGACTTTATCTCCCTCATTATGTGTATGCTCAAAAACTTGCCATGGATTTTCAGTTAATTGCTTGAGTCCAAGAGAAATTCTTCTTTTTTCTTCGTCTACTTCCAAGATCATTACTTCAACTTGATCCTTCAATTGAACTACCTTCGATGGATGAATATTTTTATTTGTCCAATCTATCTCAGAAACATGTACTAAACCTTCAACGCCTTGCTCTATCTCTGCAAAGAAACCGTAGTCAGTAAGATTTGTTACTGTAGCCATAACCGAAGTATTGAGTGGAAATTTTGATTCAATGCCAATCCACGGATCATCTATAAGTTGTTTTATACCTAATGAGACCTTCTTTTCTTCGGCGTCATACTTAATAACTTTAACATCAAGTTTTTCTCCAATTCTAATTGCCTCTGAAGGGTGATTGATTCTACTCCAAGATATGTCTGTTATATGCAGAAGGCCATCTATGCCTCCTAAGTCAACAAAAGCACCATAATCTGTTAAATTTTTAACAACTCCTTGTATGGTCTGCCCTTCAGCCAAAGTAGAGAGTAATTTCTCTCTTTCTTCTGAATTGACTTCTTGTAAGACAGCTTTTCTAGATAGAACAACATTATTTTTGTCTTTATCCAGCTTTATAACCTTAAATTCTTCGTAGTTACCAACAAGATGCTCCAAATCTTTGGTTGGAATAACTTCGGCTAGTGACCCAGGAAGGAAAGCTTTTATGCCTTGAACATCTACCGTCATACCCCCTTTAACTGAACCAGTAATTAATCCTTTGAGAATTGAGTCTTGAGCTAAACAGTCTTCAATTCTTTTCCATACCTCTTGTTTAATAGCTTTTTCTCTTGAGACACGAGTATTGCCATGGCCATCTTCAATAGCCTCTAAAGTCAACTGAACCTCATCACCTATTTCAAGTTCTAGCTCGCCTGACTCATTATAAAACTCAGAAATAGGAACAACTGCCTCAGATTTCAATCCTACGTGCACCACTACATGGTTATCCAAAATATCAATAACAATTCCAGTCACAAGACTGCCTTGTTTCATAATTACAGTACTTAGATTTTCATCTAACAATTGTTCAAAGCTCGCTGCCATATTTTTTTATAGGTAAGTTTTAATTTCCTTTACCACTCCTTCTGGGTTTAAATTACTTGTATCAATTATCATAGAGTCTTGAGCAGGAATTAATGGAGAGTGCTCCCTCTCTGTATCTTTTCTATCCCTCTCCTCTAACTCGTGTAAAAGGGATCGCATGTTAACCTCCAAACCCAGTCTTTTCAACTGTGTTTGTCGTCTTTTAGCCCTTTCTTCAACTGAAGCAGTAAGAAAGATTTTGTACTTAGCATCGGAGAAAATTACGGTTCCCATATCTCTACCATCGGCTATTAAACCTGGAGCTTGCATAAAGTCCCTCTGACAAGGCTTGATAAAGTCTCTAATTATAGGCTCAGCAGCAAGGTTTGAGGTTAATTTGGCAATCTCCTCAGTCCTCACCAAAGATGTTATATCTTTATCTTCAAATATAACTCTTACAGGTTCTCCAGGGACGCCGGGATCAAATGAAACATGAAATCTTTTCTCAATTTCTTCTCTTTTTTCCATGAAATTTTTGAGAGAAATTTTATTTTCTTGCATAAAATAAGCTAAGGTTCTATACAAGGCTCCACTATCTAAAATATTCCAAGATAGCTCCAATGCTAACATCTGAGCAATTGTGCCTTTACCTGC
>Ga0160422_10003099_pt1 | contig 10310 bp, 5 predicted proteins | sample Fk160mmetaG_FD_108192 | JGI IMG/M metagenome (GOLD analysis project Ga0160422, IMG submission 108192) | Marine microbial communities from the Central Pacific Ocean - Fk160115 60m metaG | ecosystem: Environmental > Aquatic > Marine > Oceanic > Photic zone | place: The Central Pacific Ocean... | reverse complement strand
TGGATCTTCCAGAGCCATGCTCCATTCGAGGGCCGAACCGCGATCGGACTCTGCCCAGCGATGACTCAGGTCACGAAGGAGGTGCAGGGTATGCTCGGAGCCCGGGAGGCGGGTGACGTAGTCCGCAGCTGCCGCTGGATCCTCATCGGACCAGTGACGAAGTATGTCTTCCATGGTTGAGAACTGGTCACGACCAGTAAGGTCTTCGCTCCAGCGAAGAGCTGCCTGAGGATCGATGCGCCCCCATCGAGAGGCCAATCGGTGTAAAGCTTGTCGCCGTTGTGGCCCGGGCGGCATGGAGAGAATGCTCTGGCCCAAGGCGGCAAAATTTGTGGGCTCCCCGGCTTCGATCTTCTCGAGCAGTCGATGGAAGGCATCGGAGGGGGGAGCGTCATCGGGTTCGTTGCCCTGAATCGCAGATGGGTTGGAACTTGACGCTTCAGATCGTGTGCGAACCGGTTGACTTTTCCGAACGGTATCTACCAAGGGGCTCAGGATCCCCTCCGGAGAGTCTTTTGCAGATGCCAGAAGTAAGCGATCGACGGCTACTCCAATCGCGAATGATCCAGCAGCAACGAGAAGGAGAGTGACTTTGAGAGGCATCGTTCACCGGGACTATGTCATTTTGTTCTTCCCGGGGCGATCTTGTTCTCTGCGATTTCGGACAATTGTTTTTTCGCCAGTTTCTGGAGCTTCGAGACGATCGCCGGATGATCTGCACTCAGGTCACGCATTTCCTGTTGGTCGTTTTCCAGATTGAACAAGGCGGGACCTCTCGAACTCTTCAGTCCTGCATCCCTGCTGTTCATGAAAAGTTTCCAGGTCCCGTGGCGAATAGCCTGAAATCCATTGGCGCCGTGCCAGTAGAGAAGGTTCTTCCTCGGATGAGCTTTAGGGTTGTCTCCAAGAAGGGTGTTCCAGACATTCAGGCCGTCGATCACGGGGAATCCTGCTGCGAATTCTCCCAAGTCTATGGAGCACGCATGAGCGAGCGTTGGCAGCAGGTCAATTGCCGAGATGAGGGCGTCGGATTCTTTTCCAGCCGGAAGAACCCCCGGGAACCGGAGAAGGCACGGGACACGGGTTCCTCCTTCCAGCGCTGACCATTTTTTCCCCCTGAAGGGCAAGGCTTTGGATTCCTTTGTCAGAGGCTCGGGTCCATTGTCCGACATAAATATGACTATGGTGTTTTGTTCCAGATGCCGGAGTTTCAATCTCGCGAGGATTTGACCGACCCGGTGATCTAGTTCCTCCACGACGTCGCCGTAGACACCGAAATTTGAGCGCCCTTTCCAGTCCGGATGGGCTTCCAGTGGAAAGTGGGGAGCAGTGTATGGAATATACAGGAAAAATGGGTTGCTGCGGTTTTCGTCTATGAATTTAAGGGCTTCATTGGTGAATGACTCAGTCAGCCGTTTGTTTTCAAAGGGCTTCGCAACGAGGAGGTCTCCCCGCCATAACTCCTTGGTCTGGTTGTTGCTTTTGTTGATGTAGAAGGTCGAACTGAATCCCTGCCGGTCCGGGCGAAATGGTGGTTGATCACCCAGATGCCATTTGCCGAACATGCCTGTCCGGTAGCCCGAGTCTCTGAATACCTCCCCGATTGTCAGGGCAGCCGGGTTCAGACCTTCACCCTTTTTCATGATGTGGCCGATGACCCCCTTGGACCATCCCAGACGCGTGGGGTAGGCGCCGGTGAGTAGAGCCATGCGGGAAGGCGTGCATACCGTGGCCCCCGCGTAGAAGCTGGTGAGCTTGATTCCTTCCCGCGCTACTTGGTCAAGCACGGGAGTTTTTATCCTGGGGTGGCCGTAGGAGGAGAGGTCATGGTAACCGAGATCGTCGGCCATGATGAGTATGACATTGGGCCGGTGCTTCGCTTTCCCTGCCAGAGGTAGGCAACAGAGTTGGAGAAGCAGGAGGTAAGCAAGTGCGGTTCGTATCCTCATTGTTGGCTAGGACTCCCAGAAATACACCAGACGCATGTTATACCACAGGAAAATGCCATCGTGGGACATGGTGGGACCTGAAAGTCAGGGGCAATTTCTCCCTCTCGACAGCTGGATTATGGCTTCGTCATGCCGCTGAAGGGTTTCCGATACCAGGCAAAAAATCTCCTCCAGCCCACTCTTATATCGTCCGCAACCACGAGGACACAAGGGATGAGGAGAAGGGTTATGCCGGTCGCGAAAAGGACTCCGTAAGCCAGAGAAACCGCCATCGGGATGAGGAACTGAGCTTGGAGGGAATTATCAAACATCAGGGGCATCAGACCGACAAAGGTCGTGAGCGAGGTCAGGAAAATTGGGCGAAACCTCAGCCGGCCGGACTGGAGCACGGCTTCCCTGAGAGGAGTTCCTCCACGAACTCGCTGGTTGATGTCGTCCACCATAACGAGGGAATCGTTCACCACCACCCCGGCCATGGCGATGATTCCAAAGAGGGACAGGTCCGAGGGTGTCACGCCCATGATCATATGGCCGAGGAGCGCGCCGATGACCCCGAATGGGACAACGGCAAGAATGTAGAGAGGCTGCAGGATTGATTGAAACGGAATCGCGAGGAGGGCGAAGAGGGCGAACATCATGGCAACGCTGCCAATGATCAGGCGTTTTTTTGTCTCCTCAGCTTCTGCGACTGCTCCCTTGAAAACAAATTGAAGATCCTCGCTCCCGCGTAGGAGTTGTCGGAGTTGGGGTTTGAGTGAATCCGCGATACGAACGAGATCCACGGTCCGATCTGTTGGTTCTCCTCCAATACGGATAACCTCGGCCTTGTCATTCCTTTCGATGTAGGTAGGGGCCTGAACGAAGTCAATCCTTGCCACGGTGAAGAGAGGAACCTCTGCTCCTCCGGGGGTGCGGATCTTCATTTTCTCCAAGGTGTTAAAGGTCTCCCTCTGCTTCTTGGGAAGCCGGACCATCACGCGGTATTCCTCATGGCCACGAAGGACGCGCTGGGCCTCCTCCCCATAGAAGGCCCTCCGAACCTGATAGGCGAGAGCTTGCTGGGTTATGCCGAGTTCCGTCCCCCGGGGAGTGAGTGAGAGTTCCACCTCGGTCTGGTTGGCGCGTTGGTTGACCCAAGCGTTGGCGATTCCATCATAGCCCTCGAGCAGTTCCTCGGTTTTTCTCGCGATCTCCTGTTTCATTTCGGAGTTAGGTCCACGTAATTCCATTTCGAGCGGGTCGGTGTCCTTTTCTCCATCATCCCCCCTGGTCTTTTGCGTCCTGATCTTGAGAGTGGCGTTGGCAGGGAGATCTCCAATCAATTCACGCCAGCGTTTCATGACTACATCGTTGCTGGGTCCGGCTTCGGAGCGCAGACCCGAAGGCATCAGCCCTAGAAAGACGACGGAGTATGCCTTGTTATAGGGTCGTCCCGGATAGTCGGTGCCAAGGAGCCGCCAGTGATTTGTCACAATGGCTCCTTTCTCAGGATCGGTATACTCGCTGCGCATCTGTTCTGCGGCCGCCGTGATGCGATCAGTGTAAATACGGGTGGTTTCCTTGGAGACATGTTCCGGGAGTTTGAGCGTGGCGAAGATCTCCGGGCGTTCGACGGACGGGATGGAGACATATCCGAGACGCCCCCCGGCAAAGTAACCGAGCATGAGGAGAGCCATGCAGATGAAGACCGCAATCACCGAAATCCGGTGAGAGACAACTACCTTCAGGGCAGGGGAGTATACTTTGTCGATCAGGCACTGGAGACTGGAGGCTGCACCTCGTTGTATCACGGAGAGCGGATTCCGCATCCAGCGTGTGGTCATTCGTACGTGCTTGAGGTGAGCTGGCAGGATTAACTTGGATTCCACGAGGGAGAAGAGAAGAACCGGGGTAACCACGAAGGGAATCTGCCTCGCGAAATTGCCAGTCATACCTTCGAAAAAAAGCAAGGGCAGAAAGGCAACGATAGTAGTGAGGATCCCGAAGGTTACAGGCACGGTGACTGCGCGCGTGCCGCTGATCGCGGCGTCGAGGGAATTGGTTCCACGCTGTAGACGAGTGTAGACACTTTCGCCGGTTACAATTGCGTCATCGACAACCACTCCGAGTACGATGATGAAACCAAACAGGCTCATCATGTTTGCAGATATGCCAAAGAGCTGCATGACGACAATTCCGCCCGCAAAACTCACGGGAATCCCCACGACCACCCAGAAGGCCAGCTGAGGTCTGAGAAAGAGGCCCAGTACGACCATGACGAGAAGCCCTCCCTGAAGGAGGGAGCTAGCCATGGTTTCAAGTCGTGACTGCAGGTCTATAGCCCGGTCCGCATGGGTGCCCAGAACGATGCCCTCGGGAAAACGTTCAGAGGAGTTGGCGACGTAATCTCGAACCTTGCGCGCGATTTCGAGGGCGTTCTCATTGCCAGTTCTTCCAATATCGATTCTTACGGCTGGCCGTCGGTTGTATTCGGAGACGAACTTTTCCTCATTGTCGGTATCCGTGATTGTGGTTGCGACTTCGCCGAGAGTCAGACGGGAGCCTTTGGAGGACCGCACCGTTATAGCTGCGAATTCCTCAAGGGTGTAGGCCTGACCTCTTGTCCGGATGTCAAGACGGCCGGTGGGGCCGTCAATTGCTCCAGCAGGTAAATCAATGGAAGATTGGCGGATCGCGTTGGCAACAGCATCCGGGGTGAGGTCGTAGGCTGCTAGTTTGTCGGTGTTCAGTTCGATCGCAATGCGGTGCCTTTCCGGAATAAAGGCCCTTACCTTGCTGATGCCATCGATCGACAAGAGGTCGTTCCGGACTTGTCGGGAGACCTCATGGAGCTCTTCCTCGGGAAGGTCTCCGCTCACGACTACCCAGATGACAGACCGTCGATCGTTCTGGCTAGGTATTCTGATACGAAATGGTTCGTTGGGAGCTGGGATGTTGCTCACAGTCTTAAGGAGAGAATCTATGTCCTCCTTGAGCTCTCGAAGGTCCGTGCCTTTGCGGGCCTCTACCCATATCTTGGCCTCTCCACGCTCGGCATCGGTGTTCAGTTGCTTTACGCCGTTCAGGGATTCCAGTGCATTTTCCACTGGGATGAGAATTTCCCGCTCGATATCGGTAGGGGTTGCGCCGGGGTACTTTTTTCGGATGGAGACGCTGCCCCACTCCCGGTCCGGCTCCATCTCAAGAGTTATCTGGAAGAAGGCGACGTAGATTCCTCCCAGCAGGATTCCTCCCATCAGTAGATTGGCGGCAATGCCGTTTCTGGCAAACCACGAAATCATGGTTCCTGGCTGCCCGAGGTTCCCTCGTCCGCGTTCGCAGAGGTGACTTCCCCGGATGCAGAATCAATGGGGGTCCGGTCGGTTTCATCCGGTATGATGATCACCCCACCGCCATCGGGAGCATATACCAGACGGGTGAGAACCAGGAGAGTTCCATCCTGGAGTGAGGGATCCCGGAAAATTATGTAATCATCATCAGAATGAAGTGGGCGGATGTAGGAGGAACCAAGTTTCAGGGTTGCAGGGTCCACAGTCCGGATACGACTCAACTGGGAAACAGCCTCCCGGGGAATGACGAAGACATCTTCCAGCGTCTTACCCGGAATGGCAGCGATGACAGGTTGGCCCACACGCAGGGGTGGATGCTCAGACTGTAATCCGAAAGGATCCTCAATCCGGGCTATCGCGAAAAGCTCAAGGGTGTTGGAGTCCAATGCCCCCTCGGTACGGAGGATACGAGCATTCCACTCCATCGGGGATTGATCATCAAGACCATCCCGCAGGGTCACGGGAAGAGGTGGATCAGAGGCGTCTTCCGGGAGGGTAATATCCCTGAGGTTCAGGGTGGATACCGGGAGTCGCACCTCACTGTAATCGGTGGCAAATATCTCTGCGAGCGCCGTTGCGGGTCCGATTGACTGTCCCACCCCGACTGTTCTCCGCAGAACCCGGCCGTCAAATGGGGCGGTAACCTTCGTTCGCTCCAGGTTGCGTAGAGCACTCTCTTCCTGAGCCTCGGCGAGCAGTAAGCTCTGGCGAGCTGCTTTCAGCTGGGGCTCTCTCCTGACGAGGGCGCTGGGTTCGTCCTCGTAGCCGAGATCTTTCCAGTCAAGTCGGGCCTGCTCGGCCAGCGCCTCTTCCTTTTCAAGGTTCAGCTGAGCGGAGGCGACCTGTGCCTGTGCGGAGATCAGGGCGACCTGCAGATCGATTGGATTAATCTCGAGAAGAATGTCACCTTTGGAAAAAAAGGCACCTTCCTCAAAAGGAGGATGAATTGCCTGAACCTTTCCCGGGACCTCCGCAGTCAGGTTGACAAGGCCATGGGCTCTTATATTTCCCTGTGAGGGTATCTTGACTTGGTAATCCTCGCGTTTCAGTTCAAGAACCCGGGTTTCAACTGGTTTTCTCTCGCGGCGGGGTTGGGCCTCCTCGGGAACCTCAATCGAGAGCCTGTTATACCCGATAATTCCGAATACGAGCAGGGCGAGAGGAAGGATAATCCTCAGCAGAATTCCGGCTCTGCCGCCTGACACTCCGGGAGACGGGCTTTCGGTGTTGGAAGATGGGTTTTCGGATGAGGTCATCGCGACATGCAGGGGCATACTACAGCTCAGTTCTTTCAGCAACGGTAAGAGTCCCTCGAAGAGCAGGCAGGGGTTGGAATGTGGTTCTTCCCTTCGGAATGTGACCTCGGTGGGTGCAATTGCGCTTCCGGCCAACGGTTACTTCAGCCACTCTGGAAGTCCATTCGTGTCGACGTTCCAGGCTTTCTGGGAAGCGAGGTCAAGGAGGCCTTTCATTCCGCCGTATTTTGATGCTCCCGGCATGAGGTCGGGATGGCGGATGTCGGTGACCTTGATGAAGTCAAAGTTGGAGGATTCGATGGCTGCGCGGTGGATGGCCTTGCCGGCCAGGAAGTGGGCGGCAGCAGCCCAGTGGCCGGATCCAGCCAGACCGACAAGGGTGATCTTTTTTGCTCCGTGCTGATCAGTTTGAATCAATCGTATGGCACTGAGGATGTCGGCCACCCTTTGCGCGAAGAGTGGTCGGTTGTAACCCTGAGTATAGCATGCCGCCTCCCGGGGGTTTTTCACGCGCCGGGTCTCGGTGACGGGCTTGCCATCCCTGAGGAATTCGCCCTGCTGGAAGAGATCGATCCCACAGACCGAAACCCCATCCTTGAGGAGGGCCCGGACTTCCGGGCGAGGGTCGCCCTGTTCATTGTAGAGGCCAGACTTGCCGTGGGCACTGAGGAAGATAGCCGCGTGGCGCTTCCAGTTTTTCGGGTAGAGCCAGATCACCGGAACCTGCTGCCCTTTGGTCCTGTTATTGTGAAGTCCGGGCATTTCGAGATAGGAACCCCTGTCGGTCTTGTCGGTTAGCTGCCATTCCACTACCCCGGTATCCCTCAAGGATGTGCCCAAGATGGAGTTCCATCCCTTGCGAGCAATCTCGGGGTTTCTAGAGATCGTGGCGCTGGCTTCATCAGCTAGACTGGCAAGAAGGGCGCGTTCAAAGTCATCCCCGCCAACTGGTTTTGGATGATCCCTGTCAAAAACGGTAAGATCCTTCTCAGTAAGGAGTTTGTGTGGACGCTCGTTTTCCGGATTGGCAATTCCGAGATCGAGATGCTCGTTGAACCATCTGTACATGGCCTGCCGGGAAGGAAGGTTATAGTTATGGTCGAATTCAGTCCTATCATGAAGGGTTACCATGCTGGGGGCTCCAAGTATCTGGTAGGTTTTCCTGATTTCTGGAAACCCTTTGGTGGCCATCTCCCTGGTCCAGTCGTTTGCAGTAGTGAGCCCCAGAGGTCTGGGTGCAAAGAGGGCGGCAAAGGCGACGTTGCCCTCTTTGATGCGCATCAGCGAAGCGTTTTCGCAGGTGCACCCTCCCTGCATGGCAGTGCCAACCATGACGGCTGGCATTGATACGGTAACACGGGGATCGAGTGCAGAGAGGGCGAAGGTCTGAGTGCCGCCTCCGCTCGCACCCGTTACAGCGATCCGTCCGGGATCCACCTCTGGCAGGCTTTGCAGGAAGTCGATGGCCCGTATTGAGTTCCATGTCTGGAGCATCATGATACTTTGTAGATGGGATTCCGCCTGAGGGCTGTAGAGTCCCCAGTTCTTCTCAGAGATCATTTCCGGGCGTTGCTTAGAGAAGCGATGGGCCAGCTGATGAGAGATCTGGTCGTTGTCACAGTAACCAATCATGTCATACTGGAGCACCGTACATCCGAGTCTTGCCAGACCGATGCACCGGGACTGGATGTGGTTGCGCGCGCTTTCAATGTGTTTTTCTGCGCCCTTCTTGATCAGTTGGGCAGCTTTCGTTTCTCCACAGTCGTAGAACCGCGCTTCATTCCAGTGGCCGTGGGGGCAGAGGACTCCGGGGATTTTCCCTGTGATACTTTTTGGTCGATAGAGGGTTCCGGTGAGAAGGAATCCCGGCCGGGTTTCGAAGTAGACCTTTTCGGCTGTGAAGTCGCCGCCGTCGATCCTGCCGTGGATGACGGAGTTCAGCGGGTGCCGGACTGGTTCAGGAAAGAGTCCAACCGCGACTTTCAGGTCATGGCGAATCCTCGCTGACTCTACGTTCCAGTCCGCTGGTGATTTGGGAGGATGAAAGGGAAAGTAGCCATTAAGATCCTTAAGGGCGTCAAGACGACTGTCGGCCGGGAGGCTGTCCTCAGGAAGGGCGCGAGGTGCGGAGAGTGCTGTCGAGCAGCAAAAAATACAGAGAATCAAAGGAATGGCCTTCATGCTGTGAGACTGTAGTTCACCTGTAAAAACTCAGGGAGGCAACGGGCAAGTTTGCGAGACGCATTGATCCAAGGGGCCTTCCGGCCCCCGGTGCATTGATCTTGTCAAGGGAAGGGGCTTTGGGGAGTATTGGCGACCATGAATCGTTTCGCTCGTTATTCCCTTGTCCTGATTCCCCTAATTGCCCTGTTGTCCTCCAGTGGAGCCCTCGCCGAAAAGAAGAAGATCGTGTTTCTCGCGGACGGCGGGAAAAACAGTAAGACTCACAATCACGTGCAGGGCAATGCGGTGCTTGCCGCGGCGTTGGAAGCAAGTGGTTTGGGTTTCGAGACAGCCCAGTACAAGGGGTGGCCCAAGGAGGCCGATGCGTTTGACGGGGTCGATTGTATCGTAATCTTCTGTAATGGTGGCGGGGGTCACCTCGTTATGAAGAACCTTGAGCGCTTTGAGGAACTGGTCGATAGCGGAGTTGGCCTCGTATGTCTGCATTATGGGGTGGAAGTTCCCAAGGGAAAGGCAGGGGACATAATGCTCAAGGGTATGGGTGGCTATTTTGAAACTCACTGGTCGGTGAATCCCCACTGGGTCGCCACCATTGAAAAACTTCCGGAGCATCCCATCACCCGGGGCTGTAAGCCATTTGTTCAGAACGACGAGTGGTACTACCATATGCGTTTTGCTCCTGATATGAAGGGGGTAACTCCCATTCTCTCGGCCCATCCCCCGCAGGCGACGATGAAGCGTCCTGATGGCCCACATTCCAATAATCCTCATGTGCGTAAGTCCATGGCTGCAGGCGAGATCCAGCACATCGGTTGGGCATATGAGCGTCCGGGAGGAAAGGGCAGAGGGTTTGGTACGACCGGAGGGCATTACCATGCCACCTGGGACAGCGACAACTGGAGAACCCTAGTGCTGAATGCAATCACCTGGACGTCGGGTGTCGAGGTTCCCGAGAAAGGGGTTGCTTCTGCTAAGAACCCGGTGAGCAGTGCCAAATAGGCCTGCCTGCAGCCGATCCCCCGATTCTTCTGCGGGATCTTGGCACTGGTGTTCTGATGGAGGAACGCCGGCTTTTTCTTGAGGGAAGAAAAAGTTTAAGCCTCGTTTGCGAGGAAGAGCAGGACGTTCGGAAGGGAAGGGACTTGCCTGTGTTGATGGCAAGGTCTAGGGACTTAGTATGAGACCACCACCGGGAGCTATCATTCTTTTTCTGCCGCTTGTCGCTTCCGGGGTCCTTTTTCTTGCGGGAGGGATTGGAAGTGCAGCAAAGGATCAGGAGGAACGAAAGGCAACAGCGGTCAAAGCTCTACTTGTGACCGGGGGAGGATACCACGACTACAATACCCAGAAAAAGATTCTCACCGAGGGAGTTAGCAAAAGGGCTAATGTCGAATGGGATGTCTTCATGGGAGATGCGAAGCAGACAAGGGAGAAACTCAGCAAGGCTGGCTGGGCTGACAACTATGACGTCATCGTCTACAATCTGTGCCATGCTCACGAGACCGATGGAAAATTTGTAGAGGGTCTCGGGAAGGTGCATCATGATGGCAAGGCCGCAGTCGTCATTCATTGCGCGATGCATTCTTATCACT
>Ga0160422_10003097_pt1 | contig 10311 bp, 6 predicted proteins | sample Fk160mmetaG_FD_108192 | JGI IMG/M metagenome (GOLD analysis project Ga0160422, IMG submission 108192) | Marine microbial communities from the Central Pacific Ocean - Fk160115 60m metaG | ecosystem: Environmental > Aquatic > Marine > Oceanic > Photic zone | place: The Central Pacific Ocean... | reverse complement strand
GATTTGCCGGGTCGATTTGTTCGCAACCGCATCCGAATTGGCCAAGGCGAAGCTGCCCAAGCCGAACGAAGCGGCCCCCGACAGTTTCAGCTGGGGTCCCTTGTTCAAGGGCAAGCCGGGCCAGTTCAGGCGGGCTCCCGTGATCAACCATTCCGCTTCTGGCATGTTCGCCATCCGGATGGAAGAGTGGAAGCTCGTGCTAGGCAATGGGTCGGGAGGGAGGCAGCAACCGAAGGGGCGCCGCTTCACGCCCCCCTGGCAACTCTTCAACCTCGACGACGACCCGGGCGAAACCACCGACCTGGCTTCCCGTGAAACCGAGCGGGTTCAGCGGATGGAAGCCGCCCTTTTTCAAATTCTCGCCAACGACAAAAGCCGGAAATAAACATCATGAACAACCCTGCAAATCTTGTAGCCTTCTTTTCCCTCCTCGGGATTTTGAGCCTATCCGCCGTTCACGCCAAGCCACTGAAAGTTTACGTATTGTGTGGCCAGTCCAACATGGAGGGGCATGCCAAGATCAGTACTTTCGAGGCGATGAAGACGGATCCCCTGACCAAGCCCATCTTGAAGGAAATGATTGATGATCAGGGAAACCCGGTGGTTTGCGATCAGGTGTGGATTTCCTATTTCACGGGCGGGGGGGACAACATGGGGGAAGGCTTCGGTAAGCTCACCGCCGGTTACGGTTCCCGCAGAAACCCGGCCGAAAAAGGCGACAAGATCGGGCCTGAGTTCACCTTCGGAATCTACATGCAAAAGGCTTTGAAGGAACCAATCCTGATCATCAAGACGGCATGGGGAGGGAAGTCGATCCATACCGACTTTCGACCGCCTTCGGCAGGTCCATACCCGTTTGGCAAACAGGAATTGGAAAACCTGAAAAAGAGAGGAAGGAACCTCGACGAAATCAAGGCGGACAAAGTGGAAAAAACGGGGCGCTACTACCGCTTGATGATCGAACACGTCAGACGGGTCCTCAAGGACGTCAAGCGCGTATACCCCGCTTACGACCCGAAGGTCGGCTTCGAGCTTGCGGGCTTTGCCTGGTTTCAGGGCTGGAACGACATGGTGGCGGGCGGAACCTATCCGAACCGCGGGCAACCCGGTGGGTACGATGCCTACACCGAATGCCTCGCCCATTTCATCCGCGACGTAAGGAAGGACCTTAAGGCTCCTGACATGAAGTTCGTGATCGGCGTAATGGGCGTGGGCGGGCCTTTGGAAAAGTACGCCAGTCCACGCTACGTTCCCATTCACGGAAGTTTTCGGGAAGCGATGGCGGCCCCCGCATCCATGCCTGAGTTCAAGGGCAACGTCGCGGCGGTCCGGACGGCTCCTTTCTGGGATGGGCGCCTGCAGCAAATGGAGGACAACCAGGGCAAGGTCAAGCAGATGGCCGGCTTCCTCAAGAGCAAGCACAAGGATCATCCGAACAAGGACGGGTCGATGGACGCCAAAGCCCAAAAGGCTTACCTGGACAAGTACCGCAGGGAATTGATTTCGGAAGAGGACGAAGCCTATGCCAAGGTTGCGAAGTCCAATGGAGGGTATCACTATTTCGGAAGCGCCAAGACCATGGCCCAAATTGGCAAAGCCTTTGCCGAGGCCATGATCGAAAGGACGAGGAACTGACGTGAAGCGGTGCTTTTCAGTCTTCTTCCTTGGGTTGATGCCGGTTTTTGCCGGGCTTCTTGCCCTTTGCGCCAAGCCCAACGTCCTCTTCATCGCGATCGACGACCTGAACGACTACGTCAGCCCCCTCGACAACCACCCGGGCGTCAAGACGCCCCATTTCGACCGCTTGGCCAAGCGGTCGGTCAACTTTGCCAACGCCCATTGCGCCGCTCCTGCCTGCCATCCATCCAGGGTGGCGGTCATGACAGGCGTCTACCCGAGCCGGTCGGGCATCTACCGCAACATGTTCGGGGCTCACGGGCCCCGTTGGCGCCACGAGTCGGCCGTGCTGGAGGACGCCGTCGTCCTTTCACGCCACTTCGGCAACCACGGCTACCACGCGGCGGGCGGAGGCAAGATCTTCCACACCCTGCAATGGACCCCGGGCGATTCCCAGAACGATCCCGACGCATGGGACGAGCATCGGGGGGATCCGCTCGATCCCATTTCCGGAGATTGGCCCCGTCCCAAGTTCACCAAGGGGGATAACGAGGGATTCGTGGGCCGCCGGCCCCTCGGTAACTACTTGTTCGGGGCCGCCCCGCTCGAGCAACCCGAGGAAAGCTACGGAGACCATCTGGTGGTCGACTGGGCCATCGACAAGCTTAAGGAGAAGCGGGACAAACCGCTCTTTCTCGCGGTCGGTCTCTTCCGTCCCCACATTCCCTGGGAGGTCGGTCGAAAATGGTTCGACCTATACCCCATGGATGAGGTCAAGCTTCCCGTTCACCGTGAGAATGACCTGAAGGATGCCCGCGACCATGGACGCCGGCACTGGCACAAGTGGGTGACCGACAACAAGCAGTGGAAGCATCTTATGCAGGGCTACCTAGCCAGCATAAGCTACGTCGATCACCAGTTGGGCCGCCTGCTGGACGCCCTCGACCAGTCGGGCCTGCGGAAAAACACCGTGGTGGTCCTGTGGAGCGACCACGGTTTCCACATAGGGGAAAAGGAGAACTGGGAAAAATTCGCCCTCTGGGACCAAACCACCCGGGTTCCCTTGTTCATTCATGCTCCAGGGGTAAGCAAGGATGGGGAAAAGACCCGCCAACCGGTCACCCTGACCGACCTCTACCCGACCTTGTGCGAATTGACCGGCCTGCCAATCCCGCCCCAATGCGACGGAGTCTCCCTCGTTCCTCAGCTGAAGAACCCGGGCAAGAAAAAAGCCACCCTTTCCCTGACCTCCTTCCAGTTCTGGGGAGACAGCAGTCCTTCCCATGGGGTCTCGGACGAGCGCTACAGGTTCATCCGCTACGGGAACGGTTTTGAGGAACTTTACGATCTGGAGAAGGATCCGCGCGAATTCGTCAATTTGGCCGAGGAGCCTAAGCTCGCCAAGGTCCGCGAAAGGCTTGCCCGGGGCGTTCCGTCCGACGCGGCCAAGATGGCGGTCATCCCGAAGGACTCGCCTCATCATCGAGGTCGCAAGCGCTCGCCCGGGACCTTCAAGGTCTTCCTTCTTGCGGGCCAGTCCAACATGGAAGGCCAAGGGGTGGTCGATATGGATCATCCCAAGTATTACAACGGGGGGAAGGGCACGCTCCTTCGCGTTATGAAGAACGCGTCCGACCCCAAGCGCTATGCTCACTTGACGGACGCAAAGGGAAACTGGGTCACCCGAAAGGATGCCTTTATTCGCTTCCGCAACAAGCAGGGGGTTATGGCGGGGGGTGTGAGCATCGGGTTTACCGGATACGGTAGCATGAAGAGCCGGCACCATATCGGACCCGAGCTCCAAATCGGCCACCGCCTTGGCGACCACTTCAAGGAGCCCGTGCTCCTGATCAAGACCGCTTGGGGAGGGAAGAGCCTATACAAGGATTTCCGCCCCCCTTCCGCAGGCGGTGAAACCGGCGAGTACTACCAAAAGATGCTGGCCGAGGTCGATGAAGCCCTCAAGAACTTCGGCAAGGAGTTTCCCTCCCTGAAGGGCAGGAAGCCGGAGTGGGGCGGGTTCGTCTGGTTCCAGGGCTGGAACGATATGTTCGACCAGGATGCCCTTGCCCAGTACGAACAAAATCTCGCTCATCTGATCAAGGACCTGCGGGCTCACTTGAAGCAACCAAACTTGCCCGTGGTGGTGGGGGAACTCGGAAACATGGGAGAAGATGCGGGCAAGAACATGAAAGCCATCCGGGAGGCCCAGCGCAAGGCCTGTGAACGAAAGGAGTGGAAGGGCAGGGTATCTTTCGTCAAGACGACGGCCTTTGCCCGACCCAAGGATGAATCACCGAACGTCGGGCACGGACACCACTGGTTCGGCAATGCGGAAAGCTACTTCCTGATCGGGGATTCCCTGGGGGCGGAGATGGTACGCCTTCTCAAAGACAAGAAATAGGATCAGCGGCGGCGCTTGGAGATGATCTCCGAGACCTTCTTATCGAATCCGTCGCCTTTTCCTTCCTTGGCCAGGCGAGCTTTTTCAGCGGTTACGAAATCCCGGCGCTTGGCGAGGAGTTCGTCCAGTTTCTTTTGCAACTCGGCTCTTTTGGCCACCTGTTCCTTAAGATAGGCCGTGCGTTGTTCGGGATCCATTTTCTTCAGCTCATCGGAGAGTTTCGCCTCTTCGATCTCTTCGTAATCGTACTTGCCGGAAGCCAACCCGGCAACCAAGTCGCCATCTCCGTCAATATAGGCCGCGACAGCGGGAGCGGAAGACTCCTTGGTCGCTGATGCTTTTGACTTGAACGAAAGAACGGAGAGTCGGTCGGCGGCCACCTCGTCCTTGGCCTCAGTGGCGAGCTTCAGCTTTTCACCCACGAAAGCCCGTACCTCGGCTCTGCCATAGGCAACCACGGTAACGCCCAGTTCGCGATTGAGTTTGGCGATCTCGGCGTCCACGGGCGTGCTGATGGCCGCTACTCCTCCGCTCTGGGCGATAGCCACGTAATCTCCTTCGGCGAGTTTGGCGATTTCCTTCCAGATCGGTGTGGTGGAAGACATGTCGCCGCATTGCACGGTGTTGAGGATGATATTGCTTTTGGCCGCCATTTTGCAGATTTCGGGATACTTGATTTCGTCCTGGTAGTCCATGTGTGGCGGGGCGTCTCCGACGAGGAAGACGAGCTTAAGGACCTTTTTGCTCTTGTTCCATTGGATCTTGGTCACGGCTTCATGGAGGGCCTGGTTGACCGACTCCGGAGCGTCTCCACCGCCCTGAGCCTGAAACTTCATGAGCTTGGCATAGATGTCATCGATATCGTCGGAAAGGTCGTGAACCTGAGTAACGTAGGCTTCCTTGCGGTCGCGGTATCCGATCAATCCGATGCGCAGGTTGGGGGTAGGTTCGCTGGCCAGGATCTCGTTGGCGATCGCCCAGATCTTTTGCTTAGCCCCTTCGATCAAGCCGCTCATGGAGCCCGTGGTATCAAGGACGAAGCATACCTCGATGGTTTCCTTCTTGGGTTTCTTTCCTTTCTTCTTGTCTGCGTCCTTGGCGGAAAGAGGAGCAAAAATCAGACAGGCAGTGAGCAGGAGGGCTAGCTTTTTCATGATACGTCTTGTTGGGTTGTTAAAGGTAAGGGTCTATCTCCGGCAGCGGATGATCTTGCCTTGGTGGAGCAGGTCCACGTTGGCGCCGAGGGAAAGGAATTTGATCAGTTCGGGGTGTTTTTCCAGGAAGTCGAAATATTCCTTGGAGGCGAATTTGAGTTCCTCTATCTTTTTGTCTTTGTCATCCCGGGCCTCGTCATCGATCCAGAGATCGCCCGCCAGGTGGAAGGTCTTGCCGTCCAACATTCTGTTCTCGGAGGCAATCTGTTTTTGGGCAGCCTTGCCGCCGGCGTAGGCCAAATCCTTGGCGGCGCTGAAACTCGACAGGCCGTCGGCATCCTTGAGGGCGATGCCCGAGGCTGCCCCGCGGACGGCCTCCTCGCCGGACTTCTCGCTCTTGAAGCTGTCGTAGGCGATCTTGGCCTCGGTCTCGATCGCCATGAGTTCTTTTTCAACAATGGGAGCGGCGGCCCCGGGAGCAATTCTTCCCAAGCTGCGCCTGGCGATTGGAATATCCTTCTCGTCCTCGATTATAAGATAGCTGGTGTAGGGGGTGACGATGCCGTATTTGCGGGCGAGTCGGGCAACTTCCTCCTTCAATTCCTTCTTTTCGCCACGCAAGCGAATTTCATCCAAAAGGTATCCCACTCTGCGGGTTGCCCAGATGCGCGGGATGAAGGAGTTTCCTTCCTTCTCCTTGGGAAAAACGGCCTCGTATTCGAAGGTTCTTTTTTTGCCACGGATGGTACCTTCGAGAGTGACCTTGCCCTTTTTGTCGCCTGGCTCGTAGCGGCCGAGCACGACCATTTGGTCCCCTTTGAAGAGGTCGGGCAGGTTCTTCGGGTAGATTCCAAGGACCCGGTCCGGACCATCAATCGTAAGCTTGAGATCGGCCAGAACGGGTTCGGAAATCTTGGCGTAAAAGCGCGACACCTTGTACTCGAGGTTTTCCTCGGGTAGAACATACTGACTCGCGGCATTAGTTTCCTCGGTAATCTTGTCGAGGAGGTGGGTGTTGACGTTGGTTCCTATGCCTAGGCAGAAAACCCGAATTTTGCTCTTCGAGCCTTCGGTCTTCTTCCTCAGTGAGTTCAGGATGACGTCCTCCTTGATGGCGCCGATGGTAGGCTGGCCGTCGGTCATGAAGATAACCTGAGTGGGTCGCTTGTCGGATGCCTTCTCGGAAATGATGGAAGCAGCCTCAACGAGCGCTTCCTCGATGGCGGTTCCTCCGATGGGGCGGACCGAGTCGATGAATTTTACGGCTTTCTTAACGTTCTTTTCTCCGGCCGGAACCATTTTTCCGAAGATTGGTTCGGCCTCGGTGGAAAAACGGATCAGCTCAAAACGATCTTCGTCGTTCAGGCTTTCCACGCAAAACTTGAGGGCCTCCTTGGCCTGTTCGATCTTTTTGCCTCTCATCGAACCGGACGAATCGAAAACGAAGACCACGTCCTTGGGGATGACGGAACCCTTGTCTTCCCATGCCCCAGGGTTGAGCAGGAGCATAAAGTGCCCCTCGTCGTCTTCCTTGTCCTCCCTGTGGGTCAGCACGCTGAGGTCTATGTCGCTTCCGTCCTTGTCCCGAAGGGAGTAATAGAGCAGAAAATCGGCATCGGTCGACATGTCCTTTTTTTCCAGGCCGACTACCGCCCGTTGCTTCCCGTGGCGCTTGACCTCCACCTCGTGCGAGGGTGAGTAGAGGGATTTGATTTCCCCTTCACCGGTTTCGAGCTCGATCTTCATGGAGAGATCCTTGATGGGCTTGGATGAATACTTCTTGGTATTCAGGTGGTAGAGGTAGCGAACCATTCTGCCGTCCCTCTGCAGGATTTCCGTGTACTTGATCTTCACCTCCTTCTCCTTGCGCGGTTCGATGGGAAAGATTCTCACCTTGAAGAGGCTTTGACCGGCATATTCGAAGAGGGCGGGGTCGAGGGCCTTACGGACGATGTCCTCATAGATCTTGCGTGCCTTCTTGGCATCCAGCAACTCGGCCTTCTGCATCTTCCCGTTCACTTCCATGGAAAACTTGTCGATTCTCGCGCCCTTGGGCACGGGAAAGATGAAGGTGCCCTCCATGCGTCGGTCGGAAGGGTTGTAGAAAACCTGCCGGAGCCTGGTAACGGCGACCTGGTCCTTGATCTCCACCTCGACGTTCTGGGTTCTTAGCTCGAGGGGAAGGAATTGACGGATCGGCCGGTGAGGGGGGATGGGGCGGGGTGGCCAGGGCGGATGCGGGTGCCGGGGTGGATGGATGAGTGGGGCGGGGTAGGCCTTGTCGACGATGATGAGACCGTTGCCATGGGCTCGTTCGCCCGAGCCAAGCACGAGAAACAGCAAGGGCAGGAGAAGAGCCTGACGGAATCGTTTGCGAGAAGCTGTAAAAAGTTCCATACTTGCTTAGACGCAAGGAACGGAATTTTATTAGAAAATTATTTTTACTTACACAATTCCACCCTTGTCGATTTCTCCGCTCCGGGGTTTCCCCTGCCGGAAGTAATCAGCAGGTTCTCTTTCCGTCCCCATGCTTTTTAACGAGCAATCGTTTATCTTTTTCTTTCTGCCGGCCATTTTTGCCGGTCTTCTCTTTCTACGGGCAGTTGCCCCGGCTTTGTCCTTCTGGTGGATCATCCTGGGCTCCTTTTTCTTTTATGGTTTTCACGGTTGGGAGCACGTGCCTCTACTGGCCGTTTCCATAGTCCTGAATTATTGCCTCGGACTGGCCATTGAGAAAAGCTCAGACCAGCGCCGGGGCTATTTCCTTCTTACGCTTGGCGTCTTCTGCAACCTGTCCGTTCTGGCCTTGTTCAAGTATGCCGACTTCTTCCTCGGTACGGTCGGTTTCAACCATTCTCTGGACCTCGCTCTTCCCCTTGCCATCTCTTTCTTCACCTTCCAGCAGATCGCCTATCTGGTCGATCTTAGGAAAGGAAAGGTCTCCAGTCCGAGCTTTCTTCACTATGGCCTTTTCGTTTCCTTTTTCCCCCAGTTGATTGCAGGTCCCATCGTCCGGTGCCAGCAGGTTATCCCTCAACTGAAGGAAGGAGCCTTGGGCAAACTCAGCAGTCGGGCCTTTTGGACCGGCCTTTGCCTTTTCTCCCTCGGTCTTTTCAAGAAGGCATGCCTCGCCGATGGAATCCGCCCACTCGTCGAATCCATTTTCGGGGCTTCGGCGGGCGGCACCGTGCTTTCCATCGCCGAGGCATGGGTAGGCGCCACCGCATTCGGCCTTCAGATCTACTTCGATTTTTCCGCCTACTCCGATATGGCTCTAGGTCTCGGCTTGCTATTCGGTTTGCGTTTGCCCCTCAATTTCAACTCCCCTTACAAGGCCGCGAGCATGATCGATTTCTGGCGTCGCTGGCACGTCACCCTTTCCGAGTTTCTGCGCGACTATCTTTACAAGCCTCTGGGAGGCAACCGGCTTGGGGTGTCGAGGAGCATCGTCAACGTTATGATTGTGATGGCGCTGGGTGGTCTTTGGCATGGAGCCGGCTGGACCTTCGTGGCCTGGGGAGTTCTCCATGGCTGCATGATCGGAGCCAATCATCTCTATCGAGCCTGGAAAGAGCAAAATGGGGGCGGGAGAACTTCGTTCATGCGAAGGTTCAGCGCCCACTTGGCTACCTTTGCGGGGGTCACCCTGGCCTGGGTTTTCTTCCGGGCGGAGCAGTTCGGTCCCGCTCTTGAGATGATCGAATCCATGCTTGGCCTGAACGGCATGGACCTGCCGCGTTCGATGGGATTCCACAGCCAAGGGGAATATCTTTCCTTCGGAGGGTTGTTCCCCAACCAAGTCGCCGATCTCGGCCTGCTTGCCCTTCTTCCGCTGCTCCTGGTTTTGGTCTGGTTTTGCCCTAATGCTCTCGAGTTGCTCGGGCTCGAGCTTGGCGAGGATTCCCCCGTTCGTCATCCTTCCGTCAAGATGATCTTTCTTTGCGGACTGCTCTTCTTCTTCGGAGTCAAGGTTTCCTTTGAGACCATTACCCACGATTTCATCTATTTCCGCTTTTGACCGTGTCCTCGCGAGCCAAATATCTCCTCTCTTTCGCCGCCGGTATCATTCTGGCTCTTGCAGTTTGGGAATTGGCCCTCCGCTTCGTGAGGGACAAGCCGGTTCCCAATGCCATCTTCACTCAATCGATCGTGGATTCCAAACTGAGGGCTGCGGAGCGAAAGACGATGGCTCCCAAGGCAGTCTTCGTTGGGGGATCCAACGTTCTGTTCGGTATAGACTCCGAGCAGTTCACAAGGGAAACCCATTATCCTTCCCTCAACTTCGGGTGTGCCTCCGGCATGGGGCCCGAACTGATTCTCGACCTTCTGCTGCCTTATTTGAACAAGGGCGACCTGGTTGTTTTGCACTGGGAGTACGGGCACTACGGCTTTACCCGTAGCGGTTCGGTCGACTTAACTTACCTGAACCTTCTTTCCGGGCCTCAGGCGAGTTTCAAGGATCGCCTTCCATGGTTGGATCGTCGCTTGCTTTCCTTGGCGGTTCCCTTTTCCCAGCTCAGGTCGTCGATTGAAACGAGTATCAATCCCTATGTCGATTCGGGCATCTACAGTTGCGCATGGGTGATCGACGACGGAGGCAACGTCCGATCCAATATCGGGAGAACGATCACCAAAGAGGAATTGAGCGAGAGATCCTTGAGTTCCTTGGTCTCGGAACTGGAGATCTCGAGTGATGCCGGGAATATTTTCGTCGACTTCGTTCGTCAGTGTTGCGACCGAGGGATTCGGGTGATCGCTTCCTGGCCAAACCTTTACGCTCATCCTGATTACTTTGGCAATGAGGTGGTGGACGGGAATCTTCTTGAAATCCGGGGCTTTTGGGAATCCCTTGGCGTGCCCGTGGTCGGAGATCCCCGGGACTCGATGCTGGCCGCGGAATTTTTTTACGATACCTCCTACCACCTCAATGCGAAGGGGGTTTCCCTCCGCACCCGGAGGCTTGGCGAGGCACTCGGTCCATGGATTGGGCAAGAGCTCAAGGATTCGCCCTGAGTTTGCCCGCCAAGGAGGTTTACTTGATCTCAAGCAACTCGCACTCGAAGATGAGGGTGTCTCCGGGCTTGATCTTTCCCCCGGGGCGGGGGTTGTCCCCGTAGCCGAGCTTGCTCGGGATAT
>Ga0160422_10003095_pt1 | contig 10312 bp, 7 predicted proteins | sample Fk160mmetaG_FD_108192 | JGI IMG/M metagenome (GOLD analysis project Ga0160422, IMG submission 108192) | Marine microbial communities from the Central Pacific Ocean - Fk160115 60m metaG | ecosystem: Environmental > Aquatic > Marine > Oceanic > Photic zone | place: The Central Pacific Ocean... | reverse complement strand
TTCATACACTGCCGAGGTGAGCAACTTCACCGTCGTTCGACCGGCGGCAACGGCCACGGGGTTGCCCGAAAGCGTACCCGCTTGGTACACCGGACCAACCGGGCTGAGCCGACTCATAATGTCAGCCCTGCCCCCGAATGCAGCCAAGGGGAATCCACCACCAACGATTTTGCCCAAAGCCACCAAGTCTGCATCGATAGCGTACCGCTCACAGGCGCCACCCCGCGCGAGGCGAAACCCGGTCATGACCTCGTCCACAATCAGCAGCGCTCCATGCTTCCGTGTCAACTCACGGAGTCCTGAGAGATAGCCGCTCGCAGGCTCGATACAGCCCATATTTCCGGTCACGGCTTCAAGAATTACCGCTGCTACATTGCCCTCTCTCAGTGTGGCCTCGATGGCAGCAAGATCATTGAACGGAGCCGTCCGCGTCATCGATGCCACCGACTCCGGAATGCCAGGCGAGCCCGGCTTGGCAAAGGTCGCAACACCGGAGCCGGCTTTGACCAGCATCGAGTCGTGAGCGCCGTGGTAGCAGCCATCCATCTTGATCACGATGTCGCGCCCTGTGAACCCACGGGCAAGTCGAATGGCGTGCATGGTGGCTTCAGTGCCCGACGAACAGAGCCTGACTTGGTCGAGTGCGGGGTGGGCATCGCACAGTTCTTGAGCAAACAGAACCTCAGCGGCTGTCGGCGCTCCGAAACTGGATCCATTCTGCAAAGCGGCAGTGGCTGCGGCGACGACCTCTGGATGGGCATGCCCTAAAATGAGGGGACCCCACGACCCAATCAAGTCAAGAAATCGATTCCCGTCCTCATCCACCAACCAACAACCTTCTCCTCGAGCAATAAAGATGGGGTCACCATCCACGGCCGCAAATGCTCGGACGGGAGAGTTGACACCGCCCGGGATTCGGCGTCGAGCATCGTTGATGAGGGCTGAAGAACGTGAAGTGTCGATGGTTGTCATGCCCCGCGAGCTAACGCGTCACCTGCACGAACCCCAAATTCCTTCGCCACTCGATCTCGCCAATGATTCATCAGACTCAAACGCATTTTGGAAGCTTGTATTGGGACGCACCGCATACGCGGTCGCCCATCCACCCACCAGCATCAATCGCTGTACGAAGGAGCTCTCTTCAGTGCCTCGATGAACGTAAGCGAGGCTTCTGCCAAAGCGATCCGAACACTCCTCATCGAAGGTAAGCCAAATCCGCTTGCCACCGATCATGGCAGATAGGTATGCCTTCGCTTCTTCGCCGTAGCATTCGTCATCCGGCCCGTTGTGATCGACCTCTGGAGTGTCGATTCCAATGAGGCGAACCCGCTCTACACCTCTTCCCGTCTCCACCTTGATCGTGTCGCCGTCGACCACTTCTCTGACTGTGCCTATGACCGGCCCCCTACACGGGTTTGCCCCCTGCGGCAGAGATTCTCCGTCTATCTCCTCCACCGGATCGGGAGGAGGAGCGCTGTCTTCCACCGGTGGCACTCCAGTCTCCTGCGCCGTCGACTCGGACTCAGGGCTCTTCTGGTTCACACATGACCACACAAGCACCCATGCAGAAAACGCGTGCTTCACTGAGCGCGTCGAGCTCGGAGACGGGTCCGTCGACGCTCGAGGGCGGCATCGACCTCGCCCTCTTCTGCAGCTTCATCCAGTTCGGCCAGCGCGGCATCCCGGCGGTCGAGGTATTCGAGAGCGGTCGCCATTCCCAAGTGAGCGAGTCGCCGCGCTTCTCCGGATGCGCCAGCCCGAAACGCCGCATCGTAGTCTGAGTACGCTTGGGCGGGGTCACGCTTCAAATGCAATCGCCCGAGGGCGAGATTCGCCGCGACAGCCTGTTCGGGACGCTTACGTGCAACATTCAATGCCCGAAGCGCATTGTCCGAGTCCCCGGCATCCGCGAGTGCAATCCCCGCGTTCAGCATCCACTGACCTGCATCCGGGTGGGCGGGTTCAATGGATGCAGCTGCGACCCAACGGACTCCCGCCCGCACAGGATCACCGTTGTGGTGCCGATGAATCAACGCGATGCGGGCATGGGCGTCCACCACCCGAGCGTGCTCTGGAAACTGCTCAATGAGCCGCTCCAGCATCGCCTCGGACTCTACCGGTCGATCTTGGGCCACATGCGTCAACACAGCCGCTCGCCACAAGGACTCGCCGCGTCTCGCGCTGCTGGCCCATGACTCCGCTTGGTCAAGGTACGAAGCAATGGCTCCGTCTACGTCTCCGCGAGCAGCCTGAGCCGCCGTGCGGTCAATCGACGCCGGTGACATGGGAGAACGCCAGAACACCACAGCACAGATCACGATGCTCAGGGCTACAGTCACGCCCCTAAGAACATACAGGCGCTCAGATTTTGGCAGGTCATTCCACATCTTGGTTCCGTCGTTATCAGGAAGAATGCAAAGACAGCAAGTGACGTGCCCCAATTGTCACTGACTCAAGCGACCGGAGACGCGCCGGAGACGCGCCGTTGCTGGGGTCCGACTGGCTGCTTTGTCTACTCTTCGGTGCCGGACTCCTCTTCATCAGCCTGCAACTCTTCGAGCAGGAGTTCGTCCTCCTCTTCCGGCTCCACAACGCGGGTAACAGACACAATGCGTTCGTTGTCTTCCACGCGCATCAGTCGAACTCCCTTCGCGGCACGACTCTGGGTCTCCCGTATGTTGAGCACGGGGATCTTGATGACGCGACCGGTGTTGGTCATCATCATGATCAGGTCGGTATCGTGGACCTGTACCGATCCCACGACCATGCCGTTTCTGTCATCCACGACCATGTTGATCACGCCCTGTCCTCCCCGTCCTTGGACGCGGTATTTATCGATCGCTGTTCGCTTTCCGTATCCATTCTCGGTCACCGTCAGCAGCAACATTGACTCATCCGATTCGAGCATCTCAAGGCCCGCTATTTCATCGGAGTCTTTCAGCTTGATGCCACGCACACCGCGAGCCACGCGGCCCATGTGCCGAACTTCAAGCTCTCCCGATTCATTGATGCCTTGGAATCGAATGCATTTACCGGCCCGGGTGGTGATCAACACGTGCTGTTCGGTTCGTGTCTTGCAAACGGTCAGCAACTCATCGCCGTCTGCGCAGTCATAGGCCCGCAGTCCCGAGGAACGAATGTTGCGGTAGTCACCCAAGCGCGTCCGCTTCACGAGGCCCTTTCGAGAACAGAAGAACAGGTCGACTTCTTCGTCGAAGTCGCGCACTGAAATCACGCTGGCGATTTCGTCATCACCATCGAGGTTGACGAGATTGACGATCGGTGTGCCTCGAGCTGTTCGCGACGTTTCAGGGATGGTGTAGACCGGGACCTTAAAGACTTGGCCCTTGGTCGTGAAGATGAGCAGGTGGGAGTGCGTCGATGCCGTAAACAGCTCACTGACTTGATCCTCTTCGCGCGTCTTCATTCCCTTCTTTCCGAATCCTCCTCGACGCTGCATGCTGTACTCAGAGTGGGAGGTTCGCTTGATGTAGCCGGTGAGGCTCAGCGTGATGACCTGCTCCTCATCCGCAATCAAATCGAGGATCGTCAGGTCACCTGTCGCTTCTTCAAATCGAGTGCGTCGGTCATCTGCGTACTTGTCCCGAATGGCGGTCAGCTCTTCACCAATCACCTCGAGCAGGCGGGCTTCGGAGCCGAGGATTGCGCGCAGATACGCGATTTTCTCTTCCAGTTCTTTGTACTCGGACTCGATCTTCTCTCGCTCCATTCCCGTGAGTCGCTGAAGACGCATGTCCAAGATTGCTTGTGCTTGGACCTCCGTCAGCGAGAACGTGTCCATCAGCCCATGACGAGCAATCTCAGGCGTTGCCGAAGCACGGATCAATGCAATGACCTCGTCAAGGTTGTCGAGAGCGATCAGGTACCCTTCGAGAATGTGCTTGCGCTCTTCAGCCTTGCGAAGGTCGTAGCGACACCGACGAATGGTGACATCGCGACGATGCGAGAGGTAATACGAAAGCATTTCCCGAAGGGTCAGCAGCATGGGCTGCCCGTGAACGATCGCCAGCAGGTTTACCCCAAAGGTGCTTTGGAGTGCAGTGTGCTTGAACAAGTGGTTGAGGACTATTTCCCGAACTGCGTCTCGTTTCAGCTCGATGACGACACGCATGCCCTGACGGTCTGACTCGTCTCGAAGCTCGCGAATTCCGTCGATCTTTTTGTGACGCACAAGGTCCGCAATTTGTTGAACAAGGCGCGCCTTGTTCACCTGATAAGGCAACTCGTCGATGATGATAGCGTTGCCGCCGGTGGCCGTTTCCTCGAAACTGGCTCGGCCCCGCATGACCACCCGCCCTCGACCGGTTCGGTACGCCTCGTAGACCCCAGAGCGACCGTAGATGGTTCCCGCAGTGGGGAAGTCTGGGCCCGGGATGATTTCAATCAGTTCTTCTACGGAGATTTCGGGGTTTTCGATGAGCGCGAGAACACCGTTGATGATCTCACCGAGGTTATGAGGGGGAATCTTGGTGGCCATTCCCACCGCGATTCCATCGGAGCCGTTTACAAGCAGGTTTGGATACGCGGCCGGCAGCACCTCTGGTTCCTCGTTGGAACCGTCAAAGTTGGGTGTGAAGCGAACGGTGTCTTTGTCGATGTCGGCGAGCAGTTCCTCGGCAACCTTCGTCATCCGGCATTCTGTGTATCGATACGCTGCAGCGGGGTCTCCATCGATGGACCCAAAGTTTCCTTGGCCATCGACCAACGGAAGCCGCATATTCCACGGCTGCGCCATACGTACCAGCGCGTCATACACTGCCGAATCACCGTGAGGATGGTACTTCTTCAGCACCTCTCCGACCACACCGGCGCATTTGCTGTAGCGGCGGTTCGAGAGGTTGCCCTCGCGAAACATGGCATACAGAATCCGTCGATGGACAGGCTTTAAGCCGTCGCGCACGTCGGGTAGAGCCCGACCGATAATGACCGACATGGAATAGTCGAAATACGAGTTTCGCATCTCCGTCTCAATATCGATGGGAATCAGCGCATTCGCGATGGTATCCAAGGCGTACTCCGGATTGGGGGGGCGGCTGTCGGTTCTGCCAAACACGGTTCGTCAACGAACCGACTTGGTTCCGTAACGGGTTGGTTCCGCGCGCGCACGCGCGCGAGAGGTGCGTTCTGGGTGGGGCTAACGAGTCTTTAAAATTCGTACTGAAGCGCAAGCCCTATTTGCGGACGCACAGTTACAATCTCGACCTGTTCGAGCCGCGAAAATGGCTTCATGTACCACACACGATTCTCGAATCGTACGCCCCACTCTTGGTAGCGAAGCATGAAGTCAAAGCCACCAACCAGTGCCGGGCTAATCTGGATATTGTCTTCGGTTTGCGGGTCTTCGACCCATACAGGACCGAACCCGCCCTTCACAATGATGTCCCACTTCAACTCCGGTTTGTTTCGGTGGGGAATTCGAATCCCGGGAGTCACATACAGCCCATGTCGCAACACCCATGCTTCTCCACCAGGCCCTTCGTCACCGTTGATGTGGGATGCATCAAAGGGAGACAAAAACCCTCCCACATCAATCGACATGTTGACGGTCATGCGGGAGTCAAAGCCACCGAGGAACTGAGGCGAGCCCGGAGTCCAAGCTGCCCCGATGTGAGCTCGGTTTTTGGCTGCGACCGGAAGACCTACCCGGGCCTGTGCATCGGCGGTGTGGGCGCAACACAGCGCCCCTACTATCAGCATTCGAATCATCGGTTTGGCCTCCGCTTCTTTCATCTTAGTCGAATGACAAGACCCACAACCGCAAAGAATTCATGAGGGGACTGCGACTTGGACCCGTTCAAAGACGCGACCTAAGGCCTCGATATCGTGCACCTCACCTTCAAGGCGAGGGATTTGCCACAGCGACTGGTGAGACTCAAGCATGGGGTGAAGCGATGCGGCGAGTTCTTGTTCTGCCATGGATAGGCCCGTCAGCCGACGGTGGTTGATTTTGATGCGCGCAATGAACTGATTCACAGTGTCTTGATCAAGGTCGTCTGCGTGCTTTTCGCTCAGGGAACGCAGTACCGACGAGGGATCGATTGAACGTCCAAGGGTTGGGTGCATCTGATTCATCAGCACCCCTGCACAGGGCATCGAGCGGCTTTTCAACTCGGTTAGAAAGTACCCCGCAACAGCAACTGAGGGCTCATTGGGAGCGCAGACCACTGCGAATGTGGTGGTGTCGAGTTCAAACAACTTCAACACTGCTTGGTGGCGATCTCTGAATCCATCGTAGAGATCCCTAAAGATAAAGAGAAACTCTGCGAGTTCGTCCAAGAACTCGCGGCCAAAAATGTAGCCCAGCAGTTTGAATACCAGTGCGCTGGTCCCCCGAAACAAGCGACCAAACACACGTGTTTCCTCGTACGGCCCGAGGAACCAAGACAGGATCCGTTTGTCGAGAAACTGAACCAGACGCCCGGGTGACTCAAGAAAATCGAGGGCATTTTTGACGGGCGGAGTGTCCAGCACAACCAGATCGTACCGATTGGACATCACCACGTCGTACAGTTGTTCGGTGGCCATATACTCTTGGGAACCGCCGAAGGAGTCTGAGATGTGGCGGTAGACCCGATTGTTGAGGATTCGGTCCTGAGTCTCCAGATCCGGACTGACTCGGCGGATCAAACCATCAAAGGCGCTCTGGGTGTCGAGCATCATCGCCCACAACTCACCCGAGACCTCGTTGTCCAACCGAATCCGTGTTTCCTCATTGCCGAACTGTTGCAGCCCGAGGGCATTGGCGAGCCGTCGTGCGGGGTCGATGGTGAGCACCATGACTCTGCGTCCTTCCTTGGCTGCTTGAAGACCAATGGCCGCCGCGGTCGTTGTCTTTCCAACCCCCCCTGAGCCCACGCAAATGATGAGCTTGTGGGATGCAAACAGCTCGTTCAGATTCATGCCGGCGTCCCCTTTCGGGACTCGGTCAACATGCGCCTCCGCAGTGCTCCCGCCATTTGCTGCGTCACTCGAACGGGACCGCCATCGAAACCGCCAAGAACCCCAAGGCGAGGAAACGGAACCACCGTCACGCCGATCTCCGAGTGAAGTCGCCCCAATGAGTCGGCGGTTGCGCGCTCCAACTCAGCGTCCCATCGACCGGCGAGAAGCAACTCGTTTGCTTCGGCACTGAGTTCGGGAATCCGAGATAGTCGGTCCAGAAGTTTGTGCTCATCATCGGTCATGGTGGGGGCTGCGCACCGATTTAAAAAGACCAATGGAACATTGAGTTCCGGCAGGATGTGCTCCAGCTTTCCAAACAGTTCAACCGTCTCATTCACCACCATTTCTTCGGGAAGCGCAACGATTCCAAGGGCCGTATCTGGCCCACGAAGGACCGAAATAATCTCACCCGAACGCTCGTGAATGGGACCGGTTCGCATCAATCGATTGGCGGTGTCGGGAATCTTAAGCAACGCTACGGCGTGCCCCGAAGCGGGAAGGTCTACGATCACTTGGTCGAACTCATCGAGGTAGGTCACCACCCGACTGAGCACGACTATTTCACGCGCTCCCGGGGTCGCATCCAGAAACACCTGAACCATCGGATTGTTGAGAATAAGACCCACAATCCGCGATGCACGAATGGTGTGATTTAGCCAATCATTCAGGGCATTCTGAAACGTAATGTTCGCCGCCCAGACGTTCGGCGCCACCGGAGTTGGTTTGTACGCCAGCGGTATTCCATACGCCTCTGCCAGCGCGGAACGTTGCGCGTCCACTTCCACCACCAACACTCGGCGACCCTGCTCCGCACTCGCGAGGCCAATCGCCGCTGCGATCCGAGTCTTGCCGGTCCCACCTTTCCCGGTCAACATGACCAACCGTCGCGAAATGAAGTCTTGGAGTTTCACGAGGTCATTACCACCGGATGAGGTTGGCTCCCCACGTCAATCCCGCTCCGAAGGCGGTGAGCACCACGACGTCACCTTCATGTACTTTTCCTGCTTGAATGGCTTCATGCAGAGCAATCGGAATCGAAGCAGCTGTGGTGTTTCCGTATTTCATGATGTTGTTGAACACTTGGTCATCGCTCAAGCCCAAAGTCCGCTGCACCATCTGATTGATGCGCAGGTTTGCTTGGTGTGGAATCAACATGGAGATGTCCTCCACTGTGAACCCATTGGGCTCCAACACTTCGTGTACCACAGCCGGCATCGCCGTGACGGCATTTCGGAACACCTGACGGCCATCCATTTTTGGGTAGTGTCGACCCTCTTCCAGCATTTCCGGTGTAAGTCGAGGGTTTAGACGACTCGCTGGAGCCTCCACCATCAACACATCGTAGTGGGTTCCATCGGCATGGAGCTTTGAGTCGATGATTCGGTTTTCGCCGTCGGTGGCCGATACGATTGCGACTCCCGCTCCATCACCAAACAGCACGGTTACATCGCGACCGCGCGTGCTCATGTCGAGACCAGACGAGTGCACCTCTCCACCCACCACAAGAACATTGTTCATCATTCCCGTTTTGATGAATTGATCCGCAATGGACAAGCCGTACACGAAGCCGGTGCATTGATTGCGGATGTCTAAGGTCGCAATACCCGGAACCCCAAGCATTTTCTGCAAGATGCAACTTGAGCCCGGAAATGTCACGTCCGGTGAGAGGGTCGCGAAAATAATCATGTCGAGATCAGAGGCCTTCATGCCGGCCTCAGCGAGCGCATCCTTGGTGGCATCGAAAGCGAGATCTGCCGCGCCAACATTGCCTTCAACCCAGCGACGTTCTTCGATTCCCGTCCGCTGAACGATCCACTCATTCGATGTCTCGATAAACTCCGCTAGATCGTCATTGGTGACCACACGGTCGGGGACGCAGTGTCCCATTCCCACAATTCGAGAGCCACGCATACCGTCCTCAAATGTCCAAGTTCTTTACGTTCAACGCATTGTCTTGAATGAAGTTCCGTCGTGGATTGACCTCGTCGCCCATCAAAACACTGAAGATGTGGTCTGCACGGTTCATGTCGTCGACGCTGACCCGAAGAAGGGTGCGCGTCTCGGGATTCATGGTTGTGTCCCACAACTGGTCTGGGTTCATCTCACCGAGACCCTTGTAGCGTTGAATTTCATAGCCTTTCCGTGCCTTCTCCATGATGATTTGAAGCAGGACTCGCCACGAGTGAATCTCGGGACCGTCTTCTGACAGCCGTACGGGAAGGGTTAGGTTCTGGCTTAAGTCATCGACGAGGGCTTGGAAGGTTTCACTCTCTGGTGTTCCACCCAGCGGAGACTGCCGTTCTTCACCGTCGCGCAGTGTTGAAACGAGAACGGTGTAGGTACCGAAATCTGGGTTCTTCACCACCTCAATCTCCGAGATGTGGAGATCGGGGCTGATCCGGGCGAGAGCCTCCCGAATATCTTTGCTCGCCTTGATCATTGCCGATTCATCCGACCGGTCGATGGTGTGACCGCCAATGGTGTACCACGCGTCGTGCACGTCCGGCACGATCCGTCGTTCCGTTCGGTCGATCCGACCCACATACTTTTCAATCTTATTCAGCATTTCAGATGCATCATCGCCCGTCATCAGGCCCCCCGATCCTGTGAGGATGGTGAGTGCCTTGACGCCTTGCTGCAGCAAAAATTCTTGGAGAGCCGAGTCATCCTTTAGGTATCGCTCTTTCTTGCCACGTTTGACCTTGTACAGCGGCGGTTGAGCAATGTAGAGGTGACCGCCCGATACAAGGGTCTGCATTTGGCGGAAAAAGAACGTCAGCAGCAGGGTCCGGATGTGGGAACCATCAACATCCGCGTCGGTCATAATGATGATGCGGTTGTACCGGAGTTTCTCGACATCGAAGTCCATTCCCACTGAGCAACCAAGTGCAGAAATCATGGTCAGGATTTCTTGATTGCCGAGCATCCGGTCCATACGGGCCTTCTCGACATTTAGAATCTTGCCTCGGAGCGGCAAAATCGCTTGATACTTGCGATCCCGTCCCTGCTTGGCTGAACCACCCGCTGAGTCGCCCTCCACCAAATACAGCTCGCATTTTTCCGGATCCTTTTCCTGACAATCGGCCAGCTTACCGGGAAGGTCTGACCCTTCAAGCGCAGACTTCCGTCGGGCCAAGTCTCTTGCCTTTCGAGCTGCATCACGTGCCCGTGCCGCGTCGACAGCCTTGCTGACAACCGCACGCGACACCCCGGGATTCTCCTGCAGGTAGTACCCAAGCTGCTCTGAGACCAATGAAGCAACAAGACCCGCGACTTCTGAGTTTCCAAGTTTGGTCTTCGTTTGACCTTCGAACTGAGGTTCAGGAACCTTCACCGACAGCACTACGGT
>Ga0160422_10003094_pt1 | contig 10314 bp, 15 predicted proteins | sample Fk160mmetaG_FD_108192 | JGI IMG/M metagenome (GOLD analysis project Ga0160422, IMG submission 108192) | Marine microbial communities from the Central Pacific Ocean - Fk160115 60m metaG | ecosystem: Environmental > Aquatic > Marine > Oceanic > Photic zone | place: The Central Pacific Ocean... | reverse complement strand
TCTAAAGATACTGTAACTAATTTTTTTACATAATCCTCATACTCTATTAATTCTTCTTCAAGCCAAGCTTCAGCTTGTTCTTGTGTACAAGTATCGCCTTCTTTTACATCTTTGATTCTGCCGTAACCTATTGTTAATTTGCCTGCTGGACAAACATAAGCTTCTAATTCACAGCCTTCAAATTTTTTAATTAAGGCTATGCCTTCCTGTGATATGTGCATATTACTCTCCCGATTTAGTAGTGGTAACTTTACGATAGTACACCACAACTTCTTTAAGTTCATTTATATACCTCTTTAGCTCTTGTGTGTTGTAAGCCATCAATTCGTAATCTGGTACAGACATAGCTAAAAAAACAACTTTGCCTTGATCTTTTTCTATAGTAGCTAAAAACTCTTCTAAGTTTTTACTAGATACCACATACCAATAAGGTTCTTTTAAATCTATCTCTCTTGGTAAAATTGGTTGAACAATAGTTCTTTCTAATGGTTTAGTAATTACTTCAACTTGTTTAGTCGGTATTAGACTGCAACTGTAAACCATCATCAAGGACATCAATATTACGACTGATCTCTTCAATACTTTCAAATACATTTTTAGTTCCTTTATTTACTCTGGGTTCTATCAAACCGGGTTTTGCAAAAGCTAGCTTACTTAAATCGTGTCTTTTAAAAACATCTAAGTAGCGTTGCATTTCTGCTTCGTACTGTTGGGTTTTAGATTGCAATTCTAACAACCCTTCAGTTTGTAATTTAAAATCATTTTGCAAGCTTTCTATTGCTGCTTTTTGTTCTTTATCTCTTAGTTCAAAAGCTTGATTTATTTGAGCTAGTCTAGAATTTTGCCAGTACAAAAAACTACAAGCTAAAAATAATATGCCTACTACACCTAATAATATTTTACTCATATGTATAAATTTTTAATGGAAATACTTTACCTTTAACCGCAACTGGTTCTAATTCTTTAAGATTATAACCGCATAAACTTTCTGTTGTTTCGCTTATAAGCAAGTCTACTTTTCTTTCTTTAGTAGCACTTTCTAATCTAGCAGCTACATTGACAGCATCACCTATAGCCGTATAGTCAAATCTAGTTTCTGAACCCATATTGCCAATCGCAGCAGGACCAGTATTAATACCTATACCTATTGCTATTTCTGGCAATCTTTCTAATTGTAATTCTAAAGCTAACTCTTTTATGTTTTGTATTATTTCTACAGCACAATCAACTGCTGCTTTGGCATGATCTTCTAAATCTAAAGGTGCATTGAATATAGCCATCATTGCATCACCAATATACTTATCAACCATACCGCCATATTTTTGCACTGCTTTTTGTTGTGCAGTTAATACTTTGTTCATTATGTAAGTAACATCTTCAGGTTTAAGTTTTTCTGACATCGCAGTAAAACCTCTAACATCTGTAAAAAGAAACGTAGCTGTTTTAGTTTCGCCACCAAGTTGTAACAAATCAGGATTGTCTTGTAATTTTTTGACTTGTCTAGGATCAAGATAATGTTCAAATTGTTTTTTAATTTGCAATCTTAATTTGTATTGTTCTCTAAATCTTGTGTAAAAAGCTAGCGAGCCAGTTACAAATTGAGATATTAAAGTCCAAGTAACATCAAGTAATAAACCTGATTGTATCAAGAAAAACCCTGATATAGCAGTACCTAAGAAAATATTACCAGTCAAAAATAATCCTAGGTAAATACCAGCGTACTGCAAAATAAACCAAACTAATAATACAGAGGCTATAAGAATACTTAATTCTGCTAGCATACTCCAAGCTGGAATGTATGGACTATCTTGTATTAATAAAGATTCTGAGAGTGCTGCTTGTATTTTATGTGGCTCTAATAATCCTACCGGTGTAGCTATTTGTGGCATAACTCCATTAGCAGTTACTCCAACAAAAACAAACTTACCGAACACCTCCATGTCATCTAAATCTGTTTCTGGAGTGTCGACCCAACTTATCCACTTTCTACCCAAAGTATCTGTTTTTACTGGTGGTATACCTTGCACAGTAATTTCTTCTATACCTGCTGTTGTAGATTTTATTATGTAAGTTTTGCCACCTGTTAAAGTTTTTAAAACTTCTGTACCAAAAGCACTAACAAATCCATCTGGTGTTTGTAATAGTAAAGGTATTCTTCTAACTAAATTATCTGTATCTACTGGTGCAGTTGCTATACCTTGTGCTGCAGAATTTTTTAAAATATCTATATTTTCTGCAACTCCGTTAGACATTATGCTAGCAGGTGTTCCATTTCCTAAATAAACTGTGCCTGATGTTTTTGGATAATTGCCACTATTATTTTCAAACATAGCAAGGATAGAGGGGGATAAACTTAACACTGAAGCAAATGCTTCATCACCACCAAATCTATCGTGTTCACTAAATGCGATAACCCAACCAACACCTAATGCACCTTTCCTTAATAAATCTGCATGTATATCTGCATAGTCTTGTCTTGGAAAAGGAAAGCCACCTCTATCGGATACATTTTGTTCTGTAATATTTAAGATAACAAAGTTACCTGAAGGCTCTTGTGCTTTTACTAAAGCATCAAAGGTTTTTAATTTAAGAGTTTCTACAAAAGATAATCCAAAGAAAAAAGGCAAAACTAATATAACAAGTAATGGATAAACTAATTTTTTCATTATTGTTGACTCAATAATATAGTTGAGTCACTGCCTCCATTTACTTTAACTACTTTATTGACACCATCTTGCTCAAAAATTAATGTGTAAGCATCACTGCCATCAATATCTAAACGTAAATTTTGATTTACATTTCTGCGAAAACTTATGAACTGCCCAGTAACTAATGTAGTAATTTGTGTATCTCTATCTTGTCCTAATTCTGTACCTACTATATCTATACCTGTAGCTTCTTTAAGTCTATCTTCTTCTTCAGCAATTGCTAAAGCATCTACTATATTCAAAAGGTCTTCTAAAAAATTAACGTCTAAAAAATTTATATCTAATTCAGTAAATTCTAATTCTTCTTCTGAATCTAAAAAATCTTCATCAAGATAATCAATATCTAAATCATTAAAATCTAAAACAGAGTCTTGTTGTTTTGTTTCAGTTTCTACTAACTCTTTATCTTTTTTTGGTGGCGTAACAATTAACATATTGTCAATTTGATCTAGCGTCAAATCTAAAACTAAAGGTTTAGTTGGTGCTGATTCAAATACAGATACAGTAGTTGATTCAAAAGGTTTGTTTAACAAAACGCTACCAGTAGCTGTTACCACTTCTATTTCACCACTAGATAAACCTAATCTATCTGGTAATAAAATAATTAAACTTCTACCTAGTTCATCAACTGTTGCTGTAAAGTCTGTACCTCTTATAGCTATGTTTGCTGTCGGTGTAGATAACTTTATATTTTGTTTATCTATTTTATTAAATGAACCAGTTATAAATCTTGCTGTGCCTAATGTAAACTTTAGAGCCATTTTAGATTTACTTGGATCAGGATTAAAAATATATTCGTCTATTACTAGCTCAGAATATTCAGTAAGTTTTACCTGCGAATCATCTAAAAATTTTATTGCGAGTCTGCCATTCTTGGTAACTGCTTGATCATTTTGTTGAATGGCAAACTCTAATTCTGCGATATAAGGTTTGTCTCTAACTATTTCGGCATTGCCATTTAGTTCTGATATATCTCCAATATCAAGGGCAGGAAGTTGTTGTGCCTTGATCGTTTTGGTTGATACAGAAAGTACCATTAGAACCAGTAGAATTAATTTGTAACCAATCTCTAGCAAGTGTGCTTTGCTGTGTGACATCAATATTTCTTGAACCTCCAGTATGTGTTAAATGAAAGTAAGCATTAGCACTAGCATTTGTACCATCGCCATCGTAAGTAATAGTGTTGTCATTACCATCTATGTTCATATAGTTAGTTGCACCATCTATATCTATATCAGCAGTCAAAGAATTTCCGCTACCCTGTATAATCCAATCTAAATCTAAAGCAGAAGCTAAAGCTGCAGTTGCTTGATTCAGAGTTAAGTTATTAGTGTTACCAGTAACTTGTACATTTACATTAGAATTATCTGCTCCAAAAGTATTACTAGGATCAGTTTGCATAGTAAAAACATTGCTGTCTCCAGAAAAATTAAAAAATCCTGTATAGCTATCTGCAAAAATATCACCTAAAAATTTGTTAGATGAACCTATTTGATTTATGTCTAATGTCATAGAAGCACCATCTAAATCCAATGCTGTCATTGTGCCAGTTACTGAATTTAATCCTCCTATTATATTGCTACTACCTTGTTGCTCTATGTCCAAATTAGCAGTAGCACCGGACTGATCAATATATATTTCATTGTCTGCAAATGTTGCGATTGCAAAAAATAAAACACATATTTTTAAAAAGTTACTCATAAGACCAAAACCTCCTTTCATATCCTATTTTAACTATTTCTAAAATTGCACCTTCAATAGCTTTTTGCAAAGCAATTGTTGGACTTTCGTTGACTGAATTACCTACTTCTATTTCTACAAGTTCTGTGCCTTGTTCAATAAATTTAAAAGCATCTTGCGTTTGTCCATAACTAAATATAGTTTTTTCAGTTAAAACTTCTACAAGTATTTCACCAGTTAACACCGAAACTAATCTCAAACTTACACTAACTATATCTTCTCGGTACTCTACACTAGAACCTAGTCCTAAATATCTAGCACCCATACCTCCTGTACGCAAGTTAGTGTCATAAGAAATTACCGCACCTTCCATAATTATTCCTGCGAATAATAATGGTTTTAATTTTTTTTCATCTTCATTTCTAGATGAACGTATTAGCTGTCTCTCTTTAGTAAGATTATCCAGACCAACTCTTTCGACTACTATAAAAAATTTACCACCAGCAGTATGTTTTAAAGCTCTAATAAGTAAAGCCTGTGGTGCTTGAGTTACTGCTGTAGAAAATAAAGCATAAGAACTATTGCTTTTTCTTTGTCCTGTTTGATCAGTAAAACTATTAGGATAAACTGCTATTACAGGTTTTTGTTTTGGAGCTTGTACATTTAATAACTCATCAGAAAATATACCTATGACACTTGCAGACTGATCGTTGTTTGTATCGTATTGCTCTTCAAAAATTTTTACATTTCTATACAAGCTACAACTAGAAAGTAAAAGAGCCGACAGGAATAGTAATAGTAGTCGTTGTTCCATCTTGGTCTAATACAGTTAAAGTTATTGTTGTGCCGTCACTAGTGTAAGAAATAGTGCTACCTTCTAAATAAAATGTACCTTCGGTCATAGGTGTTTCACCGAAAAGATTATCTACTAATTGCCTAGAAAGTTGTGCGTATATTCTAGATTCTAAATTTCTAATAAATCTAGCCAAAGTAGTATTCTGAGCATCACGTTCTATTGCATCTTGTAATGCTTGCAGTTCTTCTTTAATAGTCATTTTTCTAGTATGTTCTTGATTTTCTATAGTCAAGTAATGACTTGATGTGCCATTGCCACTAAAACTTGGTGACTTAAATTTATGTGTAATTTGATCAGCAAATATTCCTTCTGCAAAAATTACTACTAAACACAAAAGAAATCCATAAGTCATAATCATTCCTAAAATATGTTTAGTCTTTTCTCTGGTCATCTCTTTCTGCTTTTGCAATTTTATCCTTTTGAACTAGTTGTGGCACACCTAACATTGTTTTTAACAATGTATCTTGCCTAATTATTTCATTATCTACACTTCTAACTCTATCTATCAAAGCAACTAAAATGCTTTGTTGTGCATCTAATTTAGTTTGTAATCTATCTTCCATAGCTTTTAGTTGTTCATTAACTTTATCATCAACTACATCTATTTTAGATTCCATACCATCTATAATTCTATTTATTAGTTTCCAAACAAATATACCAAGACCCAAAGCTGCAGCTATTGGAAATCCTAGTTCTGTTATTAATTGTACTGCCTCACTCATTTGTTATAGGAACAAAAACTCCTGACTCTATTAGTCTTGTTCTATTTGCCATATGTACTGCCTCTATGGCTTCTTTACTCTGTCCAAAGTATTTTGCTGCCATAAAATTATCTACCATGGCTTGGTTAATATCTTTGCCATCGCATACTACAGTGCCAAGCACACGACCAAACTTACCTCTTGAATCTTTTAGTTCGGTCCTGATAACAACTTGTTCTGCAGTATTTATAGCATCTTGTAAAAATTTTGTAGCTAACTTGCCTCTGGCTTTTTCATCTTTATTTCTAGTTCTAGATTCAGGAGTATCAATACCATACAACCTAACCCTGCTTTTAAATAAAATGTCGAAACCTAAATCAAGCGTAACATCTATGGTATCGCCATCAACCACTCTATCTACTTCACAACCATACTCATACATACTTAATCCTCAAAGACTTGAAACTATTTCGATAGTAGCCATACCTGCATACAATCCAATTATTAAAAGTTCTATTCTAGTAAATCTTTTTGCACCCTCATCTAAACGCTTTTCAATATTTTGATAGCGAATAGTACATTCTTTTTCATGGGTTTCTATTTTGTTTAAAGCTTCTTTACTCATTACGCTGTTCTTTTCCACATATATACAACAATATATGGTTGTAAAATATTATGTGCTGTACCACTACCTGTAGTAGCAGAGGCAGTCGTAGCATCTGCACCATCTGGTGAAGTGTTATTACGAAACGCTAGTATATTTACTTCTGCACCACCATAATATTCAACTTGTGGATAATACTCTGTAGCAATATTATGAGAGTGTGAAGGCAATTCACTTTCTGTCAATGTGTGTGTTTTTGATCCACCTGTCTCTTCTGCGGTATCAAAAGCTGTATCAGAAGAATCTATACCAACAGGAACTCTACCTGCTCCAAAAGCTGTCCATGTGCCAAAACCTAATAAAGTTGCAGGATTTGTACTGTTTTCTGCATTAATATAAATAGAACCTACAGGATAAATTGCAGCTATTGTAGTTTTTGTATTTACTGCAGTTGTTAATGTATTTAATTGAGTTTGTATTGCTGAAGTTACTCCAGATACATAACCCAACTCAGTATTAGTTACACCACTTGCACTTACATCGCCATTGCTATCTGATTGCAGAGCTTTACTAGCAGTAAGATTTTCCATTTTGCTAAAAGCAATTGCAGCCGAAGCACTTATGTCAGCATTTTCTATATTAGTTATGCTATTACCTGTGCCGTTTGCATCAAAAGTTTTATTGGTAAAAGTTGTTGTGCTACCAGCACTAATAGGCGTTTCATCATTTATTGTGACATTGCTAGATAAAGCTAGTTTATCTAAAGCATCTATTACTCCAGCACCTGAACCAGTGCCTTCTAACATTAAAACTTTTGTCTTGCCATTTGGTATGGTTACTGTTGCTCCTGAACCTTGCTTTATACTTATAGACTGTGATCCAGAAGTTCCATTTTCTATTACTATTATTTTAGAAACTGAAGTAGGTGCTATGGTTAAAGTTCTTGTAGCTGACAAAGAGCCAGCAGAAGTTACTTTGACATATATTGCTCTATATTTATCACTTGCTCCATCTGCAATAGTAGCAGTAACATCTGCATCAGACCCAAAAGTAGCTTCGGTCTGATATGAAAATGCTTCTGCAATCATGGACAAATTGAGGTTTGTAGTATCTCCCCAAGTTCCACTACCATCACCGGTAGCCATTTCATTTAATCTTAAATCGTTATCATATGTGCTTGCCATATAAACTCCTTATTATGCAACCTCTTCCCAATTTGGTGATTGAGTATCAGATACTTCTGACCAGTTTGCTGTTTGTGAATCTGTTACAGGCGTAAAGCCTGATGTTTGTGAATCATCAACTTCACCCCAAATATTAGGACTTGTTAATGTAATTGTTAATTCTTGTCCTGTAACAACAACTAAAGCAGTACCTGTAATTGTTTCTGAACCAAGTGCAGTTGTTGCTTCTGTACCAGATACTGGAAATAAATTTACAGTAATTAAGCCTTCTTCGCCTAATGCAGATGATCCTGCTACTCCTGTGACTGCAATATTTGCTGTACCTGTTACAGTTTCATCACCTAAAGTAGAAGTAGATGCAGTAGCGGTAACTCCTGTGACAGCTTCTCCTGTAACTATTTCATTACCAAGTGCTGATGCTAAACCTGTTTGTGTTACTGCAACTAAAGCTTTGGCTGCTATAACTTCATCGCCTAATGCAGAAGTGCTAGTTAAACCAGTTGTTGCTATTGCAACATTTATAACAACTGTTTCATCACCTATACTCGTTGTACCTGTAACGCTAGAAGGTATTATTAAAGTCGTGCCTTGAGCTGATACTGCTCCTATGCCTCCAGTTGCATTTACTCCTGTAGCTGAGATTTCTACGTTGCCTGTAACTGTTAGTTCTGCAAATGCTCCTTCAGCAAAAGCTAAAATACCAAACATCTATACCTCAATCTAATTATATTTTAGTATCTACTCTCTTATTATTAGTTAAAATTTCATTCCATTTTTTTTTTATATCTTCCCAAACTGGAAAATCTTTTATATTTAATTCTTGTCTAACTTCTTCTATTGGTTTCTTTAAATGACTATGCCAATCAACTTCCATAAACCATGGTGTTTTTTTACCATTTATATAAGCTTCTTTAATTAATCTAATAACACTTATAAAAGGCATATATTTAATTTTAAAAAATAAACTACCTTTTATACTTTTTTTACCAAAAGTATTTTTAAAAGACATAAAAACACTAGCTAAAAGAATATAAAAAAAACTCCAACGAAATCCTTTGGCAATAGCAAATGCTAAAACAGAAACTTCTGCTAAAGGAGTTGAGTCTAATTTATTTACACAATGTATTAAATCATGTTCGTTTAGCAATCCTTTCATAAAAGTTATATTTTTTTTACCTTTGGTTTGAGATATATCAAAGTTTTTTTGAAATAAATCATCTGTATTATTTTCCCAAAAAGTTTTTAATTCTTGTCCTAACGTACCTTTCTTATATTTATTTTTTAAAACTGTTGTTTTTAAATCTTCTTGTTTATAAAAAGTTTTAGAATATTTATTTTTATTAAATTTTTCTTTTAATTTTTTGTCACAATTTTTATCTAAGTCATTAACCATAGTTAAAATTAAATTTAAATCTGCATTAATATAACTTTTACCCGAAGCATAAGCTTTTAAAAACTTTATACCTTTTACTATTTGCATATCATTACTACACGACAAATATTGTCACTTATGTTTTTTATACTACAATTATTGCTTGTTAATTTTTTACAATCGTATTGATTAAAAGTATGTGTTTTATTTGTAGCAGGTACAGTTACTTCACAATCTTCGCCAACTAACAAATAAGTCGTATCTCCTATTTTATTTGTGTCGATTGACTCATTAGGCTGTATATCCACATTATAAAATTTATAGCCATAATTTCTTTGTAAACAACAAATTAAAATCGTATCATCTTGTAAAGAAGTTATTGATGATTTATGAGAAGATAGTTCATAGTTTGTTGACCTTTCTTTCCATTCTGTTACATAACCGCCATGATCTATTTCATAGGTAAATGAATTATCAGTAATTGTTTTGTTAGCGTGTGTATCTTCTAAATTATTAACAGAATATATTTCTTGAATTTTATCTATATCTCTTTGTTCAATACTGTTTGTTTCATCCCACTCATAACAAACTTTAACTTTACCTTTCATAAATAAATAATTGTTTAAAGATTTATTTATTTTGTAATCTTCTAAGTATTCAATTTTGTCAAAATTAGGTTGCTCCGAAATATGAGTTCGACTAATAGTTTGTCCAGCTTTAGCATTTAAAACAGTAAACTCAAACTCATTATCTATATTTGCTCCATTTATTGATTCAACAGTAAACTCTATCATTAAATTTCCTCAGAAGTTGTAATGTCACGACTAGGGTTTATATGAAAAGGGTCAGGAAAATTAGGGTCAATTTTCTGTTTTTCAGTTACATATTGTTCATTAATAATATCTTCGTTCATTTTTAAGTTATAGTCATATTAACTGTAGCACTTGTGTTAGGAAGAGGAGTTATTGTTGTAATATACCCTCCACCTGAATTATTTGTATGTTTCCAACTAAAAACAGTAACATTAGAAGAATTTAAACTAGAGTCAGTCACTGTACTATTTAAATTACTTTGAGCTATCCAAGTGGTAAGAAGAGTTCCAGCAAAATTTGAACCGGGAGTAATAGCTGGAAGACTGCCTATGGTCAGAGACCAATTAGAGGTTACATTATGTCCTAATAACGTAACTGAAAAATTAGCGTTGTTTTT
>Ga0160422_10003093_pt1 | contig 10315 bp, 8 predicted proteins | sample Fk160mmetaG_FD_108192 | JGI IMG/M metagenome (GOLD analysis project Ga0160422, IMG submission 108192) | Marine microbial communities from the Central Pacific Ocean - Fk160115 60m metaG | ecosystem: Environmental > Aquatic > Marine > Oceanic > Photic zone | place: The Central Pacific Ocean... | reverse complement strand
TAATCATTTGGTATTTTGAACAATTCATGTATTTTTTTTCTGTCTATACTATGTAGTCCCATAAACCCTGATGCAAAACCTTTTTCTTCTACAAGTAGTAAACAGTTCATTAATGCGGCTCCAGCATCAACGTACCAATATGGAACATCCCATTCTTTAGAATTAACAGCATTTGTTTTGTCAGAGGATGAGTATCTTTTGTGATATTCACCCTCATTTACCATTAAAAAAAACAATGCTAAAGAATTTGATATCCAAGGAGATTGATTATCTTTTTTGAAGCTATTTTCATTAAATATTTCTGACACATTTTTTATTTTTTCAATGTCAAATGTATTCAATATTTCAATTCCTCTTGAGAATCCTGCGGTAGGTATTTTTATTGAGTACTTTGCAATGTTTTTTAAGCTATCTTTATCAGCCTTAACTTTTTGATAGCTCCTAACTACTTTTCTATTACTTAAAAGATTTTCAAGATAAGTAGTTTCATTAGTCATTAATATTTTGCAATGAATTTACTACAGAGTCGCCAACTTCAGATGTAGTCATACCCATTTTTCCTGCTGAAAGTGACTCAAGTTTAATAGCTGTATCAATCACAGCTTTCTCTATATTGTCAGCATATTTCTCTTCTCCAAGCTGCTTTACCATCATTGCAGCAGCGCCGATACATGCTAAGGGGTTAATAACATTTTTATTTGTATATTTTGGTGCTGAACCCCCTATAGGTTCAAACATGGAAACCCCTGTAGGATTAATATTGCCACCTGCAGCAATACCCATGCCACCTTGAATCATCGCACCTAAATCAGTTATGATATCTCCGAACATGTTATCAGTAACTATTACATCAAACCATTCTGGATTTTTAACCATCCACATACATACAGCATCAACATGACCATAATCTGTTTCAATTTCAGGATAATCTCTTGCTACATCGTAAAAGATTCTTTCCCACAAATCGTGTGCATAAGTTAAAACATTAGTTTTTGCACACAATGTAATTTTTTTACGATTACTTTTTTTTGTATATTCGAATGCATATTTGATACACCTATGAATTGCATAGTAAGAATTAATAGATTCTTGAGTAGCAATTTCGTTTTCGGTTCCGTAATGAATATATCCACCAGCTCCAGCGTAAAGTCCTTCAGTATTTTCCCTAACAACAACAAAGTTGATGTCTTCTGGATTTTTGTTTGCTAGGGGAGTCTCTACACCTGGATACAGGACTACAGGCCTTAAATTAATATATTGATCAAATTCTTTTCTCAGCTTAAGGAGTATTCCTTGTTCAAGTATTCCTGGTTTTACATCAGGGTGACCTATTGCTCCTAATAAAACTGCATTGGAATTTTTAAATTGTTCAATATCTTTGTCTGTCACAAGTTCACCAGAACTTAAATATCTGTCGCCACCTAGATCATTGTTTGTGAAAACAAAATCTATCTCATAATCTTTAGAAGTTTTTTCAAGAACTTTAACAGCTTCATTTACTACTTCCGGTCCGGTCCCATCACCAGGAAGTAATGATATGTTATATTGTTTACTCATTTGTTTAACGCATTCAAAAATGACTCAACTGAACCTTGTACAACATCAGTTGAAACCGCTCTTCCTTGCTTCATTAAGTGTCCGTCGTTTATTATTGTTACAATTTCTGCAGTTGCATCAGCTCCTTTAGTAATACTTTCAACCCTATAGTCAATTAAAGTAGCATCAGATTTTAAAATATTTTTAACTGCAGTAAATGCAGCATGAATCATACCATCTCCAGTTGCTTCTTCAGTCAATTCTTCATCTCCAACTTTAAGAGTAACGCTAGCTGAAGCAAATTCATCTTTACTGTTTACAGAAACAGAAATAAGTTTTGCACTGTCATTTTTTGTTTCAACTTGTCCTACTATTGCTCTTAATTCATTCTCTACAATTTCACCTTTTCTATCTGCAATTTTTTTAAAAGTATTGAATGCATTATTGAAAGCATCTTCATCTAAATTAATTTCTAATTTGTCAAGAGCATCTTTAAATCCTGCTCTGCCAGAATGCTTTCCTAGTATTATTTTTGCTTCTTGACCTACTGAATCAGGAGACATTATTTCATAAGTAGTTGTATTCCTTAAGTAACCATGTTGATGAATCCCTGATTCATGGCTAAAAGCATTTTTTCCAACAACTGCTTTATTGTATTGAACTGGATAACCGGTTAGTTTTGATACTAATCTTGAAGTTTCAAATATCTCTTGAGTTTCGGCTTTAATTTCAACACCAAATTGATCTTGCCTTGTTTTTACTGCCATAATTATTTCTTCAGTTGAGGTATTACCTGCTCTTTCACCAATACCATTTATGGCTCCTTCAATTTGTCTTGCGCCTGCTGTAATTGCTGTCAGTGAATTAGCTACCGCTAAACCTAAATCATTGTGGCAGTGTGTTGAGATAATTACATCTTCATTGCCACCTTTAACTTCATCGTAAACAGATTTTAATAAGTCTAGGTAATCCTGAGGAGTTGCATATCCAACTGTATCGGGAACATTAATAGTAGTAGCGCCTTCTTCCACAGCTACTTTTAATACTTCTATTAAAAATTCTTTGTCAGTTCTTGTTGCATCTTGTGCAGAAAACTCTATATTTTCACAAAGTTTTTTTGCATACCTTACTGACTCTTTTGTATCATTAAGAACTTCTTCTTTAGTTTTTCTCAACATATGCTCCATGTGTATTTCTGATGTAGAAGTAAAAACATGAATTCTTGAATCTTTAGCAATCTTTATAGCTTCCCATGCCTGCTCAATATCGTCTGGGTGACATCTAGCAAGAGAAGCAATAGTTGAATTTTTAATATTTTTTGCAATTAAATTAACACCTTCCCAGTCTCCTGGAGATGATGCAGCAAAACCAGCTTCTATTACATCAACTTTTAACTTTTCAAGCTGTTGAGCAATTAGCAACTTCTCGGATGGAGTTAAAGCTATTCCAGGACTTTGTTCGCCATCTCTTAAAGTTGTGTCAAATATGACTAGTTTGTCGTCACTCATTTATCTTTTGTTACATCCTTAGCATTCAAAAATGGCATCATTTTTCTTAAACCTTTACCAACTTCTTCTAGTTGATGTTTAGATGCTTCTGCTCTCTTTTCATTTAAGAAAGGAGCACCCTCTCTTGCCTGGGCCATCCACTCTTTAGCAAACGCACCTGATTGTATTTCTTGAAGAACTTTTTTCATTTCATCTTTTGTATCAGATGTAATTATTCTTGATCCTCTTGAAAAATCACCATATTCAGCAGTGTCAGATATAGAGTGTCTCATCCACTCAAATCCACCCTCGTACATTAAATCAACAATAAGCTTTACTTCATGTAAAGTTTCAAAATATGCACTTTCTGGTTGGTAACCAGCTTCTACAAGTGTTTCAAAGCCATTCCTTATTAATTCAGTCAAACCGCCACACAACACAACTTGTTCACCAAATAAATCCGTTTCAGTTTCTTCTTTAAAAGTAGTTCTTAAAATACCTGCTCTACCCCCACCAATTGCTGATGCATAAGACATTGCAATATTTTCAGCATTTCCTGAAGCATCTTTATGAACAGCTACAAGACACGGCATACCACTGCCTTCTGCATAAGTTCGTCTTAAAAGGTGACCGGGACCCTTTGGTGCCACCATAGCTACAGAAAGATCTTCTCTTGGAACTATTTCATTAAAGTGAATATTGAAGCCATGTGCAAAGAGTAGGGTAGCCCCTTCTTTCATATACATTGAAATTTCAGAATTATAAACATCTGCCATAACTTGATCTGGTAAAAGAAGCATTACTATGTCAGCATTTTTAGTTGCATTTTCTAAGTTTGCGACTTTTAAACCCATTTCTTTAGCTCTATTAAAAGATTCCGATTCCTCTCTTAAACCAACAGTTATATCTACTCCAGACTCATGCAAGTTAAGTGAATGAGCATGTCCTTGGCTACCAAAACCTATAACCGCAACTTTCTTTGACTTTATCAATTCTTGGTCAATTGATGAATCATAAATTATTTTGCTTTCCATATATTCTCCTTACAAATTAGATTGCAGTGCTATTCTTCCACCTCTAACCATTTCTATAATTCCAAACGGTTTCATCAACGTTTCAAACTTGTCAAGCTCCTTAGATGAACCTGTTAATTCAAAAATTGCAAAATCCTGTCCTACATCTACAGAAGTGGCATTTGATAATGAAGCTTTTTCAATTACAGAGGTTTGAGAATCTTTGTTTATAGAAACCTTTAATAATAAAACTTCTGTTTCAATTGTCATAGATGGATCAAGTTCAACTATTTTTATAACATTAACAAGTTTGTTTAATTGTTTTTTTACTTGTTCAACAGCATCAAGTTCAGTAACTATTGTCATCTTTGACCTGCCTTCAATATTTGTTGGACCAACCGAAAGAGAGTTAATATTAAAACCTCGACGTGAAATAGTTGACGACACCCTTGCTAAAACTCCAGGTTTATCTTCTACTAAGACTGATAATATTCTTTCACTCATAGGTTTTTAAGATCTTCCGTATTCATAATTACCTGATCGTTACTTCCACCTGCAGGCACCATAGGAAATACCATATCATCTGGATCAACAACACAATCTACCAACACCGGTCTATCGTTTACTTCTAGCATTTTGTTAAATACTTTTTCAACATCAGACTTTTCCATCATCCTCATACCAATAGCTCCCATAGATTCAGCTAATTTAACATAATCTGGAGTATCATGAGTTAGTTCAGAAGCAGAAAACTTACTATTATAAAATATCTTCTGCCATTGACGAACCATTCCATGATTACCATTATTAAATACAACAATTTTTATAGGTATATTTTCAGTAGAAGCTGTAATTAGTTCCTGACATGTCATTTGAAAACACCCATCACCATCTAGGGCTAAAACTAATTTGTTTGGATAAGCAGTCTTAGCTCCAATTGCTGCTGGTAGAGCATAACCCATAGTTCCTAACCCACCTGAATTTAACCAAGTATTTGGTTCAGTAAAGTTCCAGTGCTGGGAAATCCACATTTGGTGTTGCCCAACTCCTGAAACCACAACTGCTTCTTCTTTAGTAAGTTTTTGAAGCTCTTCAAGGACATAAGGAACCTTAAGTGGTCCCTTGTCTTCCTGGTTATAAGACAATGGAAATTTAGACTTCATTTCTTTAAGGTCTGATATCCAGCTCTTAGTTTCTAACTGTGTATCTCCCAGAGCTTCAATGAGTCCTTTTATAACACTTTTTGCATCTCCAACAATAGGAACTTCTGCATCTCTAACTTTACCAATCTCTGCTGGATCTATATCTGCGTGTATAACTTTTGCATTTTGAGCAAAGAAGGCTGGATTAGCAGTAACTCTGTCATCGAATCTAACACCAATTGCAATCAATAAATCTGCATTTTGGATAGAAGTTGTTGCAGTATAGTTTCCATGCATTCCAGGCATTTCAAGGCATAATTCATTGCCATCAGGAAATGCTCCTCTACCCATTAGTGTTGTAACAACTGGTATATTAAATTTTGTTGCTAGTTCGAAAAGTTCATTATTTGCTTTTGAGTGAATTATTCCTCCGCCAATATATAAAATTGGTTTCTTAGACTTTTTAATTAAATTTGCGGCTTGTTGAATCATTTTAGGGTTTGGTTCAAGTGTAGGTTTGTACCCAGGTAAGTCTAAGTCACCTGGCTCAACCCAAGATGCTTCTTGATTAAGGATGTCTTTTGGTATATCGATTAATACTGGACCAGGTCTTCCCGTTGTAGCAATGTACTTTGCCTCTTTTAAAACTTGAGGTATTTCAGAAGCATCAGTTATTAAATAATTGTGTTTTGTTGCTGCCATTGAGATACCAACGGTATATGCTTCCTGAAAAGCATCATTTCCAATTGCATGTGATGCTACCTGCCCAGTAATTGCTAACATAGGGGTGGAATCCATTAATGCATTTGCTAAAGGTGTAATTAAGTTTGTAGCACCAGGTCCAGAAGTAGCTATTACAACACCAAGCTCACCCGTTGCCTGTGCATAGCCTTCTGCCATGTGTCCAGCGCCTTGTTCGTGCCTTGCCAGTATGTGTCTAATAGGACTATCGTATAATGGATCATAAGCAGGTAGTATTGCTCCACCTGGAACACCAAAAACTGTAGAAACATTGAGGTGTTCTAACCCTCTGATTACAAGTTCTGCTCCACTTAATTTATCTTTTGCCATATCTTTTTTTCTTTTAATCCTAAAAAAAAGCCCCCCTTTTTTTTGGGAGGCGCTCATCAAAGCAAAATGAGCGCTAAATAAGTAATAGCACCAATTCTGAAATGACAATTAAATTTTTCATTTAGAATAACTATAGTAAAACCATAAAAAAATGAAAGATATAAATGTTATAAATTTTTTAGAAGACAATAACGTAAAATTGTCTTCTAATTTTAATTTAGGAATAACTAGCCTTCCTTCTAATTTAAATTTTGAACAACAAATTAGTGAAATTAAAAACAAGCAACTTCATGCAAATATGAAGTTTACATTTTCAAAACCAGAATATTCTGGTTTAGGAGACAAGTTTAGTTGGGCTAAATCTGCAATACTTTTAACTTATAATTATAAAAATAGAACACAGCCTTCAATGCTAGTTGCTCCTGGCCATGGCCAAATAGCTAGATTTGCTGAAAAAGACTATTACCTCCCTTTAAAGAATAAAATATTTGAAATTGAAAAAGTATTTGAAAATTTGAATATAAAATTTCAATCATTTATTGATAATCCGAGTCACTATGATCGAACCTTTTTTGTATCTTCTGGACTTGGCTGGCAAGGTAAAAGTACAATGATGCTTACTCCAGGTTCAGGACCTTGGCAGCTACTTGCAACAATATATGTTGATTTTAATTTCGCAGAAAATAAAAATTCCCAATTTTCTTGTGGAGAATGTAATCTGTGTCAGATTTCTTGTCCAACAGGAGCATTGGACAAAGAATATAGATTAGATTCGAATAAGTGTATTTCTTATTGGTTGCAATCTCCTGAGTTTATTCCATATGAAATGCGAGATGCAATAGGAAATAAGTTTTATGGTTGTGACGATTGTCTGACATCATGCCCACCAGGCCAAGAAAACAAAATAATTGTTACATTTAATGAAAGACAACAAGTCAATTTACAAGAAATTATTAAATCTGATGATAACGATTTACTTAAAAAATATTACTGGTTTTATATACCTAAAAGAGATACTGAATTTTTAAAAAGAAATGCAATAATTGCTCTAGGAAATAATCCAGATAACTATACCTCGGAGTTTTTTAAAAATATATATTCAAAACTTTCAACTCATTTAAAAATTTATGTTATTTGGGCTCTTTTCAAATCTAAAAATATAGACTTGTGTGAACAGTTAATTAAAACATTTGATTCTGACAATCAAAGTATTTTAGAAGAATATGAAAAATTAAAAGAAATGATTTCATTGGTCAAATAATCTATTCTTATTCTATGGCAAAAATATCTGATGACGTAACACAGGGTGTAAGTAAATCTGCGGCTCGTGCAATGCTTCGTGCAGTAGGGTTAAATGATGAGGATTTTAATAAATTTCAGGTTGGTATTGTTTCTGCTGGTAATGAAGTAACCCCATGTAACCTCACAGGACCTGAATTATCTGAACATGCAAAGGTAGGGGTTAATGGTCCAGATGCTGCAGGGTTAATTTTTTCAACTATTGCAGTTTCAGATGGCATATCTATGGGTCATGAAGGAATGAGGGCTTCACTTGTTTCTAGAGAAGTTATTGCTGATTCAGTTGAGTTAGTTATGCATGCTGAAAGATTTGATGGAATGGTTACAATAGCTGGTTGTGACAAATCACTGCCAGGCATGTTAATGGCTGCTGGAAGAATTAATAGGCCAGCTATTTTTCTATATGGAGGGAGTAGTTTACCTGGAGTATACAAAGGGAAAGATATATCAATAGTTGATGTTTTCGAGGGGATCGGCGCATATGAAAAAGGAATGATATCAAAAGAAGATTTATATGAAATAGAGTGTGCTGCATGTCCGGGAGTAGGTTCCTGTGCAGGAATGTTTACAGCAAATACTATGGCATCAGTTGGTGAAGCTATAGGGATGAGCTTACCCGGTACTGCATCAATACCAGCAGAGGATGATAGGTTAAGGACAGCTGCCAAAGAATCTGGTAAACAATTAAATTATCTATTAAAGAATAATATTAAACCTCGAGATATTATGACTAAAGATGCTTTCATAAATGCGATAACAACTGTGCTTGCTTTAGGAGGTAGCTCAAATGCTGTACTTCACCTACTTGCTATCGCACACGAGTCAAAAATGGATTTAAGCTTAGAATCTTTTGATCATTTAAGTCGTAATGTACCACATCTTGCTGATATGAAACCATTTGGAAAATTTCATATGGTTGATTTAGATAAAATTGGTGGTGTTCCAGTTGTTTCGAAAATACTTTTAGAAAACGAACTCATTAATCCTGACTGTATGACTGTTACTGGAAAAACAGTTGGAGAAAATTTAGAAAAAGTAGAAATACCAAAAAACCAAGATGTTATAAGTTTCCCAAATAACCCAATATCAACTGAAGGAGGAATAGCTGTCCTAAAAGGTAGTTTGTCACCAAATGGGTCTGTGGTTAAAACAGCGGGAATTGATGTCAATAATTTCTCTGGACCAGCAAATGTATTTGATAGTGAACAAGATGCATTAGATGCTCTTTTTAATGGCAACATTAAAAAAGGGGAAGTAGTTGTCATCAGAAATGAGGGACCAAAGGGAGGCCCAGGCATGAGAGAAATGCTTCAGATAACTGCAGCAATCAAAGGTGCTGGTCTTGGGAAAGATGTTTTATTAATTACTGATGGTAGATTCTCTGGAGGCACAACTGGTTTATGTATTGGCCATGTTGCTCCCGAGAGTTTTGATAAGGGCCCCATATCAATATGTAAAGATGGAGATATTATTAGCCTTGATATTTCAAATAGAACCATAGATTTAGATATATCTGAAGAGGAAAAGAAAAAACGCTGTGGTTTACTCACTCTTCCAGAACCTCGATATAAATCTGGAGTGCTTTACAAGTACTCAAAACTAGTTAGCGGTTCTGATACCGGAGCAGTTACAAATTAAATAAATGATTTTTATATCGGATGTCCACTATCAATTAGAACATCTTAACTCTTTACCTAAAGATAAGGGTCCAGTTGTAATATTAGGTGATTTAATTAACTGGATAGATTACAGAGATGGCCAGGGAATAGCTATGGATGTATTTGGTAGTGAAAATGTAAAAAAATTAATTAATTTGAGAAAAGAACATAAGTTTGACGAAAGAAAAACCTTATGGAGAGAACTTTATCAAAATGACCCAGATAAAATATCAAAAAAAATGCAAGAAGCAATTTTAAAACAATATGACAATGTTTTCAGTGTCCTTAAAAATTATGAAGTTTGGTTTATTCCTGGAAATGTTGATGATGTAGAAATTATGAATTCATACATAAGCGATACTGTAATAAATGTTGATGGTTTGACCATTAGCCACACTAATAAAAAAATTGGATTCGCCGGCGGTGGAGTGCCTACACCTATAAATGCTAGAGGTGAGATTGATGAAGATACTTTCTCTAAAAAATTGCATAACTTAAGAGACGCAGATATTGTTTGTACCCACGCACCGCCACTAGTGAAAGAGCTAGTTACAGATGTTATTACAAACAAAATTGAACAAGGATGGGTAAGTTTAAATGTTTTTATAGAGATGAATCAACCTCAACTATCATTATTTGGAGATGTACACCAGCCACAAGCATCCTATTGGCAAATACAATCAACAAAGTGTATTAATGTAGGTTATTTTAGAGCAACTAATCAATATTTAGAATTATCATCAATAATATAGTGAATTGCTTATCTTTTGATGTTGGAGGTACAACCGTTAAGTATGGTGTTGTAAATGAAAATTACGAAGTCATATTGAAAGATAAAATACCAACTCCACAAAATGAAGAAAAGTTTATTGAATCACTTTCAGGAATTATAAATCAAAATATTAATAAAATTTCAAAAGTTTCAATCGCAATGCCTGGATTTGTTGATGTAAATGAAAGTAAATATTTGTATGGTCCACATTTACAATTTGCTATAAATTTTTCAAAGTTATCAAATTTTTCAGATTATGAATTTTTTCTAGATAATGATGGCAATGTGGCAGCTTACTGTGAATATTTATTGAATTATAAAAATAAGTATTCAAATT
>Ga0160422_10003092_pt1 | contig 10316 bp, 10 predicted proteins | sample Fk160mmetaG_FD_108192 | JGI IMG/M metagenome (GOLD analysis project Ga0160422, IMG submission 108192) | Marine microbial communities from the Central Pacific Ocean - Fk160115 60m metaG | ecosystem: Environmental > Aquatic > Marine > Oceanic > Photic zone | place: The Central Pacific Ocean... | reverse complement strand
GCCATGCTCGCCAGCCTCCTTGACGACATCAAGAACGTCATGATGGCCGGCCACCTCGTGGTAATGATGACGTTCCTCTGGATGCAGCCGCGAGTTTTGGCCGCCACCATCGGTGGTTTGCAACATGCCGAAAACATCAGGCGTATCGTTGATGATGCTGTCCCGTCCGAAAGTGAGGTCGAAGTGGAAGTTGACGACATTGGAGAGGCCACTGCATCGGAACGAGATGAAGAGACAACTCCTGCAGCAGCAAATACGGGGGAGACGGAATCCATCGGCGAGGACGTCGCGTGGTCTGAACCCGAGGTGCTGGCGTCAGAGGTTGACTGGGACGACGAGGTTGAACTTGTCGATTAGCTCGGGCGAATCCCTGCAAGGAGCGTCACAACGCGTATGGTATCGACCAAATCCTCGCTAACCCGAGCCCCCAAAATGACTTGTGCGTCGGCGTCAAGGGCGCTGGTGAACAAATCCGCCACGGCGTCGACTTGGCCGATGGTCATGCCCATGCCACCCTCGACTTGAATGAGACAACCCTTGGCACCGCCCACGTCCATGGCGGCGAGTGGGGCTTTCAGAGCCGCTTCCAGAATGCCTTTTGGGTTGTCAGGACGACCCACACCCACGAGCATGGTCGCTTCGCCCGAACGGTCCACAATCGCTCTGAGGTCCATCAAATCAAGGTTGATGAGGCCCATTCGCATCAATGTGCGCACCAAGCCGTCGACCAGATCCTCAATCCATTCTGCGCCCATCTGCCAGAGTTGCCCTCGCTCTCGGGCCTGCCGGGCCAGTCTATCCAACGACAGCCTGACGGTGACATGGGCGATTTGTTCCAAGCGATCCAAACCTTCCCTGGCGATGTCCATTCGTGTGGTTTGGCACTCAAAAGGCAAGCCAGCCACGGCGAGGACGATGGCTCCGGATTGCCGAGCCTGTCGAGCGAATTCATGAGCAGCGCCCGTGCCCACACCACCGCCAAGTCCCGTCAATAGGACGACAAGTTCGGTCTCTTGGAGAAGTTGGCTCGTGAGCGTGCTCAGGCCGCGCATGCGCTGCTCCGCCAACGGTGGAAGGGCGGCGCAACCCACGCTGTCCAAAGCATGCCCCAACCGAAGGATATGGACGTCTTCACCGGTTTGGAAGCTGGCGTCATCGGCATCGATGAGCACGAGGTGCGCACTGCCAAGGCATTTTTGATGTGCTTGGTGAGCCCAGGCACAACCGATGCCTCCCACTCCAGCAACGAGAATGTTGGAAGGGTCCATGAAGGCCACTGAGCGTGGCATCTCCATGAACTTTGGTGTGGTGAATCAATCCACGTATCGCATGTACCGACGGCGTGCATCCCTCGCCCATGCATTGTCGGGCTCCAGTTCGAGAACCCTGTCGTAATATTCCACGGCCGTCTTGAACTCGGACAGATGCCGACCGTAGAGGTGGCCGAGATTTGACAGCACGGGTATGCATTCGTTGTCGTTTTCAAGCATGGACAGGAGCATCGATTCGGCTTTTCCCAGGGCGCCTTTCATCATCAAATCCTCTGCTTCATCAAGTTGTTGAAGCTGATCCTCGGTGAGGTCGTAGGTGTTGTCGAAGGCAAAATTCCCCATGATTCTCAACGTCTCCGAGGGTTGCGAAATTCAAGAACTCTTCTGCCGGTTTTTCCGGCCTTCATAAAGGTGATAAATAGGGGGGTGAAAATCTCACAAAAAACGCAACACTGCGCCGCACTTTATGTGGTCTTTTTCCGGTAATGTTTAAGGAGTCCTAACAAGTCGGTCCCAACAATAGGGTGAGGCTATGCGTAAATCGTCGATGACGGCACGCACCATGGTGTTAGCCGTGCTTGGGTTTTTGCTCTTGCTACCGACCCTTGCGTCCTCTTATCACGGTGGCATTGGTGGTCCTCAATCCCATCAAGGCTCAACCGGGCAGGTCGACATTGACGACGTGGCCAAATCCGGTTGCCTTTGCCACAACGAAGTCGCTGACAACGCCGTCCAAGTTATCCTTGACGATGTGCCCTACGCTTGGATGGCGGGAGAAACCTACACCCTCCACCTCCAACTCATCGGTGGGCCCGCAGCCACGGGCACTTACACCGCCGGCTTTTCGATGCGTGTATCACTTGGCACCTTGGCCAGCGACGCAGCGCAAAACTGGGAAATTGACGGGGTGCTCGACGAACAGACCCTCACCCACACCGAGGCATCTTCTGCCACCGAGGACCGAGCATGGGTGCTTGACTGGACGGCACCGGAATCGGGGTCGGGGACCGTGAATTTCTGGATTGTAGGAAATTCCGTCAACGGCGACCAAATTCCCGGGGTTGAGGACCGCTGGAATCAACTCAACTTCGCACTGAGCGAGGGCGACGAAGCGTCGGCCGCTATGGGAACACGAACGCTGTTCGCTGGCGACGGCAACGTGGCGCCTCCAGAACCCCAACACCACGGTATTGACCTGCACCACATGGGGGCTAAACTTCGAGCGCACTGGCTGGGATTGCTCGGCTTTGGCGCTGTCATCGGTGTGGTCATCTTTGCAGGTTTGCTCCTGCGTTATGGATTTTCAACATCTTACAAAGGCCGAAGCAATCAGCTCCGCCTACGATACAAACTGATGCGACGAGGTGATCAGTGATGGACGACACCATCACCACATTGCTTCGTGGCGTTGCCGATGGCAGCATCGCCGTCGATGACGCTCGCACGGCCCTCGAGGGTGCGGAGTTGACTGAAGAAGAGATGGCGGACGCCATCGACCACGGCGTGTTTAACATCGCTGAACCCGGCACAATCGTCAGCGCTTCGCTCGCTCCATCCGGGGCGTCCTACCTCACCATGTTCTTCCTCACATGGGGCTTGTTTTGGATATGCTACTGGAGCTTTTCGATGATATACGGTCTTGCTAACGGCTGGGACCAACAACAACTCTCCTTCCACCTCGCCATGACAATGACCACGGTCATCATGGTTGGCATCATCTATCTGAAATACATTCTTCCCGACACAATCATTGTCAAGCACGCCCAAAACAAATTCATTCCAGAGCACCAGAAAGACTGGCGGGAGTACAAGTGGTGAGGTCCCATGGCACGTGAATACGACCTCAAACCCGCCCCTTCAGACTTGGCTGATGCCATGGCCGGTAGCACGACCTCCATCAACAGGCGACAATTCCTTCGCTACGGTTTCAACACGGCCGCCGGCGTCTTGGTCGCCTCGCTTGGCATGCTCGGCTTTGCCGCCATCCTCCTCCCACCCGGTGGTGGTGGCGGCGGAGATTTGGCCGTTCAGTTTTGGGCCAAAGGTCGTGAAGACGAGGCTTGGTACGGTGCCAAACACCTCCAGCCCATGACCAAAGCAGACTTCGAAGCCGAAGCCGCAAGTTCGGCTACTGGCACCGCTGGGGCAGCAGGTGTCTGGAACGGTGTCCCGGTCGTCGTGAATTATGTTGCTCACTCAAAATACGCTGGAACACCAGAATCAAACGGCAAGGCTCGATTCCAGTTCATGGAAGGCTACGACGAAACCGGAAAGTACGTCGGCCACTTCGAAGATCTCGCCGAGGCTGACCCCCGATTGATGCCCTCGGACGACCTGGTCATGGTGTTCGGTCGATGCACGCATCTTTGTTGCATCCCGGGATGGCAACTCGTTTCCAACTCCTTCACAGAAGACTCTTGGACACCCGGTGGCGGTGATGACGGCGGCACGAAGATGTTCTGCATTTGTCACTCGTCCAGGTTTGACCCCACAGCGCTTGAAATGAACACCAACCGAAACCGTTCCAACGGCGCCACGTTCAATTATGCTGGCATTCGAAGAGCAGGCGGTCCGGCTCCTGTTGGTCTTCCTATCATTCCCATTCAACTGAATGGTGGGATTATTGAAGGTCTACCGGATTACCTAGACTGGTACACGTATTGCGATTGAGGTGAGAAGATGACGACGATGTTTTGGGTTCTTTGGTTCTTCATTGCTTTCCTTGTGGTGCTTGTGGCGTTCACGCTCAGAAAAGAAAACGAGGAAATGCCAAGAAGGGACATTCTCCGTGCCGTTGAGTCCACCGGGAAAATGGGTGTGGCAGAACGGTCGTTCCTCTGGGTCTTTTCGTGGTTGGACACTCGCTTCCGGCTGCAGGACTATTGGAACATGTCCAAGGGTGCGTACTACAACATGCACCGTCAGATGCCGTTGACCCACGCCGAGAAATACAAGTTGCGAATTATCTGGTATTGGTACCCGCTCTATTGTTTGGGCGGGATTTCCTTCCTGTCGTTCATCATTTTGGTGACTACCGGGACGGTGCTCGGCATCTACTATGTTCCCGGTGGCGAAGGTGACCCATCCCCTGCTTACGCAAGCATGCAGTACATCATGACGCAGCTGCCGTTCGGCTACATCCTTCGAGCCGTTCATCACTGGACAACCCACTTCATGGTCGCCAGCGTTTTCCTTCACATGTGCCGCGTCTACTTCACCGGAGCGTACCGCAACCCTCGTGAACTCAACTGGCTCATCGGGGTCGCCCTCATGGCGTTGACCATCGTTTTCGGCTACTCGGGATACCTCCTGCCCTGGGACAGTCTGGCTTACGGTGCTGCTATCATCGGCATCAACCTGGCAAACTCGAGTCCGCTCGTGGGCAAGTATGTCGCCACCCTTCTCTTTGCCGGTTCGGAATTGACGCCGCTGACGGTGACACGGATGTACTTCATTCACGTGTTCATTTTGCCTGTCATCGTCACGACGCTCATCATCATCCATTTGTTCATTGTTTGGGTACAGGGGATTGCGGAACCGCATTGATACGGAGGGTGAGAAATGGGACTGATTGACAACTTTGGAAGGGTCGCTTCCATGTACATGGAGGAAAAAGAGAACCTCCAGAAAGCGGAAGAGAAACGAAAGCGAACGCGAACAGGTCACGGATTTTGGCCTCACGAGGTGTTGCGAGACACGATCATCTTCGCATCGATGATCACCATCTTGCTGTTCTACGCTTGGCTTATTCCTCCACCGCTTCACGGCGCTGCCGATCCGTACGCCCAAGCAGGTTTCGTGTTCCCTGACTGGTACGTGTTGTTTTCCTACGGATACCTCAGGTGGGGCGAGTACCTTCCGCAGTTCGTCGTGCCCACGGGCTTTGTCGGCGATATTGTTGGCCAGCCGATGTTCCCATGGAACGCTGCTTGGTGGGGTGCTGCTCTAACGGGCATCCCCGTCGGTATCCTCGCTCTCCCTCCGTTCTTGGGTGGACGAGAGAAGCGACCTGTGGAAGACCCTTGGTTTGCTGCCGCCGGAGCCGTTTATCTCGCACACATTTGGTTCATCTCCGTCTTTTCGATCAACATCTTCCTTGAATTGTACGGAAAGAACCGGTCAGATTTCTGCAAGCTCGATTCGCACGGTGATTTGTTGTGCGGAACGAGGGAACCTTGGATTGCGGAGGTGTTCAATTCGATACCGTGGGTGATGACGGGGGTGTTGATGTGGATATGCATCTATTTCATCGGTCGCGGATTGCTCATCAAAGCCTGGGGTACAGGGTTCACCGTTGCGAAGAGCCGCCAATTGCTTGTTGGTGCACTCATCATTTCCTCGGCTGCGACCGTCGCGACGTTTGACACCTACGACAAAGGCTTCTGGGATGCCAAAGGTCTGCTCACCATCAAGGACTACGGAGAACTCGAGGCCATGCGAACGCAACCAAGCGATGTTCACGTGCATGCTGTTAACGAGTTCACCGACGAACGAGGTTGGTCTGAAAGCGAGATCGTGCCGACCACAGCCTGGCTGAATTGGAACATATACCAGCCCGCTCGATACATCATTACCGATTTCAACGATGCCAACGGCCATCAAGACGCCGAGAAGGGCCAGAATGCCGCATCAGAAGGTTCAACGTTCAACGGTGGAGAAGGTTTCATCACCAACGGTTCGTTTACCATCACAAATTTCGAAGAGCACTTTGAAGACGGTCACCCTGAAGAATTTACCTCTGTAACCACGGACCTGGCCTGTGAATACCGCTCGAGCGAGCGAAAAATTGACGGCGTTTCCACGCAGTCAATGATCTCAACCACGCTCACCGTCTTCGACACCTCTGGAAAAGAGGTCATCTCCTTTGATGACTGTGCAGGTGCTACCATCGAAATGAGCGTTGGTGATTACCACTATGCCTACGAGGTTGTGGCCAGCGGTCCTCTGGCCCTCAACGACAGCATCACGACCGAGACATCGTTCCTCATTGCGAGCTATCAGCCGCTCCTCGTGTGGAACGAGAACGCACCCGGCGGCCTCGCCGGCTACACGGTCAACCTATCCAACGACGCTGAAATGGCGCTTGGCGGCAAAGCTTACTCGTACATTGAAAACCCGACCTATCACCAAAACCCGAAGTCGTTGGACGCCAAACTGACCTACGCGATGTTCATTCCTTGCATCACCTTTGGCGCTCTGGTCTTTGTGTTGCTACGGTACATGGCTCGTGGATATGAATTCGAAATGAACAAGTGTTACGGCTGCGACTTGTGCGATGATGCCTGCCCTGTTCGACTGTTCAACGGCGGTGACAAGCTGAACATCATTTACAACTCATGGAACAACGAAGACGACGGCGTACCGCTCTACTCTTGCTTAACCTGCACGGCTTGCACCAACGCCTGTCCACAACTTGTCAACTACGATTCCTATGTTGATATTCGCCGGTCCCTTATTGTGGGCGGTCCGCAAGCAGAAATTCCACACACCGTTTTGCAAGCGGTGCTGAACGCCGAGGCCGACGAGGCTGCAGACATCGACTTCATCGCTACAGAAGATTACCCTATCTCCTCCAACATCGGATACTACCCCGGTTGCGTGGATTACCTTGACCAAGAGATGGTGTTCTCTCACGTCAACGAGGGCAGCATGAACCTTGGTGAATCGACAACATCTGCGTTCACCTTGTTTGAAGAGATGGGCACAGACGTGTCATATCTTGGCCGAGATTTCCTCAAGTGCTGCGGCCACGACCAGAAGTGGCAGGGTCTTGACGAAGTCTTTGAGAAACTCAAGGCTTACAATCAGCGAAAAATCAACGAATCCGGGATTGACACGCTCGTTTCGTCATGTGCAGAATGTTTCCGAACCTTTGCCCGGGATTATGAACTTGAAGACGTGAAGGTCATGCACACCACTGAATTCTTGATCGAGCAAGGCTTTGACATGAACCTCAAATCGGTTGGCACGACCGTAACCTACCACGATCCGTGTCGATTGGGTCGCCAGATGGGCATTTACGACGAACCACGCGAACTCATCAACGCCGTTGAGGGCGTTGAAATCGTTGAAATGGAACACCACGGTGAGGACGCCATGTGTTGCGGCGTTTCGAGCATGATGTCGTGCAATGAGAACGCCCGTTCCTTGCGTGTCACACGCATGGAAGAGGTCAAAGCAACCGGTGCAGACACCATGCTGACGTCCTGTCCAAAGTGTGTGTCGCACTTTGAGTGCCTCAAATTTGAAGGCGACGAGGCTTATGCCGACATCGAGATTCTCGACATCGTCTCTTTCTTGGCCCGTCAGGTCAACGAAAAGAAAAGTGGCCTGGCCTCCGAGCCGAGCGCTATTGAGAACGTTAAGGCTTGAGGGCTCTTAGCCGGTCGGTAAGACTTGCAACCGTTGGGATGTGCAGGTGAGAAGGTTGACGACTCAATCCTCGTCGTCGTCATCATCGTTCATGCCCACAATTTCGTAGTTCGAGGGGAACAGGGCAACAGCGACACCGGCCACAAGGGCGACAAAGCCCCAGGTGAATTGCTGTTGGACGAACAACAATTCGAGCGCCAGCACGACCAGAAGAAGACCGCCGATGTTTGAAGTCCATACAAGATTCTTGAACGTTGACAGCGAAACGCCCTCCGTTCCAGGTTTTCTGTAAGGTCCGAATTCACCACCAAAGCGTTGGGCAGTGGCTTCCTTTCCTTTTTTTGACATCGGACCACCTCACCGGTCAATCATCGCAATGGCGTCGGTTGGGCAGGAGAGAACACAAAGTCGACAACCCGTGCAGTCATCTCGGAGGATTTTCGCTTTGCGATTGCTTTCCACCGACATCAGTGGGCTGATAACGTCAACGTGATACAGATCGATGGCGTTGTCGTCACAGACGATGGTGCATTGGTCGCACCCGATGCATTTTCTCTCCTCAACGAAGGCCACCGTGCCCTCGCCGCCCTTGGTGTTGGCCCGTTGTTCGCCACGTTGGCGGTTGAGGGCGGTGCGGATGCGCATGGCCTCCTTGGCGCGCCGTCGGCGCAGCTCTTCGACCCCCGTCATGGTGACACCTCTGCAGCCGGTCCTCCTTCAAACTTGGCAACGCTGAGATTAACAAGGAGGTCGCCAAAACAATAGAATGCACCAACCAAAAGCGGAGGGTTCCACGCCGTAAGTCCGGTCCACGGAACCTCATTGGCCCACGTCCAGTTGCCGAGGAACGTGCCCCACAATTCCATAGCGAGGGCTGCCCAAACCATGGCGGCATAGAGGCGAGGTTGAGGCCCCCACTTCGTGAAAGCAAACACCAAGATCAGCAAAAACAAACCAGACGTGTCCTCGCCTGTCCACATCCCGTAGGCGACCAGGGGGACGAACGGCGTGAGCGATAGCAGGGCTTGGTTTTCCTTGAGAAGGTTGGCGGCGCGACGGCCCAAGTCAAACAAAAAGTAGTGGCCTGCAGGAACAAAAAGCGGCATGAAACCTCGCTGGTATTCGTAAATCAGCCATACCTCCGAGAAAAAAAGTTCCATTGGTGTGGCCAACGCCACGACGGTGAGCATCTCAATTCGTTCTTTGTGTGGCGCTTTGGCATAAATGGCGGCAAAAACACCCCAACACCAGATGTTAACCGGCCACTCAGCGTACGCATCGGGCAGGAGTTCTCCTCCTGTATTGGCCGAAATCCAGAGGCCGATGGCAATGGTCCCAACGTACAGTAAAACGCGCCGGTCCACGTCAGGGCGAGAGCGCACCGGTTATGTTTCTGTTGTCCTTTGCAGGGCGTTAGGCTTGCCATTCTGCGGCCTCAGCCCCCATCGCTATCATGCTTATTTCGGCGACAAGGGCGTGCCAGCCATGGGCTTCGGTGAGGTAGGGGTTTTCGCCATCCGCATAGTTTTCGAACCTCGCACTGGGCGAATTGAGGTTGTCCATGTCGGATTTTTTGGCGTTAACTCTGTAAAACCACGAGGCAGCCTCGCCGTCGACCAAATAAACGACGGGCTCAAGTGTTTCACCATCCTTGGTCGCCAGCGCCGTTGGGATGCCCTCCTGTATCAGAAAGTTCTCAACCTGTGCGCCGCCTTTGGCGTACCTCAGTTTGTTGGCCTTTCGATTTGACAAGTTGAGTATTTGTTGACCTGAAGTCAGCATCATCACGCCGAGACCGTAAGTGCCGCTGTCGTTTTTCATGACCACTGTCGGTTCTCGGTCGATCCCCAAACTGGAATATTTCTTTCGAAGTTCGTCCAAGAAGTCATCAATTTCAGCGGCCAGTTTTGTCCTGCAGGCCTCTTCTGAAAGGCACTTGTTCTCCGAGACGAACCAGTCCGGAATAAGGTGCCAAGGGTCGATTTCCAAAATCTCAGCCATTTCTTGTATGTAGGGCTTCAGCGCATCGTAATGTTGCGACTTTCGGCGGCGATGCCATCCCATGTGAGGTGGTGGCGTTACGTTGGTGCTCGTGACACCGGGGATGCTGCCATCGGTGAGGTCGTTGTTCAGAAGAATAAGATCGGGCACCTTTCCATTGACCGTTAATTCCTCATCGTCGTTAAGCGCCGTCCCTGCGAGCATCAGAGGCCCGGATATGCCGTGGAGGGCTTTGAGACCGTTCAAGCTGGGTGAGCCAACCGTGCAAGCAAACCCTGCCGCTTCAATGATGCCTTTTATCGCCGAGATGTTTTCGACATAGGCTTGATTCCTGGTGTGGCTTTCAGGGTAGATGTGAACCCACCGGCAGCCAGGATGAGACCTCTGAATGTGGTCTTTGAAGAGGGTGGACAACTCCTCAATGTTTTCTTCGGAGACGTTGTTGAATCCTGCAGGGAAGTGGTTGGCGTCCACAACGGCGACTTTCCAACCCGAGTCCCGAACATCCACGCTACCGTAGATTGGAATAGGAACTTCGCTTCGTTTGGCTTTCATCCAGTCGGAGATTTCTTTGCGCTTCTTTTCCAGCGTTTCAGTGTAATCGCTTAGCATCATGACGATATCACCTCGGTAACCAACCGGTCAATGGAATGGTTTGTACGCTTGTATCCT
>Ga0160422_10003090_pt1 | contig 10316 bp, 6 predicted proteins | sample Fk160mmetaG_FD_108192 | JGI IMG/M metagenome (GOLD analysis project Ga0160422, IMG submission 108192) | Marine microbial communities from the Central Pacific Ocean - Fk160115 60m metaG | ecosystem: Environmental > Aquatic > Marine > Oceanic > Photic zone | place: The Central Pacific Ocean... | reverse complement strand
TGAGGTTGCAGCAGCATTTGCAGCGATCGATACGAATACAGGAAATGCGACAGCAAATGTCACAGGGAATGACTATACAGTTGCTAATCTAAAGGCCATCAATGATGCAACAACTGGAGCAATTGTTCTTGCAAATGCAGGTGTGGCTTTATCAGGAAATTCTACAGATATAGCAGCTGCATTCGCAGGAACAGTTACTACTCATACTGGAACAGTTACGATTACAAATAATGACTATACAGTGGCTGAATTAAAGGCAATAAATGATGCTACTAATGGAGATATCACTCTCAATCATGCAGGTGTTGCTTTGACGGGTTCTGCTACTGATGTTGCAGCAGCCTTAGCAGGAACAATAACTACGCATACTGGGGATGTAACACTAAGTGGTACTACATCTGTAAGTGATTTTACTACTGTTAATAGTAGAACAGATGGTGATATTACCTACTCACTTAGCGATACCTCAGGAAATATAAGTGGAGCATCAACAGCAGTTCTAAATGGAGCTACTAATATTACAGCCACTCATGATGGTGATGGGGGTAATGTATTTGAATTTGATAATCTTACTAGTACTACTACTACAAGTTCAGTAACAGTAACTGGAGATGCTGATGTTGATGTTGTTGAACTCTCTACCGCCTTAACCCAAAGTGGAAAAGCCTCTATAGCTTTGGGAAATGCTGATGGTGCAGCAGATGATGTAATCTTTAATACCGAGTCTTCCAATACTAATTGGGTTACATTTGATTCTAGTGGTAACAGAACTGGAGGTCCTACATCGTTTAGCTTCAATAAAATTACGAATTGGGAAGCTGCTAACGATGATTTTGGTATCTTCTACGGTGGTACTAACGGAGCCGGAGGTAATGCGGTGACATTTGGTACCTTCACAGATGTAACAGCATTAAATTCATCAATGAGACTTAAAGACGGAATAATTTATGAAGATACCTTTAATAGTGACGGAGGATTAGCTCTTACTAATACTGCTGTATCTAACATTGAAAATATTAGATCTAACCTTGATTCAATCATTACAGCGGGAGGTACTTCCTTTAGTAGTCAGGCAAGTGACGATCTTGATTTTACTTACATCTTATATGCACAATCATCTGCAGATGAAGCTTTAACGTCTGCTTACATCTACACTGGTACTTATGGTGTTGAAAGATCTGACGCTGGAACAGCGATGAGTGATGCCCAACTCAAGATTATGGGAATTGCAGAAATAGATAATATAACAAGCGGATCAATCACAGGTGCACAAATTATTTCCGCTAAACCAGGATCTCTAGATTAATAAATAAAACCTGTTTAATATTATATGTAAAACTAATTTTAAAAATTAGGCTCATCTATGGAAGAAAATTGGATCAATATTGAAGGAGATCTCTTAGACATCAAGGATCTTCCTCAACAATTAAAAGATTTTAATTTGATGCCAATATTTTTGAGGAGATATTTTGAACAAAAATTTATTAAAAAATTCAAAGCTGATAAGGAAGAACAAATGGCTTTTCAACAAAAATTTATGAAAAAAGAGGGTATAAAAAATAAAGATGATCTTTCAAATTGGTTAAAACTAAATTCAATATCTGAAGAAGAAATCAGTAAACAGTTATATAAAAGTTTAAAGCTAGAGAAATTCAAACGATCTAAATTTGAAGATAAGGTTGATGATATATTTTTGAAATCGAAGAAAAGTTTAGATAGAGTTACATATTCTCTTTTGAGAGTGAAAACTAAAACTAAAGCATCAGAATTGTTTATAAGATTATCTGAAGAGGAATCAACTTTTCCTGAACTTGCTTCGAAATATTCAGAAGGAGTTGAACAAGTTCTTCATGGTTTAGTAGGTCCAATGGAACTTGGTAAAGTAAATCCAACTATAGCTGAAAGATTATTATCTAGTACTCCAGGCCAATTATGGCCTCCTTTTGAGTTAGAGGGATGGTGGATATTAATTAGATTTGAAAGACTTATTCCAGCATCTTTGAATGAAAATATGAGAGATAGAATTATTAATGAATTGTATGAGATCTCTATTAGAGATAAAATTAAACATAGTCTTGATCAATTAAGTGATACTGATCCTAAATAATTTTAAATTTTTTAAATGATAGAAAATACCAAATTAATTGATTGTCTTAAAGGAATAGAGATATTTAAAGAATTAAAGCATGATAATTTAATTAAAATATCAGAGTTTTTTTCTATTGAAAATTTTTCTATGGGAGAACCCATAATTCTGGGAGACAAGTTACCAAATGATTTTTACTTTATTTTTGATGGAGAGGTTAGGCAATTAATAGAAAGTCCAATATTAAAAAAAACTATCTCTTTAGCAACTTACAAAAAAGGTTATTTAGTGGGATGGCCTTCATATTTATCAGGAATACCATTAGAGTTGATGACTGCAGCAACAGATTGTACTTTACTAAAAATTTCGAAAAAAAATTGGTTGAAAGTTAACGATGAATTTTCTATTTTAAAAATAGAGAATCAAGCAATCTCAGCTAGTCTTGTTTGGCCAATTTTGAAGAATGAGAAAAAAATTACTTTTCCTAAAAAAGTTAAAGACTTTAGAAATTTGATTAATAAGTATTGTTCTAAAAGCAAATTAATAACAATTTATAAAATAAACGAAATTGATAAAAAGCTGAAAAATGACAAAAATTGGTTTTTTGGTAAAAAAACACAAAATTATTCTTATGGAGAATTAGTTGATTTAGAAAAGATAAAGCTTTTCGAGAATGATCAATTTCCCCTCAATTTAATTGGAATACCTTTAAATTTTTCAGAAGTAAAGGATTCAGAAATAGACTCAAAAATAATTAGGAAAAAAGTTATAAAGGATAATTTAACTGTTAAAGAGAAAAAAGACGAAAATTCAGAATTTCCAAAAATTGAAGAGGAAATTAATCCTAAAAAAGAAAATTTAAGTAAATTTTCTTTTTATGGTTCATCAGATGATTTCATCTCAGAAGCCATTTCTTGTTTTAGGATAATAGGGGATACTTTAAATTTACCAATTAAATATGATCTTATTAGGAGATCTTTTGTTGAGAACACTAAAGATGAAAAATCTCCGATAAGCTTACAGCTTTGTGCAGCAATAGCAGAATCTTTAGGTTTAAAAACTCAGCTTTATGATATTCCTATTGGTTTAGTTAAAAGATTAAATTTACCTGCTTTAGTTAAATTAAAGGATGAAGAGTTAGCCGTTTTACATTCTTTTAAAAATGATCAATATCTTTTGGCAAGGCCTAAAGATGGTTTAAAGGAATATTCAACCGAGAATTTATTGGAATTATTGTCTGGTAATGAAATAGTACCTATTCTCTCTTTACAAGCAACTGATAGAACTCCAAAAAAAAGACTTTCTTTTAAATGGTTTCTGCCTGCAATCAAAAAAAATAAAAAACCTTTGATTGAAGTTTTTATAGCCTCATTCTTTGTACAGTTATTTCAATTAATGAATCCATTAATTATTCAACAAATTATTGACAAAGTAATTGGACAAGGAGCTTCTTCTTCTTTATTGCCATTGGTAGTATTACTTTTTTCTTTTTCATTCTTTGAAAATATGCTAACGGCACTAAGGACAAATTTATTTATTGATACAACAAATCGTATTGATATGTCTTTAGGAGAGCAGGTCATTGATCATTTATTACGTTTGCCATTACCATATTTTGATAAGAGAAATGTTGGAGAACTTTCATCAAGAGTTGGAGAATTAGAACAAATAAGATCTTTTTTAACAGGTACTGCTTTGACTGTTGTTTTAGATTCTGTTTTTTCAATAATTTATATAGCAGTGATGCTTTTGTATAGCTGGGTATTAACAATAGTAGCTTTACTTGTAGCGCCTTTACTTGCACTTATAACTTTACTTGTGGCTCCTGTTATTAGATCGCAGCTTAGAACAAAAGCAGAATTGAATGCTAAGACTCAGAATCATCTTGTTGAAGTTCTCACTGGAATTCAAACCGTTAAAGCTCAAAATTTTGAACTTAAAGCAAGATGGAAATGGAAAGAAAGATATAGTAAATATATTTCAGAAAGCTTTAGAAATGCTGTAACAAGTACTTCATCAAATGGCATTACTAATTTCTTAAACCAAGCATCTTCTCTAAGTGTTTTATGTGTGGGATCCTTCCTAGTAATAAATGGCAATCTTACTTTAGGACAGTTGATAGCTTTCAGAATTATTTCTGGCTATGTCACAACTCCGCTTTTAAGATTATCGAATGTTTACCAAAATTTTCAACAAACAAATATTTCTCTTGAAAGATTATCAGATATTATTGATACCCCCCAAGAATCGACTGATACAGATAAAAATAATATTCCAATGCCTTACATTAAAGGAGATATTAGTATTGAGGACATTTCATTTCGTTTTAATGAAAAAGGGGCACTTAATTTATCTAATGTTAATTTAAGTATTGATTCGGGGCAATTTGTTGCAATTGTAGGACAATCAGGCTCAGGAAAATCTACTTTAACAAAACTTTTATCGAGATTATACGAGCCACTACAAGGGAAAATATCTATAGATAATGTAGATATCTCGAAAGTTGAACTATATTCTTTAAGACGTCAGATAGGAATAGTCCCTCAAGATTCTATTTTATTTGATGGAACAGTACAAGATAATATTGCTTTAACTAATCCAGAAGCATCTGTTGAAGAGATAGTGAACGCGGCAACAATAGCATCTGCTCATGATTTTATAATGGAACTTCCCTCAGGATATGCTACAAAAGTTGGGGAGAGAGGTAGTAATCTTAGTGGAGGGCAAAGACAAAGAATTGCTATTGCGAGATCAATATTGCAAAACCCAAATATTTTAATAATGGATGAATCAACTTCAGCACTTGATTTTGAAACAGAAAGAAAAGTTTCTTTGAATTTAATGGAATACTTTAGAGGTAAAACAGTCCTATTTATTACACATAGATTAAACTCAATTGTTCACGCAGATAAAATTGTATTAATGCATGAAGGGAGATTAGAAGAACAAGGTACACATTTAGATCTAATGTCATTGGAGGGAAGATATTATTCCCTATATAGACAGCAAGGAAAGTATTCTTCATAGTTATATATTTCTTAAGGAAAGGGTATATTTATGTTTAAAAAATCAACTTTGAAAGTACTAAGATTTAATATCAATCTATCTTTTTATCAGTAAAGACTTATAATAATAACTATTAAAGTAATTTTGAACACTGTAATACTGTGATTAATTTTTTAAAAATAAAAAAAGTTCTTTATTCAAAATTAAAATTTAAAAATAGAATAATCTCTAAGATTAAATTATTAGGATTAAAAAAGGAGTTAGGAGCCAAGTTAGATATTTATAAAAATTTAAATTTATCAGAGATTTCTCAAAAAATTCAAGAAAAAAAAATATATAAAAAAATCGTATTCGATGTATATCCTAACCTAAAGGATCGTACACAAAAAATTATAAATGTATTAGTTAGGGAAGAAGGTAGTGAATTTTGGAGTACTTTGGCTCCAAGCCAAAAATGGAGTAGCAGACTGATCATAACCTTTGTTGGAGTATCTTCATTTGGAATAATATGGTCATTTTTCACGATGATTGATGATACTGTTCAAGTTCAAGGGAAGTTAGAACCTAAGGGGACTACAATAGAAGTGAAGGTACCACTTGGGGGAGTAATAAAAAGGATAATTGTAGATGAGGGAGATATCGTACAAAACGAAGAATTACTTTTAGAGCTTGATACTACTGCTGTAAGATCAAAATTAAAAGCTTTGAATGTAATTAAATCGCAGATAGAAGCAGATATACTTTTAAGTAAAATTCAATTAGGTGAAGATATTGAAACTAATCAATTAACCCCTAATCAAAAGATAAAACTTAAGTCTTTGCAAAATGAATATAAATCAAGAATAAATGCATCAAAGAATTCTGTTGAACAAGCAGAATATAGAAAAAATGCCAATATTGAACAAGTAAAAACCCTTGAAGAAGTATTAGAAATAAGAGAAGCAGTTTTAAATAACTTAGAATATTTAACTGAGATAGGAGGCTTAAGTAAAATAAAATATCTAAAGGAAAAACAAGAAATTCTTGAACTCAGAGGAAGATTGATTGATAAGCAAAATCAATTGAAAGGATCTATTTCGGTTTTAAAAGAGGCAGATAATAAATTATCAAACACAATAGCGGCGACTAAAATTGATGCGTCTAACAAAATTGAAGAAAATGAAAAGCAATTAGCTCAAATTAAAAATCAAATTAATGAGCAGAATTTAACTTTAAGTTATCAAGAAATAAAATCTCCATTAAATGGAATTGTCTTTGATCTTCAACCAGCAGCCCCAGGTTATGTAGTAAATACAAATATCCCTATATTAAAATTAGTCCCTATTGATGATTTAGTGGCTCGTGTATTTGTCTCTAATAGAGATATTGCCTTTCTAAAAAAGGAACAATCTGTAAAAATAAGAGTCGATGCTTACCCATATAATGAATTTGGAGAAATAGAAGGGAAGATAGATGCAATTGGATCAGATGTTTTAGAGCCTGATAGTAATTATAATTTTTATAGATTTCCTGTAACTATAAAATTAAAAGAGCCTTTCATAATGCATAAAAAGAAGAAGCTAAATCTAAAGACTGGGATGTCTTTGTCTGCAAATATTGTATTGAGAAAGAGGCCAGTTCTCTCTTTATTTACAGAAAGAATACTGCCATTTTGGAGTGGTCTTGAACAACTTTAGATGATTTATTTTGATTAATAATTATAAAAATCTAAAAAATAATAAAACTATAAAAGTAGGAATTACGGTAAATTTTGGTATAAAAATTTTTTCTAATGGTTTACAACAAAACATAATATTCCTTAAGAAACTTTTTGATAATATTCAGAACTTTGAACCTATATTTATATACACCGGTAAAATTCCTGAGGAAGATTATATATCAAAAGAGCAATGTATAAATTATACGGATTTTATAAAAGAACAACATAAATATTTTGATTTAGTAATTTTAGTGGGGTTTTGGTTAGAGCAAAATTATATAAAAGACATAAAGAAATCTAATAAAAAAATTAAATTAGTAACTTTGCAGTGTGGAAATCAATTTGTAGAGAATTCTATGAGATCGATACATAACTATGAAAAAGTTGAGTATTTTAACCAGGCATTTGAGGGAATTGATGCAGTTTGGATTCTTCCCCAACATGCCCAAAATATTTCATATATGAAAACTCACTATAGAACTGACTCAATTTCTATTGTCCCATATATATGGGATTCAGCCATAATTGATAGTCAGATTAAAGAATTATCTAAAAATGAAGAAAGAGATATTTTATTTACAAATAAATTAACAGATGTAGTCATTTTAGAACCGAATTTATCTTTAATAAAAAATTGTATTTTACCTATATATATTGTTGAAGCTTTTGAAAGAAAGTTTAAAAATAAGCTCTCATCTTTAAATATTTTGGGTGGGTTATCATTAGTAGACAATCATTATTTTATGAGATTAATTATGCAATTAGATATATTTAAAGAGAGGAAAGATTTTCTAAAAGTTCATAATAGATATAAGTTTATAGATGCAATAAGATTATTTGGATCTTTAGTTATTTCTCATCAACTTGAAAATGATTTGAATTATTTATATTTTGATGCATTGTATTTAAATTTACCCTTAATTCATAATTCTAATACTTTAAAGAAATATGGTTATTTCTATCCACATAATGATATTGATGTGGCAATTATAAAAATAAAAGATATATTAGAAAGCCATAATAAAAATATTATTAATTACAAAAAAAGAAATAAAGAGATGTTTGAGATTTATAGTATAGAAAATAAAAACAACCAAAAATTATATATTGAATTGATTAATAATGTTTTAAGTTGAATAAACTAAACTGGTATGCACTTCGAGACTAAGTTTTTATCCTTTAGAAACTCATAAAATAATAAGTCATTTTTATTTTTTGGATTATTCATACTACAAAAATTTATAGGTTTGATTGATGTGATTCTATTTAACTTAGCAAGTATTATTTTGTATTCTTTAATAGAGGTTATGAAATTTGTCTCAGCTTCAATCAAATCTCCCTGTGCATTTATAATCTCTCTTTGAGTTGATAATCCTGACTCAACTCTTTTTGTAGATATAAATAAAGACTCTTTTGAAGCTTCAAGTTTCTCATATGAAAGCATTATTTTATCTTTAATATTTCTATATTCATTAAAAATATCTTTTAATTCCCGTTTTGCCTTGATCTTTTTTAAATTCAATTCAGATTCTAGTTCTTTATTTTGATTAATTTTTGATAGAAAATTCTGCTTTATTCTTCCTCCATCAAAGATATTCCAATTAAATCTTAAGCCTACAACATTACTGTAGTTATTTATTTCATTATTTGGATTTAAGGGAGGAGTTCCGGATTCCCCATCTATTGATGAAAAAGAATATTTATTATAAATTGTAAAAGAAGGCTTTTTATTAGATAAAATCACAAATGATTCGTCTTCGTTTATTTTGATATTTCTTTTACTAATATTGATCTCTTCACTATTTTTTATAAAAGAAGAAAATGATTCTTGAAAATTATAATCCCAAAAGAATTCGATTAAGTTTGTTTGATTATTTTCGATTTTATATTCTCCACTAATATTCAATATTTCTGCAAGCTGAAGCTTATTTGATTTTAAATTGTTTTCTCTATCTATAAGATTAATTTGATCGCGTCTTAATTGAGTTTTGGCCTCTAATACTTCTAATTTATTTCCTACACCTTTCAAAAATCTATTCTTTGCATCATTTAATGAGGTATTCGAGATTTCAATTGCTTTCTTAGAAACTTTTATTTCTTGAATTGATGCTTGAATTGCTAAAAATTTTTTTACACTTTCTAGATATAGATCTTTTAGGACAGAATTATATTGTAATTTTACGTTCTCTATTTTAGATTTAGCTATTTCTATTTCTAATCTTCTTTTGGGTTGAATAAGATCCCATTCAAAATTAGCATCGAGACCGTATTTTAGCTGATTAGTTTCACTGTCAGATGATAGTTTATTTTCAGAATATCCAGTTTCATAACTTGGAATTGAGGAGCTTGATAGAGTTGCTTGAGGAGCCCAAGCAGAAGTTTTACTTTTAAGTACTAATTGTGATTGTTCAATTTGGCTTTTATATTTTTTAAGTTGTTCACTTTTATTTATTAAAATACTCTCCAAATCCTCAAATTTAATTATTTTATCTTTAGATATTTCGAGTGATTCTTTATCTTTTTTAATTTTACTTATTGATTCCTTAAATTCTCTCTCTTTACTTAATTCTGCTTTCGTCACAGGCATAAGAAATACTATAAAAACTAATATAAAAAAAAGTCTAAAATGCGCCAAAAACTTTTATACTCTAAATTTTTAATATTATAACTGATTAATTACTTTTAGATTAACTGTAATTACAAAAAATTATTTGCTTAGAATATACTAAATAATTAAATATTATCCTAAAAACTTTTACTGTTTTAATAAGGTAAATGAAATTAAATTTCCTGGGATTTATATTCTTTAAATTTTTATTTAAAAATTCTGATTTCTCATAAATATATTCAAATCTTTTTGAAGGGCATTAGTTATGATTAAAAATAGAAAATATTATTGTTTTTAAAAGAATGAATTTATAAATTCTTTAATTTAAGGTAATTGATCATTATCAAGTGATTGAAGCAAAGCTTTTTCTTCCTTAGATAAATTATTAGTTATTTCTAAATCATTTAATTTCTTAGTTCGTTTAAAATAGAGAGTTATTGTATTACCTATTTGTCCTTGGAAATAATGTTCCCATCCAAATCGACCATAAATATTTATTAGGTCTTGTAATTGCAAAGATACATTTCTATTTATCTTTTTAAAAGAATCTTTAAACTCATTTTCTAAAAATTTTTTACTTAAACCTAATGACTCTGCTTTTGAACCACTCCTTTCCATAGGAGAATCAGTATTTATATTTATTCCTATTACTCGGAATTCCAAAGCAGTAATTAAATTTAAATTTATTCTAATTCTATTATCATAGTTAGTCTTATCAGATTAATAAAGTCCATATAAAAATTTGCTATTTAATTAATTCCCTTTAGGTAAGATTTGTAGAAAATGATCCATCAACATCTCCATTAATAAATGAGGTCATATTGAATGTTCTGCTCTGATCAGTAAATGCAATATCTTTCAAATTATCATTTTCTAGTTTTGTATTAGACATACCGAGATTATTAAAGTCTGCATTA
>Ga0160422_10003089_pt1 | contig 10317 bp, 3 predicted proteins | sample Fk160mmetaG_FD_108192 | JGI IMG/M metagenome (GOLD analysis project Ga0160422, IMG submission 108192) | Marine microbial communities from the Central Pacific Ocean - Fk160115 60m metaG | ecosystem: Environmental > Aquatic > Marine > Oceanic > Photic zone | place: The Central Pacific Ocean... | reverse complement strand
TGATCATGAAGATGATGATCATGAAGATGATGATCATGAAGATGATGATCATGAAGATGATGATCATGAAGATGATGATGATGAAAATGTAGAAAGTGTAGAAGTAGAGGAATTTGAATATAATAATGTTACATATTTTAAAGCAGAATCTGGGCAAGTATTTAATGAAGAATCTGAAATGGTAGGTATTTGGGATTCAAATAAAAAAATTATAATTTTTAATAGTTAATAATTATAATTAATGTAATGTATTTATTTGATATTGTATAATAATTTTTTTTTATGGTTTTGTAGCCATAGAATATAAGTCAAGATCATATACCATCGTAGTAGAGTTGTTGCTATTATCGATATTTGTATATGGATGATTAATAAATACTGTGGAAGTAAGAGATGATGTTACATTTTTATTTGTATCTGCTACATTAATGGTAATATCATTATAATTTCTGTTTGTGGAATTTGATGTGAAATTAAAAGTTAAAATAGAATTGTCTTCGTCCGTTCCTTCTAATTTTATTAGACCAATACTTTTGTATGCGTTTATATTACCATTGGTTTCTGTTATATATATACGATAACGTCTATATTTAACAGTATTTACAAAAGTAAATATTTTCATTTCAGTATTATTCGTAAATGAATTGCTATTTGTTAATTCCCAATCTGTTATATTTGTTTGTGTATCTAATACATCCCACGATATATTATCCATGCTCCCTTCAAAAGTCCATGATTTTGGATCTAAAGAAGTTAATGAATTATAAGTGCGAATTGCTGGCCAAATTGTATACTTTGTTATAGCTTGTTCATTATTAACTGGAAATGAAAATTGTAACCATTCTGGTTTATTTAAGTAGCTGGTGTCGGGAGTATATAATGCCCAAGCACTGATTCGTGCCATGTCTTCGGCGAGCTGCGCGTGGTGAGGGGTTGGTCGTTCATTTATAGTTAATCTATAATAACTATAACTTATATCATTTGTAATTTCTCGTTGAAGAAAATAACTAGGATTTGCAGTAAACGCCTGTCTGCCATCAGTGGAGTTCCACCGTCTAGATATCCCCACGCTTGAATAATTTGTAATATTTTGTGCAACGTCTATGATATACCATGTAATATCATCGTGTGAGCCTTCTATTGTCCAACTTCTGGCGACTCTGTATACATCATCTTTTGTACACCATAAACGATACATAGAAATTAATTGTGGTTCTGGAAATTTATATTTTATCCAGTCGCTAACATCACCTGTCCACCAACCCCCGTATGGTGATTCTTCATACCATTCATCAGGATCAAAAGTAGGATCCGACGGAGGAGGTTTGTTACCGTTATATACATAGTAACGTCTATCATCATTCATAATAGAATAAACATGTGATATATCTGTACTTGCTGTAAGTATTCCTTGATCTCCACCTCGTCCATTTAAAGAATGTGGTCCGGCTTTTCTAATATATCTTAATCCCATCGTATCAATATCTGATATCCAAGCATCATTCTGATCGTTTAATGTATTATTGATTCCGAGTGTTGGAATAAATTCCTCTGGCTCTATTAAAATTACATCGTTAATGGTCTGGGAGCGATTACTAGTAACTTTACTAATTACACTTGACCAAAATACACTTGAAGAAGTAACAACACTTCCTTCTAATTCGTTATAATTAATGTATATTTGTGAAAGAGAAGTTTCTATAATACCTTTATATGATTCGGATATAACAATATTATAAGATAAATCATTAAAATTTGTATCAATATTATTAATAGTATAATTTAATGAATCGCCGTCCATTTTATTTATGGTTAAATCTGTTGGTTCTATAATTCTTGGTTTATTATATAAATTTTCAATCGTTAATGTCTTCGCTATATTATGACTGAATGTATTAAATTTAACATTGAAATTCAATGTTGTGTTTATATTAGGTGTACTTTGATAAGAATAATCACTTAAAAAATTTGTAGATTTTTTAGAATATAAAGCTAAAACACCTAGACTTCTTTGTCCTATTCCTTGTGCACTGGTGTGATTAGATAATGAAATATCAAATTTATAATATTTATAACTAGTGTTATTTATAATATCATATTCGTTCATATCAGTATTATTGACATAGGAATATATATTTGTATCATGCCATTCTGTTATATTTATTTTTTCATCCAATATAGTCCAAGAGTTTTCATCATTAGATGCTAATAGATTCCATGTATTTGGTGTAAGATTATACCCATCAACTATTGGCCACATTTTATAATGTATTATTTTTTTTGGTTCATTAAATTCTATAGTTATTGTTACAATATTATTATTATCATTGGTGTTTGATATCCAATTATAATTACCAGAATTTAGACCTCTTTGAAATAACCAAGCTATACCATTATTGGTATTGTGTCTTGAAGTTACAGAAACATTATATTCGGATTCGCCGTCTATACTTCTATATGATGTTGTGTCTATATCTTGAGATTGCCAATCAGGATTTATAGGTATAAATTTATCTGGTCCGGCCTCCATTTTTAAATCTCTTAAATCTATAATTATTTTTCCATTATCAATATATTGTATATCATTTATTAATTTACTAGAAAACAATGCTAGTTCCATTATTCGCGCCAGTCCGCCGTCGTCACTACGTGATGTGCTAGTAATATTTAAACGATAATATTTATAGGGATTAATATTGGATATAGGAAAATCTCTCGCTTTAGTATCATTTAATAAATCATCATTGTTAGGAATTTCATCACCCCAATCATTTGATGTTAAACCAGTAATGGTATCTAATGTATCCCAAGAAATATCGTCATAGGAACCTTCAAATGTCCATTCTGATAGATTTGCTTCAGAATCGTTGGTTGGATTAACAGGCCATATTCTATAAAATGTTATAATTTTAGGATAATAAAATTCAAATTTTAACCATTCATTGTTTGCTGATGTGGTCGCCATCCAATAATAATTATTTGCATTAGCTGCTTGTCCATCGAATGCGTTATCAACTGTCGTATAGTCGTTGAATTCGCTGGAAGCAGTTGCAATACCATTATCGCCATAACCAAGTCCATTTCGTGAACCTCGACCTGCTTCACAATATAAATTTCTATATATTTTTGCATTTCCTGATGTATTTATTCCTTGAGTTATATTTGTTATTTCTATAGTTAAATCATTTATATCAAAAGGTATAAAAGTTAAAATAGAAGAAATATCTATTGTATGAATCATATTTTCTATAGATATAGTTGGTAGTTCATCGTTAAAAACAGGATTTATATATTCTATTAAGAATGTGAATGAAATATCTGAACTATGATTATTAAATTCATCTGAATAAGCAGTTTGATTAAAATATATAGTGTAAAACGCGGGTTTTAGATATAATGGAGATGCTTGGGTAAGACCAATTTCACTTGTCGATTCAAGTATTATACGTTCTTCGGTAGAATTATTTATTAAAACTGGTGGAATATTAATAACTATGTTATTATCTCTTATATGTATTGCTTGTATATTGTTAATCATATAATAATGATCGTGTTGATTTTGTTGTAGATGCATAGATGAAAGTCCGGTAATAGGATCGCATGTAAAGGATGAATTTATTTGTGTAATTTCAGGTTTTACAATACCAGGTAATTCTGTTATATTCATTTTTGTATTTGTATTATAACCAGGATCTCCTGTCGAAGCAAATATAAAATATTTTGGATCGTCTGCATTTTTTTTAATAGTTGTATATGGATCTATTATGAAAGGATCTTGTTTAACTGTATTATCTAAACTGTTACCGATTTTAGAAGAATAATTTTTTGTATATTCTATAACTATACTACGTTGATCTATTTCAGAATATGCATCTAAACGATATGTTTCGGGTATTTTTACAGAATTCAATATATTTTCATTTTCGTCTAGTAATTGTACTTTTAATCCTCTTATATAATTCATATCTGGATCAAGTCCACCATATATTGATGGATTAGAACCTGGTTGACCATTTGAATGTCCTAAACCATTACCAGGTTCTATAAATATTGCATTGATTGAATCTAATGATATAGGTGTGTTTAATTCTATAAGTGTCCAGTGTTCATAAGTTCCTACACCACCACCTATAAATTTATTTTCTCCATGAATAAGAACATTTTCCCAACTAGAATTGGAATCATTATTACCACTTAAATTTGTACCTTGGGCATTATCATTAATAATAGCTACTTCTGATGCTGTCATACCATTTGTATTATATGTAATGTTATTGGGTAATGTAACATTCCTGTTATTTGCATGTAATAGGAATCTACTAATTATATATTTATTAGAATTATTAGTTCCAACGCCTATATTATAGTTACTATTTTGTCCAGTTAGTGATTGTAACATATAGCCACGGTCTATATTAATTTCATTACCATTGGTCATTAATAATTTAATATATTTTACGGTACCTGTCGTTATAGTATTATATTCATAGTCGGGTATATTAGTATCGTCGTAATAAATAAAATTTTCTTTGTATTCATTATTTTCATTATAATAACTGAGTTTAAGTTCTCGTTCTACGGTAGTTTTTGTTATTTGTAACGTTTTTGGATTTATGATTTCATTTGAGGGTCCTGTAATACTAGAAGAGGTTGATGTATTAATTTTAATATTAAAATTTTCAATAGAATATAATGCTAATTGAACTATGTGTGCCTCTTTCTGACTTTCGTTGGTATACTCATTATTACCGACAAATACTCGTAGAGCATCTGTTATATGTAAACGATAATATCTGTAAGATGTTTTGTTTACAAACGAAAATTCAAGGTATTCAGTTAAATTGGGGACAGAATTTACATTAGTTCCAATCCATCCAGATATATCAGTTTGTGTATCTAATATATTCCAAGAAATATCATCATTTGATCCTTCAAATGTCCATGATTTTGGTATTCCTTTCGAGAAATTCCTGCCGTCGTCTTGAGTGGGCCAAATTCTATACATAGAAATGATTTTTTCTTCATTAATAGGTAAGGTAAATTTTAACCAGGTTGGCATTTCTCCACGACTATCCCAAATATCACCTGGTGTACTATTATTATTAAATGCTTTAGTTGCTTCCCAACCATATATTGGTGCAGTTGCTTGTCCTTGATCACCACCTGTTCCATTTCTTCCTCCTGCCCCAGCTTCTAATATATAATTAATACCTGTTGACGGATATATACTAGTAAAATGTAATAGTATATCATAACTGTCTAATAAATCGGATCTAGGTTTAAAATAACTTCTTCCAGGATTATAATAAGTTGTATCTTTTGTATAATTTGATGCAATTATAAATTCTGATGTTAAAGTATTTTTTTCTATAGAAATCTTAAATCCGGAGTCTATTGTATTTAATGTGTATGGATTATTTGTAATAAATCCTATATAAGTATCATTGGTTGTTTTATCACCACCCATTCCATATCTAGTTATACCACCTTCAACATTTATATCTTCATTTAATAAAGCATAGTTATATAAGGATGATGAATGATTTGAATTCGCGCCTATATTATATGTTAAATTATTCATTTTATTATTTATACTATGTGGTATTACTGAAAATGGTATATCTACTTCTGCAAATGTTTCAAATATACCATATAATTCATTTTGTTGATTAAAATTTATATTATTTGATAAATCCCCGTTTATTCCATCGGCGCACGTACCAATAATTGTGGCGTCTGAATTGCTACATATTTTATATCCGAATTTACCATACCCTCCGCCATTAACCATAGGAAACCATTCTTTATTGCTAGTATATATAGTAGAATTAACAAACCATTTATTTATTCCTGGTGTATATGTATATATATCTATTTTACCTATTCTATTATAATTACTTTTTGATAGTATTAATTTTGTTCCATCGTAATTCAATTTAATACCATTTAAACCTAGATTAGGTCCTTTATTATCTCTATCAGGTTTTCCTTCAATTCTATTTCCTTTTTTTTCCCAATTAGAACCATTTTTTATGTAAACTTCTGCATATCCCATATTATTATTATATCTTGGACCCGCATATGCAAATGTTTTTCCATCTCCTGATAGAGCTGCTGAATTTTCTTTGCCTACATTGCTATTAGTAAAACCAGTTATTTGATATGTTAATGTATATATTCCATTTGATATATCAAAAATTTTAATTTTATTAGAACCTGATCCTAAACCAGCTGATAATATAGTGTTACCATCATCACTCATTATTAAAGTATCGCCTATTCTTTCATTTGTATCCCCACTTATTACGTTAAAAGAAAGATCCCATGTTTTATTCAGATAATTATAATCATATATAAAAATTTCACCTGGTATATCAATAGATAAGTGTGATTGTGCTATTATTATTTTATTTCCTGTTGAATTAATATCAATACCGGTATTTCCAAATCCTCCATCTATTATTTCATTTCCTGATGTAATAATATTACTATTAATCCAGATACCTGATGGATTAAATAGTGTTTTACCTAAAATAAGTTCTCCAATATAATGAGTGTGCGCGGCGAGGGAGCTTGTGTTATTTATTAGAAAACTATAATATAAAAATTTTGTATTATTCTGAATTGATTTTGTATAGCCATAATAATCTAAATTTATAAAGTCACTTTGACCGTGTTGATTTGTCAAACGAGTTCTCCAATTACCATAATTTGAAACATTGTCAAATGTAATCCAATTAACACCATCATGTGATGCTTGGAATGACCAATCGGATGGCCCTCTCGCCGTGTTGTACCTATTTACTATTTTATAACAATCTATTAATACTGGATCGGTTGGAAATTTGTATGTTATTCTGAAAGGAAATGTTTCGAATCCGGTATTGATATTGCTATTGGGATTGTGACTGTAGTGTACACTACTATTTGAATTATTATTAAAAAAATTTGTTGCAGGGGCGTTACTAGGGGAGGGAGTTACTATTTCTCCTTCTTCGTTACCAACAGTTATGTCGCCGGTTAAGCCTCCTCCTCCAACTATATTTGACCTGTTACTATATTCATATTCAAATACTTGTCCACAATTTGAAATATCATTATTAGTATAACTTCCACATCCTATATAAATTTTAGCATATGTTGGATCTAATTTTATATTACTACCAAAATTTGAATCTGTATCACCTGATATATCATGTCCTAATTCTTCCCAATTAGAATTTTCATCCAAATGATAAATTTTAACAAATGAAGTTTGTTTACTAGAAGTATCATCTACATAAGCTATTGCGAGAATATCTCCAGCATCATTTATATCTACGGCTGATACATATAAATTGTTTTGTAAATAACTATATAGATTTATTTCTAATATCCCAGCCGAGCGGTTACCTCCCCCTACATATAAAACTTTGGTTATATAAAATCTATAATATTTATAACTAGTCGTATTTATGAATATATATGATTTACATGGTAGTGCGCCGTAGTAAGTCGACCCCCATACACCAACTCCTTGATCTATTTGTGTATCTAATGTATTCCATGAAATATTATCATGTGATCCTTCAAATTTCCAATCAATTATACCTTCCATTCCTTGCCAAGGTAAATAAGGTAGTATATCATATTTAGTTATTTCTATAGGAAATGGAAATTCTATATGTAAAATAACTTCTTCTCCATTTTCTAGATGTGTATAGGCGGGGACGTCCTCAAGAATCCATTGTGTATCTCCCTCTATAAATAAATTTGTTGGTGTTCCGTGGGTAGACGTTACTGTACCTTCTTCTCCCCCAGTACCAAGTCTTGAATTTGTTCCTAATTCTTTAATGTAATATTTATCGTAATCTTTTCCTGTGAATAATGTCTGACCTAATTTTGCCCAATTTATTGTATCATACGTGGATGACATGTTATGTATATATACATAATATGATATTTAAAAGTAAATTTGTGTAATTATTATTAAATATTAATATAAAATATTAATATAAATTATATGATATATAATAAATTAATAATTGGTTTATTTGAATCAAAATTAATATTATGTTTATGTTTTTTTATAATAATAATATTGGGTTACTATTTAGTTATATATAAAAAAAAAGAAGGATTTATTACTGAAGATGATTTGTCAGCTGACGAAATCCAAGCCCTTAGAAATCATTATGGACAGACATATAGTGGTTCGACGCAGGCATTATCATATGATGGCCTGAATGATAGACCTGAAACAAGAGAAGAAATGTGTTTGATGACCGGGGAAGATGAGTATTGTAAAGAAGACGATTTTGATTGGCAATTTTATTCTCATTGTAAAGCCGCCGAGAAAGAAGATCCTTCGGGTTCGAGTGATGCACAATTTGTAGACGAATGTATGGTAAAAGCCGACGTGTCACTTATATTATTATCTAGTCCTGTCCCAAACACTAACTTCATACCATCTGATCCAAATCATATAGCGGCAAGAGCATGTGATGAAAATGAAGCGAGTTCAGAGGCTCATGGTGCTAATTTTAATTATACTGGAAATAGTAAAGATATTTACGGCAAAAAGGCATCTAGTGTAACCAACATTTGGCATAGTATGAATGGCGTCAGTGACGTATATACCGAAAGAGCTGAAGCTGTTGAATATTGTAATAATCTTCCAAAAAATCAACGAAAAATATGTAAAAATGTTTCGGGGTACGATTTATGGTATGATCGGGGCTGTAACGATGGTTATGGTTGCTATTTTAGTAAAGTAGATTTAGGTTGCCTATCCAAGGCTCAAAGGGGAATACTTAACGTGAAAAAATCGGATGCTGGAGGGTTGACAAACTCGACTACCTGTAAGGCTTCTTCTGATTGGGGCAAAGCAAACTGGTATAAATTAAATCCTGATGATGTAGGGACCACTGATGAAATAACTGATAAATATTTCAAGCCTGTTATAGTTAATAACTTTGATGACGCGTCTGGTGTGATACACCGGATGAAGAGATACGTCGGGGCGAAGAGAGTGGGCCAGTGGGCCAAGAATGTGGGGGAATCGTATAAGGCGTCGGATTGTTCTGGTAATTCCTGTATTTGGATTAACCCTCATTGGGTAAGGGTTATTAATAATAAAGAGGATGTAGTGGACGGCGACGGAAGTTATCCCCGGGATGCGGGAAATGAGAAAGGGTATTGTAGGAAGTTTTTTACAAACCGAGGCAAAATGGACAAAGTAATAAGATGTAGAAAGGCGAGTTCGACGCACGGTGAACATTGGCCTAGCGATAATTGGGGAGAAAATGGTATGGATTGCGGCGAGAACGGTTGTATATGGAATGGAAATTATTGGGTTAAAAATAATGTAGATTCTGATAATCTTGTATATAAATTTACAGATGCGGTAGATTATTGTGAAAATAAATTTAGCATCTTTGGTGAACAGATCGACTGTATAAATTCTGCAAGAACTACAGAAAAAGTAAAATGTGGAACATTATGGCGAAATATAGATTCAGGTTTACCACAGACCAATCCGGCTGCCGAAGAAGATGCTAAATATATAGCGGCGGCAAACGAATATTGGGATTTTTTAAAATAATAAGAGATAGTATAGAAAAGAATCTGTGTTCCCCCTAGTAGAAAAGGAATAAAGAAGCATATTGTAAAAAGAAATGCCAAAGGGTATGCCAAAATTCACGATCGATAAAAAAAAGAGAGGTTTGGGATTTATGGAAGCAAAATAGAGCAAAAAAGAACGAGGAGAAAGCGATGAAAGTATGAAGGAAAGATGAATGTTTAAATGTGTATAGGGAATAAAGGATAAATAATGTAGCAAATAAAGTATCTAATGTTCTCCAATGAGTATTGATACCCAGGAAAGTGACATCACTCTGAAAGGATGTGATACCTTGTATAATAAGAATGGAGGAGATGAAAGGATTGGATTTATTATAAAAGAAGATAAGGAAACCAATGAATGAAAATGTGAGAGATGATAGAGAATATATACTATAATATTGTAAATTGTTTCTCCATTGAAGTTTAGTTCTAGTTTCGGGACCTATAATTTTCCACCAAGGAATTGTCATTAAATTATAAAAATGAAAAAAAAATAATGGGAAAACGAGTATTTTTATTTTTTGTCACCATGTTATTTAAAATTTAATATCAAACAAAAAATAAAATAAAGAGGATTGATCCCACAAACACAAAAAAGGGGATAGGGATAGGAGGGGGTGAGGGGGAACCTGGGTTCCCCCTATTTAAGATCATCGATGAGAGTGATAGCGATGATAGCGAAATGTGTAGTGCTATGAAGTAATGGGATATATT
>Ga0160422_10003088_pt1 | contig 10318 bp, 7 predicted proteins | sample Fk160mmetaG_FD_108192 | JGI IMG/M metagenome (GOLD analysis project Ga0160422, IMG submission 108192) | Marine microbial communities from the Central Pacific Ocean - Fk160115 60m metaG | ecosystem: Environmental > Aquatic > Marine > Oceanic > Photic zone | place: The Central Pacific Ocean... | reverse complement strand
GGCCGCGCGAGGTGCGCATCTCGCGCGCCCAGAGCGACCCTGTGGCATCCGACACGTTCGACACGCTAAGCCACTCTATCAATTTGCCACAAGGTCGCTCCGGCCGCGCGAGGTGCGCATCTCGCGTAAAAGAGCCGTGTTGCGCTCGCATAGCTGCGTCGACGGCGGAGCCGCCGCTAGTCCGGGTCGGCCGAGACGGGAGCGTCGCAGAAGCGCGAACGTTTCCGTAACCACCATGCCGAGCAAGAAGCAGAAGACGACGACGTCGCCCGTGGCGGCGCCCGCGGCCGATTCCGACAATGAGGTGAGCAACATGTTCGCCGACGACTTCAACGATGCGTCGTGCGTCGACTCGCGGCGCCAGAAGGTTGAGAGCGGCGACCGCGGCAAGACGGCGCTGCCGCGCGCGTACGGCGTGCTCATGTCGTACAAGACGAAGATCATCACGTCGGGCGAGAAGATCATGAAGAAGGCGGACATCGAGGCGCTCATCTCAAACGCCGAGGCCAACGGTTCCACGACGCTCATCGAGACGGGCGAAAGCGGCGAGTACTTCCTGCTGCCGTCGGTCGAGCTGCCGCGCCCCGCGGGCGCCGACCAGTACCGGCCGAAGGAGCGCAAGACGGTGTACCAGGAGCGCGCTCGCGTGCGCAAGCTCCACTCGATCCGCGTCTCCGTCTTCGTCAAGGACGGCGAGGACGAGCTGAAGCCGGGTACGCCCGTGCGCATCGAGGGCCTCAACGCGCAGCCCGCCGTCCACAACGGGCAGGAGACGCTCTTCCTCAACGCGAAGCGCGTCATCGCGCTCGGGCCGGCGCCGCCGGCCGACAAGCTCGGCCAGTTCATGTGCGACTTTGCGGAGACGCCGCAGATGCAGTCGCGCGCGTGCTTCACGTCGTCGCTCGCCATGCGCGGCTACTTTGACGACACCGACGCACTCAACACCGACGCCAAGCGCGAGCAGGGCGAGGTGCTGCAGAAGCGGTGGACCAAGTACAAGGACACGGCGATCGCGTCGGCGGCGGAGAATGCGCGCGCCCTGCCCGACGCGGCGAGCGCCGACGCGCTCAAGGCGACCGCTGACAGCATCGGCGAGCTTCCGGCGTCGGCATTCGCCGCCGGCGAGCCGCTCTTCCCGACGGAGGCGTACGACGACGGCCACCGCGCCATCTTCGCGCAGTCGGGCGTGACGCCGTGGAACTCCGTCGTGCGGGCCGGCCAGGTGGGCGAGGCGGATCGCATGGCGGTGGCCGGGCCGCTTGTCGCGCTCGCCGCCGGCGGCGACGCGGCGAAGCAGCTGCCCGCGGTCTGCGCCGGCCTCGTCTGCACGAAGGTCGAGTACACGGGCCACGACACGGAGGGCAAGGGCCTCTCGGTCGAGTGGATGGTGGCGCAGGTGCCGGACACCGGCTTGGCGCTCAAGGCGCGCGCCGAGGACCCCAGCGCCCGTCCGTGGCTGCTGACCAAGGGCCCGGCGATCGCGGCGTCGATGTCGGCGCGCCCCTACGCGCACACGTTCGGGTCGCTCAACCGCGAGATGGCGCAGATGGCCGGCCGCCAGTTCTTCATGTTCGGGCGGCTCGCGATCGTGTCCAAGGTGCTGCCGGTGCAGCGCTCCTCCGAGGGCGTCGTCGTCCAGGCGGCGTGGCCCGAGGGCGGCACGATCCACTTCGACATGCCGTCGACCCTCGCCAACTTCCCGCTCGTCTCCAAGGACTGGATTGTGGAGCACCTCTGCGACGGCGGCAGCACCTTCAACGGCACGCGCGAGGTCGACGACGACTCGGCGTACAAGCTGCCGGACGGCGTGACGTCGATGCCGTCGATCAAGAAGCACGGGTACAAGGAGCTCACGGTGGAGCAGGAGCGCTCGTGGAACGTCAAGGACACGCTCACCGGCATCACCGAGTTCCGCGTCGTCTACGACGGCGCGATCAACAACGTCGCCAAGGACAAGACGCTCGTCGAGTCGACGGACAAGGGCGAGGACCACCTCGCGACGCTGGCCGGCGCCCTCGACGTCGAGCTCGACGACTGGCTCAAGACCAAGTGCCTCATCTACGCCGTCGCCCCGCGGCAGGTGGGCCCGGGCAGCTCGGCTTAGGCCGGTGCCCGGCGGCCCGTCGTGTGCGGGCCGGGGATCGGGGGCCAATGTGTGCGCGACGAGGACGGCGCGCGGGTGGGGCGGGGACGCGAGGCGGGGCTGGGACACGGAGCTCAATGAGCACACTGTGTGCGAGTGCGGTGCGTAGCGCGCGACGAAGACACATTAAAACTATCGTCTCGTTTGTTCACCGCTCAGTTTACCCCTTCGATCTCATCTGGATTCACCAACGATTGTCGGGAGCGTTCCGCGGCGGCTGCGGCGGCGCGCTCCTGGCTCTGGCGGTAAGCGTCGCGCCAGGCAAGGTGGACGCGCGCCCACACCTGCGAGATGCGTCTCATGAGCTGACTGGCGGCATCGCCAGCTTCGCGCAGGACGCGCGCGTCCTCCACATTGTCGCGCGCCTGCAACTCCTTTCGTTGCTCGCGCAACAGCTCCATGGCTCGCTCGTACGTCTCGGCGAGGCGCCACATGTCGTAAAAGCGCACCGCCCCGGGCGCGTCGACGCCTAAGGCGGTGAAGACGTCCGACAGCTCGATGAGCGCCGATCGGGCGGGGAGCAGCTGCTGCAGCACGTCGATGGCGCGGCCCTCGGCCTCCGCCGCGCGGAAGGCGGCGTTCGCGGCCTCGTACGCCCTTGTCCAGCGCTCGGCCGCGTCGCGTGTGGCGGGCCAAAACCCCTCGGGCGGATACTCCCGCGCCCCGAGCACGGCCTGCGCCGCGTCGGAGCTCGGACCCGCGTAGGACTCCGCGCGCGCGACGACTTCAATGCGCCGGAAATGCTCTAGCCGCTCGCGCAGGAAGCTCCAGTACGACGCCATTGCGCGCAGTAGCGAGTCTCCCGCGTCAACAAGCATTGTTTGCAGCAGTGTGCGCGGCTGCAGCTTGTCCCGCGCCTCGAGGTACTGGAGCACCGGCAGGTCGACGAGTGCGAGCAGAGAAGACACGTCTGCACGAGGCCGCAGCTCAAGCAGCGTCGTCAACGCAGTGTGCATCTCGACGACGCGGAAAAGCTCGAGCACGCTCAGGTGGCGACGCCCCGGATCCTCTTCGATTGAGAGAACGTCGTTTAACGCGCTGCGCCACGCCGCGCGCTCGCCGTCCACGGCATCGCCCGGCGCTGCGGGCGGCAGATTCTTTCGCAGCGCGGCAAAGTAAGCCTCGCGGTCGTCGGCGGCGGGATCGGGCGCGTTCACGGGCCCCACCGTAGCCAGTGTCGGGCACGGCTCGCCAAGTCGGTGCAGCGACGGGAGCGCGAACGCAGCGCGCTGCAATGCGGACTCCATGGTCGGTGCGCGCCCGCCTCGCTCCGCTGAGACTCTCGCTACGGCGTGTGTAATCAACGCTTTATCCGACCGAAACGCAGCCTACACTCAGAGGTGCGTGTACCGGAGCGCGGCGCGCCAGCGCTCCGGGAGCTCCTCCTCCGTCTCGTTCCGGAAGAGCACAAACCAGAGCAACTGGCGCACGAGCGGCGCGCGTCGCTCCGAAGGCCAACCAGGAGCCGCGCCATACCGCCAGCCCCGGCCGTCCGCGCCCCGCCAGCTTGCCACGACGGGGTCTGGCGCCGTGTACTGCCGCTCGCTTCCGTGCTCGCGCCCGTCGACGTGGAAAAAGTACTCGAGGACCATCGTCTGCAGCATGCGCAGACAGCGAACACGGTCTTCGAGGTGCCGCAGGGTGTTGCTCTTCAGCCGATGCTTCACCAGGCATGGCAGCAGTTCGCAGTGTTCAAGGGCCGCGGCGCCGGCGCCGAAGGCGGTGCCAATCTCCACCTCCGGCTTTTTCGCCAGACTCGGCTCCGCGGCGACACGCTCGGCGGCCTCGCACGCCTCGAGCCAGAGCTCCATCAGCGGCCACCGCACCGCCGAGAGGAAGCCGGCGACCATCTGCTGCTGCTGCGCTTCGTGGAGGAAGACTGCCGCGTGCGTCGCGAGCAGCAGCAGGTTGACAAACATGCGCGCCTTCACGCCAAAGACCCCATCGCTCGGCACGACGCAAAAGAGCGGATCGAAGTCGATGGCAAACAGCTGCGTCGCGGGGAGATTGTTCACGTCGGGCTGCGCCAGCACGTTTGCGCCCTTGAAGTCGAAATGCGCCACGCCGAGCGCTGCGACGTGGGCCGCCAGCTGCGTCGCCCGCAGGCCGAGCACCTCGCCCAGGCCGCGCTTGGCGGGCGAATTGAGCTGCACCGCACGGTGCTTGTTCTCGGAGACGTGCTTTGCAAACCGGTGCAGGCTGAGCTCGCAGCGCTTCATGACCATGAGCGTGCGCCACCGGCCGTCTGCCTCGCCCTCCTCGTCGACGCACTGCCACAGCGCGATCGCGAGGATCGGAGGCGCCGCACCGGCGTCCGCCATCGCCAGGGAGATGGCGCACTCGAGGACGGCGTCGTCCCACAGCTCGCCGCCGTGCGCCGATTCCATGACTCGGTAGACGACGTCGAGCGACGCGAGCGCCGCCGGTGCCTGGGCCCGCGCCGCCCCCGCGGCAGACAGCGCGTACACGCGGTTGCACGTCCCTGCGTAGAGCACTTCTCGAAACGCCTCGACGCCCGTAACCTCGCCCAGGAGCACGGGGAGCAGCTGCGCGAGCCACGGACCGCTCAGCCGCCACGCCGAGTCTGCGGCCAGCTCGAGCTTCGCGTCGGCGCTCCACGCCGAAGGCGCGCCCAAGACCTCGCCCGCAAGCGACGCGCTCGTGACGCGCTGCGTGTAGTGGTCGATGCCACGGCGCGTCGGCGCAATTTGGAGCGCGGCGGCGGCGGTTGTGATCTGCGTTTGCACCAACTTGTAGCGACGGTCGTTGTCGAGTGCGGGCGCCGTCTGCGGTGTGGCTGCAGGGCGCCGAGCCGTGGGTCGTCGGTGCTGCTGCGGGCGCGCGCCGCTCGCGCTGCCAGCGGCGTCGTCGTTGCCTTGGTCGAGTCCGAGCCTTCGCTTCTCGCCGGCGATGGCAGCCTGGTGCTTTGCCAGCTCGGCCGCCGTCATCGGGCGCGCGTCGCTGCCAACGCCAACTTTGAACGACATCGGAGATGTTCGAGAAGACGAGTCTCTCGCCGTCTCGAGCGCCACCTCCGACGCCGCTGCGAACAACGGGGACGGTATGTGAACGCAACACGGCTGTTTTGTGAGCCAGCCCGGTACTAGAACGCAACACGGCTCTTTTGTGGGGTGGTTATCCTACACGTCGCTGTCCCTACTCGAAGAAGCGCAATCCTCGACTCCGCTCCGCCTCGACGGCGCCCTCGAAGCCCACCACAAAGTCGCCCAAGACCGAACGGCCGTCCTCGAGCTTTGCGCCCATTAGCGCCTCAATCGCCATCCGCGGCGTGTAGCCCGTCAGCGAGTACGGCGAGAAGGGCGCGTACAAACTCTGGCGGTCGATGCCGAGCGTGCGCAGAGCGGCGCCGTCGTCGCACAGCGGTGCGTCGCTCCCCGAAATCGCGCTCGCGAGGATGCGCATCGTCAGTCCGCCGCACGACGACGGGCCGACGCAGCCCGGCGCAAACTTTGTGCGGTGCATGGGGACAACGCCACCAAAGAGCGCCGGCCAGCGGTAGTACCACTCGTTGACGGGCGCGAGCGCCGCAACCCGCTTGCTCACGGCGAGCACGTCGGCGGCGCTCGACACCTCGATGGGGTGCAGCGTGTAGTATCCATTTTCCCCCCAGTATTCGACGTTTTTGAGGGTGTGGAACCGCGGTCTGAGGTTGTAGAGGTAGTCGAAGCAGAGGTGGTCGGTGCTCTGCACTACGTCCTGGCGCGCGAGCGCGCGGTCGTGCCACCAGGGCTCGTCGCTCTTGTAGGCGCTCCAGTACGGGAAGAAGAGGCCGACGTGGCCGTCGCTCCCGCCCGTGAGGTACCACGACAGCTGGCCTACCCGCGTCAAGTCGGCCACCGGCCACTTGGCGCAGATGACGTAGGCCTTTGCCATGGCGCGCCGAAACCGTCGTCGGTGCGACGCAACCTAGGTTATCCGTCTACGCGCTCAGTACACGTAGCCCCCAACGCCGCCGTCGTCGTCGTGGCCGGGCAGGTACTCGATGCGCGGCGATGACCGGCCGCGCTCCATCTGCGGCACGCCGTACGTTGAACCGGAGCCGCGCAAAAAGCTCCGGGCCCGCGCGAGGCGGCGGCGCAGGATGCCCTTTGGCACAAAGTCGGCGCCGCCGTTGGCGAGGACGACCACATGCGAAGACTCGAGGTCATCGTCCGAGCCGTCGTCGAGGCGCCCGCGCCGCGCGCCGCCGACGGCGGCGAGGATGGCCTTGGCCCACGGTACGACCGGCATCACGAGCGACAGCAAGAAGAAGGCGAAGACCGCGAGCGCGCCAAACGGCGTCGACACCGTCGCGTAGAACTCGCCCCACGCCGTCGACACGGCGCGCACGACGGCCTTGAGCACGAGCGGCGACGCCTGATCGGCGTTGGCTTGCAGACACGCCGAGCGCATCTTCACGGAGCCGCGCGCCGCGCCGGCGCGGCACAGCTTGAGCAGCTCGCCGTCCTGCTCGCGCTCGTCCTGCACCAGCGCCAGCGCCTCCAAGAAGAGCACGGCGACGCGCGCAAACGAGATGAGGGCGAGCAGGCCGCTCACAATCGCGGTGAGCCGCCGCGGCGTGAGCGGTTTCATGGCTGCGCGTCGGGGTCGATGCGCTGCGCGCGCACCGACGGCGCGCCGTGATAGCGTTGCGCCGGCACGCGCGCCGCCTCTCGCGCGCGGCGGTGCAAGGCGCGCCAGTGCGCAACGTCGTGCGGGACCCCCTCGCACAATTCGGCCAGCATGGCGTGCGCGGTGCGGTGCAGCTCGCTCTGGCCCTCTCCACCCTGTGCCCGCGCTCGCCCGTTGAGCACGGCTGCGAGCTCGTCGACGCCTTCGGGCTCGTCCATGCTCGCCGCCAAAAATTCGTGCCGGCGCGCCTGGCGCTGCGCGCGGGCGGCCAGCTCGTGCAGTGCGTCCTGCACCTGCGCCGCCTCGGCGGCGTCGACGACGGCCTCGTCGTACGCCCGCATCTGCTCCGAGCGCAGGTCCACCGTTCCCTGTGCCGGAAAGTGCATGCGCGGCCCGAGGCCCGCGCCGCGGTAGACGCCGCGCATTGCCCCTCGCTCGAGCCGCATCCGAGCTCGCACCGGGAGCCCGGCCGCTAGCCCGGGATCCACGCCGCTCTCCACAAAGCGGCGAAAGGCACCTGCCAGCTCCTCGAGGCCGCCCGGCGGCGGCGGTGCGTTCCGGTCCGCCGGCGGCTCCGCCTCCTCCGCCGTCAGCCCGAGCCGCGGCGCGCGGCACACGGGGCACCGCCGATCGTCCGCGGCGCGCATCGCGCCGTCGCACTCGTCGCAAATCGGATGTGCAGCGCACGCAAAGAAGAAGCCCCCGGTGCGCACCCCCACGCCCCGCTGCGACGAAAAGACGATGCGTTCGCAGCAAATCGGGCAGTCCTCGGGCTCCCGCGTCCGCTGACCCGCCGCGCGTGCCATGCTTGCGCGCAGTTCGCAAGATAGAGGCGTGCCGCGACGTTCCCGACAGCCTCACGGACAAGGATCGGATATCCTACCTCGCCGTCGCACGTCGCGCGCAAGCCGAGGGCGCAAACGCGTACGCAGTCTTGAGCTTGGGGCTGCAAGCGTACAACACAGCGGCGCGCATCGAACGACGCACTCGCAAGCCGCCGACGCGCGACACTTAGCGGCTGTGGTGCGCGGAGAAGGTACGCCTAAAACTTCATACTAGAAACGTCGCCGAGCGCGCGAACGAGCTGCGGCTGCGCCGCCGCGACGACGCCCGCAAAGGCCGCCACCGACAGCATCGTCCAGCTCCCCGCGAGCGAGCGCTGCAGCGAGTAGCCGGCGGGCGTGGCAAAGCCGTCGGCGAGCAGCAGCCCAATCGTGCAGGCCTGGCCCACCCACGTGATGGCACCCACGGTCGCAAGCGCCAAAAACTCGCGGCCCTTGTCGCTGCGAGGCCGCAACGCGCCGGTCGCTCGGACGGCGCAGCACGCGGCTGCAAAAGCGCAGCGCGGTAGGCTGACCAAGGTGATGAGCAGCGCTGTGAGCATGCGCGCGGTCGGGTCAAACTGGCCCGCGGCCGACGCGAGCAGGGGCGACGTCGCAAATCCGACGAGCACGGCGGCCGGTGCGTCGACGAGCGCGGTCGAGCCGCCGAGCCGCAGCAGCGCCGACGTGTCGTCGCGCAGGAGCGCGTAGCGCGCCAGCATGTGCCAGAGCGAGAGTCCGGCGCCGACAATCTGCACGACCGCCAGCCGCGCAAACCCGTCCGCCGCCAGCGTGTCCAAGCGGTAGATGCTGACGCCGCCGCGCGCCACCACGGCCAGCCCACCCACCAAAAAATCTTCGGTGCGGCGATGCGGATGACGTCGGTCTGCACTCGTCGATGTCTCGCAGTCGAGGACCTCGCGCACGGCAAACCGCAGCAGGTGCGCGTTGCTCGACGTTCGCTTGGCGCTGCGGATCCAGACCACTGCGGCAGCGAGCGTCATCAGCAAGAGCTTGAGCACGGAAAGAGCGAGCGGATCGGCGTCGGCGTCGAGGGCTGGCAGCTCGTGCAGCGTCGCATCGTCGACGGCGGCCACAAAATACTCCTCCGTGTCTGCTGGGAGGTGCACCGCAACGACGGACGTTGCGAGCCGGCGCCACGGCACAGAGGGCGACTCGGCGCACGGCTTGTCCCATGCCGCACAATCGAGCAGGTACAGCGACTGCGCACGGGCGTAGGTGCTGCTCGCTTCGGCGCACGTGCGGCCAATCTCAACGACGACGCGCCGATTCTTCACGCCCCCCTCAACTGCATCGTAGAGGCGCGGCGAACCAATTGCAAGCCAATCGCTCTCGTAGCTCGCCGCTCCCGGAAACACCTGCACGCCGCTCGCGTACGCCGTGCACCCCTCCTGCTTCACCGCAGTGTACACCGGAGTGTCCGCGAGCGCCTCGAAGGCGACCACGTCGGCCACGGTCGTAGTCGGCGTCTGATCGGCGGCAGCGTACGCCCGCAACCGCTTGCCGGCGACGTAGCGCGAACGCGCCGTCTTCGACCAGCAAATGTGGGTCGGCGTCACCACGTACTCGTAGCCGCGCTTGAGGCGCAGCTCTCCGTCAAGCTGCAGCTTCCAAGCGTACGGGTGCGGCGCGTACTCCTCGTTGATGAAGTTGGTGTAGTTAAACGAGACGGGCGCCGCGACGTTGACGCTCGCGGGGCCCTCGAGCTGCGCGACAAACACGTCGCCGCAGGTGATCGGGTCGGAGCCGCATTCGACGCTGAGGCTTTCGACGACGCGCGTCGAAAACAAGCGCACGGCGTGCTCCTCGGTGACAACGTCGAGGCGCAGCAGCAGCTTGAGCATTGTCCGCGGGCTTCCAAAGGCAACGTCGGCGACAACGTAGTCGGCGTGCCGCGTCGCGCGCACGCACGTGGCGTCGTCGCCGACGCGGATGTCGCCGTCGGTGCCAAAGCTCGCGCGCGGCGGCGGCGCCGCGAGCACGGCGACGAGCCCGCTTACGGCGCACGCAACGAGCGCCGCTGCAAACGCGAGCGCAGTGCACGTTGCCACCGGCGATCGCTTCACCCGCGGTTGAGCGTGCAGCGCCGGACTGACTGCCTCGTTGCCGATGCTGCGGCGTGCCCCGGGCACAAGCCAGCTGAGGAAGCCGCCCGAACCCCGGGCGCGCGCATGGGGCGGGCCAGGGGCTCTCGCCGGAACGCCGATGCCGGCCCCGCCGTGGACGACCGGCGCCCGGTGGTGCACATTCGGAGGCAGCACAAAGCGCGCCTCTCGCGGCGCACGCTTCCGGCAGTCGGTGTCGAGCGGCGCCGAGAGGTGCAGCAACGGCAAGGTCCCCGCACGCATCCTCTTCTTGACTCGCCTTCCCCTACGCCCGCTCCCCTGCGCTACGGCAATTATGTGCGCGCCCTCTTCCCCGTGGGCTCACTCCTCGCTCCACACCAGCGTCGCCTTGCACGTCTTCGCGCGCAGATGCGGCGGCAGCGGGAAGGCAATCTCCTTGGCGTCCTCCGGGATGGGCACCTCGTGCGTCGACTGCCACTGGACCGTGCCCTGCTTGCGCTTCGGCGGCCGCGTCGTCGAGCCCGCCGTCCCGCGGCCGTTGGCGTTCGCCGTCGCAGACTCGGGCGCCGCCTCGGGGGCGCTGGCAGGCGCCGCCGCCGGAGCCGGCGCGGGCGCGGGCGCGGGAGCCGGCGCCG
>Ga0160422_10003087_pt1 | contig 10318 bp, 8 predicted proteins | sample Fk160mmetaG_FD_108192 | JGI IMG/M metagenome (GOLD analysis project Ga0160422, IMG submission 108192) | Marine microbial communities from the Central Pacific Ocean - Fk160115 60m metaG | ecosystem: Environmental > Aquatic > Marine > Oceanic > Photic zone | place: The Central Pacific Ocean... | reverse complement strand
TTTCTGTGTTCATTTCGCGTCTCCATTATTTGGCACAGTACTTGCAATATCCGAACCAAATCAAACAAAAATGGAAAAAATCGTGAAATCTATTGAAAGTCAATTAAAGGTACATTCAGAGGCGCTGGGTTTGCGATCCAAGCGTAATGAAATCTTATCTTCCAATATTGCAAATGCTGGTACCCCAAATTTTAAAGCTAAAGATTTAGATTTTGATGAAATGCTCCAAAACAAACTTGGTTTCGGTGAAGTCAATATAACAAGTATGCGCCATTTTAAGTCTAGTATAGGTCCAAATGAGGAAGGCGTAAAATTTCGACAAAATGTTACTCCTTCAAAAGATGGAAATACTGTTGAGTTACACGTTGAACAAATGCAATTTTCTGAAAATGTTATGCGTTATCAAACGTCTCTTGAGTTTCTAAATCGGAAAATTTCCGGTCTTATGTCAGCAATAAAGGGTGAATGAAATGGCTGATATAAAAAATGTATTTGATATAGCTGCACGTAGTATGTCAGCTCAAATGGTTCGTTTAAATACAGTTGCAAGTAATCTTGCAAATGCCCGGTCTGTGGCCTCGTCTGAAGCTGATGCTTACAGAGCAATAAAGCCTGTATTCAAAACTATTTATGCAGATGATTTACAGAAAAGTGGGGTGTCTTCGGTTGATGTGGTAGATATTGTGGCAGTGGATAGAGCACCTGATAAGTCCTATCAGCCCGGACACCCCAAAGCAGACGAAAATGGTTATATCTACACTGCTGCAGTCGATGCAGAGGAAGAAATGGTAGAGATGCTAGAGGCATCAAGGCAATATGAAAATAACGTTGAAGTCATAAGTACTCTTAGGGGACTTATGATGCGTACCATCAACATGGGTAAATAGGAGCTATTATGACAACAATCGATCCCAACAGTGCTCAAGCTGCACTTTTTGAAAAGTTAGGTATTGTAAAAAAGACTGATGCTGAAAAAGCCAAAAGCGATAAGCTTGGTCAATCTGATTTTCTTAAATTAATGACAACACAGTTACAAAATCAAGATCCGTTTGCGCCAATGGACAATGGGGATTTTATAGCTCAAATGGCTCAATTTTCGACAGTGACAGGTATTCAGGAAATGAACGGCTCTCTAGGCAAATTAGTTGAAGAATTTGACCAGGCTCGGATAGCTACTGCGTCAAATCTTTTGGGTCATTCGGTATTGGTTCCTGGTAGTTTTGGTCGTCCCGATGAAAAAGGTGAATTACATGGGGTATTAGATCTTCCAGAGGCCACAAGATCTACGACAATTTCTTACTTTGATGCTGAAACAAATGAAGAGTTATTTGTTGATGATTTAGGATCAAGGTCGGCTGGTTTGGTAGGTTTCAAATGGTCTGATATTCCAGAGGATATTTTGGAAAGTAATAAGCGAATTAAAATAGAGGCAATAATTGATACTGGCAATGGGCCTGAACAGCTAAGTCCATCAATCTATTCGCGAGTAATCTCGGCATCAGTCGGTTCTGGGGAAACCAAACAAGTCCTTCTAAATGTTGAAGATTATGGAAATTTAGATGTCTCGTCAGCTGTTAATTTTAGATAAAAGCTCAAAAAATCAATAATTGGCATAATTATTGCAACAAATTTTAAAATTTTAATACTGCTCAATAGGAGTCAAACATGTCTTTTTTTACTGCACTAACAGGTTTAAAGGGTGCCCAGACCGATATTTCAACCACCTCGAACAATATTGCAAATGTTGGTTCTACTGGTTTCAAAAAGAGTCGCGCTGAATTTGGTGATATTTTTAGTACTACCCCACTGCAGACAAATGTCGTAGGTAGCGGTGCTGGTACTAAATCAATTACTCAGCAATTTTCTCAAGGAAATATTGTGCAATCGACTAATACTTTGGACATGGCAGTTTCTGGGCAAGGGTTCTTTGCTTTGAAAGCTGGTGGTAATACTGGGCAAGTTGTTTATACAAGAAATGGTTCCTTTAATTTAAACGACTCTGGCTATATTGTAGACAGTAATGGCCAATTTTTACTTGGTTATCCCGTTGACTCGGACGGTGCGGTTTCTGATAAGACCTTCACTGGTTCGATGAAAATGCAACTTCAAACTGAGTTTGGAGACCCCAAAGAGACAAATAATGTGGCTATGGGTGTTAATTTGCCCGCAGATGCGCCCATTATTCCGTCTTCAGTTACTTTTGACGCAAATGATGCTAAAACGTTTTCTGCTTCTTCTTCTGTGACAATTTTTGACAACATGGGTAACCCAAAGTCAGCCACAATTTTTTATATTAAAACACAAGATCCTTCCAATGATGATCCCACATTCAAGTACGACACCAAAATGTTCGTAGACGGAGAAGAGATATTGCCTGAGCTAACTCGTGCTACAGATAAAAAGGGTGTTGCACAATTTATCGATAAATTTGGTCAAAAAACCACAGATGTACCAGATCCAGCTTACATCTTAGAGGGTAAAGGATCCCCTCTTTATAAGGCAGACGATCTCGGGGCGGCAAAGGACTCAACACCAGCAAAATTAAGTGGCTTTGAGCTCACAACTTATCTTGGTGATGGTAAAACAGTTGAAATTGTTACTGACCCTATGCACTTTAAGCGCACTCATGAGTTTCAAACATTAGAGGGCAATACACCGACAGCAGATAGCCCTTTTTGGGGTAAAGATTTCTTGCTTGTCGACGTCGATAGCAGTGGACCCGTGTCAGTAGATATCCCGCCAGGTACTTACAATGGGGTTCAGCTGGCGGCTGCCGTTGAAAATGCTTTGCGTGATGGTTTCGGTGATGATAAAAAAATACAATTAACAGATGATATAGATAATGTATTTACGCTTGATCTGAAAAAAAATTCCGGAGACGGTAAGTCAACTGGCTTAATTACTCCGATTGCGGTTGATATGCATACCGCTTCAATTGTCGAGTCTAACGTCACGACCATCAAGGAGGGATTAACTAAAGATAAATTTTTAGTGCATGCTCAAATGTTGATGACCGATGCTTTAAATTCTTATTCTCAAGCTGCCGTAGGAGAAGGTGCAGACGGAACTAAAGCTGCAGAACTTGGCGTAGAGGGCCGACTCTTTAAGAGAACAGTGGGCTCTGCAATAGCAAATAATGCTATCCCAACGGCCTATGACGTGATTACTGTGGCACATAAAAATGATGATATTACGCCGAGCGGAGGAGTTGCAGGCGATGCGGTAAATCGATTTATCGCTTATTCTAATGTCTCAAACGTACCCGACGTTACAATGTATGACGCCATGCATGCGGCAGCGCAAGCGGCATACACCGTGGATGGTGATGGAAGGTTGAACGTAACTTTAGCAGATGGTACACTTCCAGCAGCCCCGGAAGTCTTCCGTTTCCAACCAGTAAATGCCGCCGATGCACCGTCTACTGCTTTTATTTCACAGGTAGGATCGGGTGAAGTAGCTGTTAAAAGTGCAACATCTGCGGCAGGTAATACAACATATGTATTGGATCACATAGTCACGGGCACTATCGTCGCCGATATCAACGCTGGAGGTGAGGCTAATCCTTTTAGAATTTTGGCAAAACCTTCCGCTTTTCTAGAGTCATATTTTGAATCGACCAAAGATATCGTAGAAGGCGTCGATGAAATTTATTATTCAAATAAAATTGTCGTTAGAGAGATTAAGGACGCTGCTAAAAGAGAGTCAGGCGATGCCACTACTGCTGCTGCTAACTCTATAAATTTCACAGGCGTGGCAAAAGCGGGTGGCGCACTATCAGAATATGGTCTTGATACTGTTACTACGACAACAAATTGGATTGATGAAAGAACACCATCGTTCAAAATTGGCTACGACGAAACAAATCAAAATTTAACATTTGATGGATTAAATAAGGATCTCGGTAAAGGCACTGGGGTAGGTTTTGATTCATTCACAGTATATAGTAAGAAATTAGACAGTGGCACAAATGGTCTTGGTGTTCCATCCTTTGGTGAAAATCCTGAAATAGACCTTACAACTGATAATGTGTTGATTGGTAAACCATTTGTAATTGATGGTCCAGATGTTCGGGCGCAAAACAAAAGATACGGTATGCAGGTCGAATTTGATACTGTTGCAACTACTTTCAACATAACAAGTGGTACTACGGGCGAAGCATTAGCTGCAAACTCTGCCGTAGGAGTCCCTAATGTTCAATCGGCCTCAAGTATTGCAGTCGGACGATATGGGCTGGACCTTGTTGGTGCTAGAGATGCAACGGATGATGCAGCTTACGCCTTTAATAAGATTGGTAAGGGAACAAACACTGTGATGGGCTTTCCTCGTGATGGGGTAGAAGGTTTCACCGGTCCAACAGGCTTGGTTTCTAGGCCTGCAATATCTGAAGGTGGTGAAGCCCTGATGGATATGACAAAAGCATTTACAGTCACGTCTTTAGCGAACGAAAATAAATTTACTGTCGTTGTCAATGGAGTTAGCGCTTTAATCACCGTCCCAGAAGGAAACTATAAGGGCTCAACTCTTGCAAAAGCACTAGAAACACGTATTAACCAAATGGAAAATCCTGTCTCTGGTGAGTCCGTAGGCGGCGTTAAAGTTGTCTATGACAGTGAAAAGAACAATTTTACCTTTACCACAGCGACTTCAGGGGAGGGCTCTTTATTTTCAATTAAGGGTGCCTTGCGCTTCGGATTGAATGATATGCCTCTAGGTCTCGGTGAAACTGCTGAAGTGCGCGCACCCGTTCAAGCCAAAGATGAATTAGGACGACCTCTTTTCATTTCTCCAACTGGTGAGATAACTGCCAATAATCAAGACTTTGTAGATAATATGGTTGAAGATTTTTATCCTCTATACCTTGATGAAGGAGAACTTACTTTTGGTTTAGCAGGTGATATTATTAGCCCCATTACTAAGGTAAAATATACTGGTTTTCCAAGTGAGGAACTTACAGTGGATTTTTCTACTGCAACCTCTTTCGATCAGCCATTTGCAGCAAACGAAGTCACCCAGGATGGCTATACAAAAGGACGATTGTCAAATCTAGAAATTGATACTTACGGTAATGTTCAAGCGGGTTATTCAAACGGTCAAAATGTGGTTTTAGGTAAAATCATGATTGCAAGTTTCGCTAACCAATCTGGATTGAAACAAATTGGTAATTCGACGTTTATTTCGACCGCAGCGAGTGGTGATCCAGAGTTGGGTGAAGCTTCTGAGGATGGTTATGGTCAAATTTTATCTGGATCTTTAGAGCGCTCAAATGTTGACATAACAGAAGAGTTAGTAAATCTCATAACGTCGCAGCGTAACTATCAAGCTGCTGCAAAAGCTATTGAAACATCTACAAGTATGACACAGACAATTATTAATATTAGGAACTAATGATTTGTTCTAGGTTTTCTTTATGGATAGATTAGCACAAACGGCCCTATCTGCCATTAGGCAAATGCAAGATCTTAAATTCGACCTTGCTCATAATTTGGCTAATGTAAACGTTCCCGGCTTCAGACGGGATTTGCCAAATGAGGGAAATGCCGGTTTTTTAAAAGCTTTAGATCGAGAAACTGCGAAAGTATTACCCCTGGAGACAGATCAACGTTTGTTTTCCAGTGAGATGGGACAACTTCAGAATACAGGGGTAGAGACTGATATTGCTGTTTTAAATGAGGCTTACTTTTTTATCCAACCAGAAAATGGGCAAATTGCTTTATCCCGAAGGGGTGACCTCTCTGTTGACGCGCAAAATCAATTGGTAAATGGTGCAGGAGACTTAATTCTATCTGATGGCTTGGCGCCAATTATACTTCCACCTTTTTCTTCTATAAGTATTACTGATATTGGAGAGGTTCTAGTTCAAGAGCCTGGAGCGGCGATTGGAGATCTAACCGCAGTTGGCTTTATTGGTTCAACTCGGGCGGAGTTGGAACAATTAACCAAGAGCCTTGACGGAAAAATTCGAAAAGGTGATGGTACTGTTCCGGCTGCTGATCAAACTGGAAAATTTGGTCAAGGGTTTTTAGAAACATCTAATGTTAATGCGATTGAGGAATTGGTACGAAATCTGGACATGCAAAGGCAATTCGAAATCAATGTAAAATTAATCAAAAAGGCTAGTGATTTAGATACCGCCGGAGCTAAGCTATTAGGTTTACCCAATTAATCTGATTAAAAGTAATACTTGGCATAGAGTTTGCTCTTATATTTGAAAAATATAGGGTACAAAAATGTCAACTTCAGCAATGCATGTCGCAAAAACTGGTCTCACTGCACAGCAATACAAAATGCAAGTGATCGCGAATAATTTAGCGAACGTCAATACAACAGGTTTTAAGCGTGATAGAGCAAATTTTGAGTCTCTATTTTACCAAATCGTAAAAAATGCCGGATCACAAACTGCAGATAATACTGCACTCACTTCTCCACTTGCTGTTGGCACAGGTGTAAAGGTTGTAAGTACCCAAAAATTATTTACGCAAGGTGGTTTGGTTAGTACGGATAATTCCCTTGATTTAGCAATCGATGGGGCTGGATTCTTTCAGGCGCTTCTTCCTGATGGAAGAGTTGGGTATACTCGTTCAGGGGTTCTTTCAAGAAATGCAGAAGGTCTTTTAACTACTTCCAGCGGTTATGTTATGCAGCCACAAATTACGATACCTGCGGATGCGACTGGAATTAACATTTCTAATAGTGGTATTGTAAGCGTGACGGTTCCCGGTGATGATTTTGGTCAGGAAGTGGGCCAAATGTCTTTAGTAAATTTTAGCAACCCACGCGGTCTTACACCAATTGGGGAAAATTTCTTAGTTGAGTCTGCTGAGAGTGGCGCACCCCAAGCAGGAGCTCCTTTGGACGGGGGATTTGGGAAGGTATTACAAGGCTACGTAGAAAGCTCAAATGTCAATGTGGTTCAGCAATTAGTTGATATGATTGAAACTCAGAGAGCTTATGAGGTTAGCTCCAAATCAATTACAGCTGTTGACGAAATGATGCAATTTATTTCAAGAAATCTTTAGGTGAGAAATGGTTAGGCCTTATTTATTAATTTTTTGTCTTCTGTCCGCATGTGGTCAGTATGTTGAAAATCTTAGAAGTGATGACTTTGAGCCGATTTATTTAGCGACTACGGATAATGAAATGACTGAGCCTGAATATGGTGCTATTTATAATAAAAATCAAAATGGTTTATTTACCATGGAAAGTCGGGCTCATAGGATTGGTGATATATTAACCGTTTCTTTTACCGAGAGTTTCCAAGCAACAAAGTCACAAAATGCAGCTACGGCCAAGAAAAGTGACTCTAAAGTAACACTTCCTAATATATTAGAAAACCTTGCTGGAACGGAGTTAATACCTGAATCTGCAGATTTATCAGCGAGCTCAGAACAGTCTTTCACCGGTTCAGGTTCAAGTAATCAATCAAATTCTCTTAAAGGGTTGATCTCTGTGCACGTTGTGAGAGTGTTTGGTAATGGCAACCTTGAAATACTTGGGCAGAAGAAGCTTACTCTGAATAATGGAGATGAATATATCAGGGTTAGCGGAATTGTTCGTCCACGAGACATTTCCTCTGACAATGTCGTTCCATCTGATAGAATAGCGAATGCTGATATTGATTATATAGGGGCAGGAGATACCGCGATTTCAGGAAAAAAAGGATGGTATTCTCGATTTCTTGAGAATATTTCCCCGATTTAGGAGAGTTGAATGCGACACGTTTGTTTTTTAACCTCAGCACTCTGTTTCTTCTGTCTCATAGGATCTACTTTATTTGCTGATAGATTAAAGGATCTGGCGTCTATTGCAGGCGTGAGGTCTAACCAGCTTGTTGGATATGGGGTAGTTGTGGGCTTGGCTGGGACAGGTGACGGCGCTACTGGAATAACCTTGCAATCGATGCAGTCTCTAGTCTCAAGATTTGGTGTCACCTCTGATGTTAAGGGTTTGAATGGGGACAATTCTGCTGCAGTAATGATTACAGCTGAACTACCGCCTTTTACAAAGCCTGGTCAGGCTATTGATATAACGGTATCTACGATCGGTGGTGCAGAGAGCCTGAAAGGTGGTACTTTATTAATGGCCCCCTTGCTTGGTGCTGACGGAGAAACATATGCGATAGCACAGGGTAATGTTGTCGTCGGGGGACTTGGAGTAACTGGGGCTGATAATTCTTCATTAACGGTAAACATTCCTACAGTGGGAAGAATTCCAAGAGGAGCATCCGTAGAAAGACTTGTTCCCACTGAGTTTCTCGATACTGATTTTGTAATATTAAATTTGCATCGAGGAGATTTTTCGACTGCAAATAACGTGGCAAATAGAATAAACGAAAACTTTGGTGAAAATACTGCGGTTGCTCTAGATACGAATAGTATCAAGGTGCGTGCGCCAAGTGATCCTGGACAAAAAGTTTCATTTGTATCTGTTTTAGAAAACCTTGAAGTTGAAAGAAGCGAACCTCCAGCAAAAATTATTGTTAATTCGCGCACTGGTACTCTCGTAATTAGTGGTAATGTAAAAGTTACCCCAGCTGCAGTTTCTCATGGAACGTTGTCAGTTCGAGTTAATGAGGATCAAAATGTAGATGCTGGTGATGCAATCGCAATTGGTGCTGGAGCCGAAGCAAACGCAGGGGCTGCTGTTGTACCAGACACAGAAATTGAAGTCCAGGAAGATATAGCAAAGGCATTTCTTTTTGATGCTGGTGTATCCCTTAGTGAATTAGTAGATGCAATTAATGCAGTTGGAGCAACTCCGTCGGACTTGGTGGCGATTTTAGAAGCATTGAGGGAAGCTGGAGCCCTGAATGCAGAACTTATTGTAATCTAAGGATGCCAAAATGGCAGATTTTCCAATAGAGAACTACATTGCAAGGGTTGACCTGGGATCAGTAAAGCTAACAACTTTTCATAATGAAAAGAATATCTCTGCACCAGTTTCAACAGGATACAATTCTAACCATTCTCTTGCTGAAGTTGCAGAGCAGTTTGAAGCTATTTTCATCGAAGCCTTGTTGCGTCAAGCCAGACAGAGCAAGTTAAGTGATGGGCTGTTTGAAAATAAAGTTGATGATAATTTTCAGCAGATGTTAGATCAAGAATTAGCTAATAAATCTAGTACTTCGGTCGATATAGGTATTGCGGCTTCTATTGTACGGCAAATGTCAAGAAATGGGACATAGTCATGAGCGATCTGTTTGGAATTGCTAGATCTGGAATTAAAGCTTATAAAGAAAGTCTTGCTACAACTGGTCAAAATATTGCCAATGTAGGCAATACTAATTATGCACGACGTGAGGCAAACCTCACAGAAATTAAATCAAGCTCAGCTGATGTATTATCTGTAAATTCTCATTCAAGCTATGGTGTAATGATTGATGGTATTAGCAGAGCATTTGATAAATTTATAGAAGTTCAATTTCAGAATGCATCATCAGATTTATCTTTTTCTACATCACAAACCCTAATACTTGAGAAATTAGAAAAGGTTCTTCGCCCTAATGAAATGTCCGTCTCCAAAAAGCTCCAAGACTTTTTTGCAAGCCTTTCGATTGTATCGGAAGATGCTTCCAATCTAGCGGCACGGCATACGGCAGTTGATGCTGGGTTGGCAGTAGCTACGTCTATAAGCACCGTTGCAAATGGGATTAATGATCTGAAACGCTTTGTTGTAGAAAACGTTATTGATAATGTTCGAAATTTTAACAACATATTGCAATCTGTTAATCAAATTCAAAAAGAAATACTTGGAAATACAAGTCCCAAAAGTACCCCAAATAATCTATTCGATCAGCGTGACGGACTGTTAAGTGATTTGAGTAAGATTGCATCCATTAGCGTTGACTATAAATCAGATGGGTCCGTGAAGGTTACAGTAGGAACATCTGGCCAAGGTCAAACTCTTGTGGATGGTCTCGAAGTAAATAAATTAAATGTTCAGTTAGTAGATAATGTTCCCAGAATTTTTTTAGCTAATGGGGCAAGTGGTTCCTTGTCAAAGATTCATATGCAGTCTGGTGAAATTGCTGGTAATTTGGCTGCTGATATAACGTTAACATCTGTAAAAGGTGAATTAGACCGACTAGCTAGAAAGTTGACTTCCGAATTTAATGAACTTCATAAATTTGGAGTGGATTTAAATGGGAATAATGGAATTGACTTTTTTAGTCTTGATGCAGTTGCGATAGAAAAAAAATCTCGAAACGACAGCTCTGTTCAGTTACGTGTAGAGGGGTTTTCAGATTCCTTTGTTAATAAGCAACTCAAAGTAAGCTATCAGGCAGATAAGCAATCTTGGTCAATTTCAGATACAAATGGAA
>Ga0160422_10003086_pt1 | contig 10319 bp, 7 predicted proteins | sample Fk160mmetaG_FD_108192 | JGI IMG/M metagenome (GOLD analysis project Ga0160422, IMG submission 108192) | Marine microbial communities from the Central Pacific Ocean - Fk160115 60m metaG | ecosystem: Environmental > Aquatic > Marine > Oceanic > Photic zone | place: The Central Pacific Ocean... | reverse complement strand
TGAAGTGTGGAATTTGGTTTTCATGCAGTATAATAGAAAGTCGAATGGAAGTCTTGAGAATCTACCAAATACACATGTAGATACTGGAATGGGATTTGAGCGTTTGGCTATGGCGCTTCAGGGTAAACAATCTAATTACGATACAGATATTTTTACCCCTTTAATAGAAAAAGTATCGACCATTACCGGATTTAAATACAGTGAAGATGAGAAGGTAGATATTGCCTTGCGCGTGGTTTCAGATCATGTTAGAGCGATTGCTTTTGCAGTTGCCGATGGCCAATTGCCATCAAATAATGGAGCGGGATATGTGATTCGAAGGATTTTGCGTAGAGCTGTTCGTTATGGCTTTACTTTTTTAAATGTAAAAGGTCCTTTTATGTTCCAACTTGTTGAAGTGTTAGTCAATCAAATGGGTGCGTTTTTTCCAGAAATTAAAAAACAACAAACCCTTGTAGAGAAAGTTATTCAGGAAGAAGAACAGTCATTCATGCGCACTTTAGAAAACGGTTTAAAGCGTATTGATGACATCATGAATGCTTCCAAAGAGACCTTAGTAGATGGCGCTAAAGCATTTGAATTATATGATACGTTTGGATTCCCGATAGATTTAACGGCTTTAATTCTTTCTGAGAATGGTAAGGAAGTTGACATGGAAGGTTTTGATGTTGAAATGAAGAAGCAAAAAGAGCGTGCTCGTGCTGCATCTGTTGTTGAAACTGAGGATTGGGTTAACTTGTTTGAAACGGAAACAGTATTTTTAGGATACGATCAATTATCGGCTGACATTAAGATCAGTCAGTACAGAAAAGTAAAGCAAAAAGGGAAATCCTTCTATCAATTGGTATTCGATAAAACGCCTTTTTATGCTGAAGGTGGAGGTCAAGTAGGTGATAAAGGAACGATTTCTTCTAGTGGCAAGAGTATATCCATTTTTAATACAAAAAAGGAGAACAATCTGATTGTTCATTTTACGACAGAACTACCTGAAAATCCATCCGATGTATTTCTAGCAGAGGTTGATGCCTCCAAAAGATTACTCATAGAAAACAACCACACTTCAACGCACTTGTTACACGAAGCTCTAAGAACCGTTTTAGGGAGGCATGTTGAACAAAAAGGATCATTGGTAAACGATCAATATTTGCGATTTGACTTTTCTCATTTCTCTAAAATGACAGAAGAAGAAGTTCAGCAAGTTGAAGTAATTGTGAATGGTAAAATACGAGAGAATATAGCTTTAAATGAAAAGCGTTCTGTTCCAATGAGCGAAGCTGAGCAGATGGGTGCCATGATGCTTTTTGGGGAAAAGTATGGAGATGCGGTTCGCGTTATTCAATTTGGAAGTTCTGTAGAACTTTGTGGTGGCTGTCATGTGCCATCAACAGGTCATATAGGTTTTTTTAAAATATCATCAGAAGCTGGTGTTGCAGCTGGTATAAGACGTATTGAGGCCATTACTTCGGAAGTGGCTTTTGAATATTATAAAAAACAAGAAGAAACATTAAATACACTTCGCTCCTTATTGAAAAATTCAAGTGATCCGCTAAAAGGTGTTGAAAGTTTGATAAAAGATAAGGCTGAACTGGAAAAGAAGCTTGCTGTGCTTGTTGCCGAAAAAACAAAAGGATTAAAAGCTGAATTGCTCCAGTCTGTTATTGAAATAAATGGTGTTAATTTTATTGGAGCTCTTGTAGATTTGGAACCCGCATCTATGAAAGACCTTTCTTTTGCTTGCAAAAAAGAATTAGGCAATCTTGTGATAGTATTAGGGGCAAAGAATAATGGTAAAGCAAATTTAAGTGTGGCTGTTTCAGATGATCTTACTGAACGTTTAAATGCTGGAGCCATTATTCGTGAAATTTCAAAAGAAATTCAAGGAGGCGGAGGTGGTCAGGCTTTTTTTGCTACAGCCGGCGGTAAAAACCCTGAAGGACTCAAAGATGCTATAGATAAAGCAAAGACGCTTTTATAGAAATCAGTCTCTTGCGCTTTTTATTACCTCTTTAGCTGCCTCAACATCTTTTTTTGCGACAAACACTCGAATAGAATTTTCTGATCCCGGACTCACCCAACCGGCAATGATACTGTTTTGGTAATCATCTTTTACCATACATTTTATATTGTTTTCGTCTAAAACATTTGCAATAAACTGAGCATTAAGGAAAGAACCGGAGTAGATGTGTATGAGTTCGTCAGTAGCCATATGTTTTAGGTTTAGTATATAGAATCAATTAATTCGTTATCTGTAGTGTTAGGAATTGTTATTTTTAATAGTGGTTCATTTTCCATAGCACGTTTTATGGCAAAAATGGCTTCCTCATTTCTGGCCCAGCTTCTTCTCGAAATACCATTATTCACATCCCAGAATAACATGGATCGTAGCTTTTTGTCTGCTGCTTTTGTGCCATCTAGCAGCATTCCAAATCCGCCGTTAATTACTTCTCCCCAGCCAACGCCACCTCCATTGTGAATAGAAACCCAGGTTGCACCTCTAAAGCTGTCGCCAATAACATTATGGATGGCCATATCTGCAGTGAATTTAGAACCATCATAAATGTTAGAAGTTTCGCGGTAAGGGGAGTCTGTACCTGATACATCGTGGTGGTCGCGACCTAAAATAACCGGACCAATTTGGCCTTTATTGATGGCTTCATTAAATGCAGCTGCAATTTTAATACGTCCTTCGGCATCTGCATATAGGATACGCGCCTGAGATCCAACCACCAATTTGTTTTCTTGCGCACCTTTAATCCATTGAATATTGTCGGCCATTTGTTGTTGGATGTCTACAGGTGAATTTTGCATGATGTCTTCGAGAACTTTACAAGCAATCTGATCTGTCTCTAATAAATCTTCAGGTTTTCCTGAAGCACAAACCCATCGGAAAGGGCCAAACCCATAATCAAAGCACATCGGACCCATAATGTCTTGAACGTAGGATGGATAGCGGAAGTTAATTCCATCTTCGGCCATCACATCGGCCCCTGCTCGAGATGATTCAAGTAAGAATGCATTCCCGTAGTCGAAGAAGTACGTTCCTTTTGCGGTATGCTTGTTTACTGCAGATGCATGACGGCGGAGGGTATCTTGAATTTTTTCTTTAAAATCCGCCGGATTATTTGACATCATGTCATTTGCTTTTTCAAAGCTAAGACCCACAGGGTAGTATCCACCAGCCCATGGGTTGTGTAAAGAAGTTTGGTCTGAACCTAGATCAACAAAAATGTTCTCAGTATCAAATTTTTCCCAAACATCAACTATATTACCTTGGTAGGCAATGGAAACGATTTCTTTGTCTTTTTTTGCTTTTCGAACACGTGTACATAATTCGTCTAAATCTGAGATGACTTCATCTACCCATCCTTGAGAATGTCTTGTATTTATGGCCTTAGGATTGATTTCGGCAGTTACCGAAATGCAACCTGCAATATTTCCAGCTTTTGGCTGTGCACCACTCATACCTCCCAGTCCGGCTGTAACGAATAGCTTTCCTGACAGTCCTTCGCCCGCTTTCGAAATTTTTCTACCGGCATTAAGCAGTGTGATGGTGGTGCCATGAACAATACCTTGAGGACCAATATACATGTAGGAACCAGCAGTCATTTGTCCGAATTGACTTACGCCTAAAGCATTGAATTTTTCCCAGTCGTCAGGTTTAGAGTAGTTTGGAATCACCATACCGTTGGTAACAATTACCCTAGGTGCATCTTTGTGTGAAGGAAACAAACCCATTGGATGACCCGAATACATGCATAGTGTTTGCTCATCGGTCATCTCTGCCAAATATTTCATACAAAGACGGTATTGGGCCCAGTTTTGGAAAACAGCTCCATTGCCCCCATAGGTAATCAATTCATCAGGATGCTGAGCAACAGCATGATCTAAATTATTTTGTATCATCAACATAACCGCTTTTGCTTGTAACGATTTGCCTGGGTATTCTTCTATATTGCGAGCATGCAGTTTGTGAGTTGGCTTATATCGCAACATGTAAATGCGTCCGTATTCTTCTAATTCTTCTGCAAATTCTCGAGCTAAAACGGCATGATGTTTTTTTGGAAAGTAACGCAAGGCGTTTTTTAGAGCCAGTTTTTTTTCCTCTTTATTGAGGCTATCTTTGCGTTTCGGTGCGTGATTTAAATTAGAGTTGAATTCATACGCTGGAGGCAACTCGTTGGGAATGCCTTCCATCAATTCATGTTTAAACGCTTTTAAAGTCATCATTATTCTTGGTTCTTCTTAATTGAAGTTTTCGCTTTATTAAACCCATAAGGGCAGTGCTTACAACTGTTTTGACAGCAATAGCCTCTTTTTAAATGGTACTTTTCTGTATAAATAATATAACCATCTTTCGAATGATAATAATCTTCCGGATCTAAATTTCTAAATTGAGAAAAGTCACCTGATTCCATGAACAACAAATTTACGATTTTCTCTTGTATATTTGGGATATGAATTTACCACTTAAGGTGCCACTTCAAAAAGTAGCAGATTCACTCTTAGAAGAAAAGGGTTTAGATGTCTTTATCAAGCGCGAGGATCTTATTCATGATCGAATATCGGGAAACAAATGGCGTAAATTGCATTACAATTTAAAAGAGGCGGCTGCAAAAAAATATTCCACCTTGCTGACATTTGGTGGTGCTCATTCCAATCATATTGCTGCAACAGCCGCCGCCGGAAAGCAATTTGGATTTCAAACCATTGGGCTTATTAGAGGCGAAGTAACTCAACCCTTAAATCTTACCTTACAATATGCTGTAGACTGTGGTATGCATTTGCGTTATGTGAGTCGTTTAGACTATCGAGATAAAAACTCTAAAGCATTTGCAGAAAAATACTTATTAGATTTTAGCGAGTATTATTTAATTCCTGAAGGCGGAACCAATTTACTGGCAGTAAAAGGATGCGAAGAAATATTAAGTGATGTAGAGATTGATTTTGACTTTGTTTGTTGTGCTGTTGGAACGGGTGGAACCATTTCGGGACTTATTAATACTTTGAAGCCACATCAAAGGGCTCTGGGTTTTCCTTCACTTAAAGGCGCTGATTTTTTGATCGAAGAGATTGCTAAGTATGTCATTAATTCGAAGTGGAATTTAAATTTAGACTATCATTTTGGGGGCTATGCTAAGGTAAATAGTGCATTAATTGACTTTATAAATTATTTTAAGACAATACATCATATTCCTTTGGATCCGGTTTACACAGGAAAGATGCTGTTTGGCTTGTGGGACTTAATTGAAAAAGACTATTTTCGTAGAGGTTCTACCATTATTGCTATTCATTCTGGAGGACTTCAGGGTATAGAGGGTATGAACCAACGAATCAAAAATAAAGGATTACAGATTTTATGAGAGCGCTAGTTTACTATTTTATTGCTTTATGTTCTATATCTGTTGTGGCTCAAGAAGCCACTTCTGAGGATTATATTCGCAAGTATCATAAAATTGCCATCGACGAGATGCATGCCTATGGAATTCCTGCCAGTATTACATTGGCTCAGGGTATTTTAGAGTCGGGAAATGGAAATTCAGATTTGGCGTATAAATCAAATAATCATTTTGGTATTAAGTGTCATAAAAACTGGTCTGGGCGTAAAGTATATCATGATGATGACGCCAAAAATGAATGCTTTAGAAAATACAGAAAGGTGTCTGATTCGTACCGAGACCACTCTGAATTTTTAAAAAATAGAGACCGCTACGCCTTTCTTTTTGATTACAAAATGACCGATTACACCGCTTGGGCAAAAGGTCTCAAGAAAGCGGGCTATGCAACACATCCCGATTATGCCGAAAAGCTCATTAATTTAATAGAGCGCTTTAATTTGGCTCAGTATGATAAAGCCTCAAAATCGGGTAAGCGAAAGGTTAAAAAGCCAAAGCGTAGAGATCGAAAAGAAATCTTTAAAAGTGAGAACGGCTTAAAATATGTTTTGGCTGAAACCGATGACTCCTATGATATTATAGCTACAGAGCAAAGTCTATGGTTGTGGGAGTTGTTGGCCTTTAACGATTGTGAAAAAGATCAGCAGCTAGCTCAGGGTGATGTGGTATATCTTGAAATGAAAAAAAAGAAAGCCAAGTCGGAATTTCATATAGTTAAAGAGTCAGAAACCCTGCACTTTATTTCTCAGCTTCACGGTATTCAGATGACCAATTTACAATATAAGAATCGGCTTAAAAAAAATCACAATATTCAGGTCGGACAAAAGCTCTTTTTACGTAAACGAAAGCCGAGAAAGTAGGAGTTTTCAAATCAATTTTCTTTTTTCCGACCATTATTCTACAACATAATTGTATATAGTTCCAGATTCTCCGGCTGTTATGAAGTTAATATTCCCGTCGAGGTTTATATCTTCAGTAATTCCGGTTGTTATTCCGTACATCGGAAAATCTTCTAATAATTCGTTTGGTTCTCTAAAAAGGTAGGCTTTAGCTGTATTGGTATCTGTGATGCTAAGATAATGTTCGTTCTCAACATTATAGAGTTTGGCTGCACTTAAGCTTTCATTTTCAAACGAATAAAGAAGATTCATTTGAGGACCGTTTACTTTTAGGTCTTTACCTTCAATAAGAATGTGATGTTGTTTGGCATAGGTGTATTCTATGTTTTGATCAAATTCAAATTGAATGCTATTGTCGATGCTACCATCAAAAAGAATGTTTTGTTGCACGCCCTTTTTGTCAATAGCCACAATACGAGTTTCTGCTAGGCTTTTACCTTTTACCACCTGAAGTTTATTTCTTGAGAAGTCTATTTTTTCATTTACCTTAACACGTGTTTCACCACGTCGGTTTAAGATGTTTAGCTTCCCGTTTTCTTCAGCCAAAAGGATGTAGTCTCTTCCACCCACAACAAAGTGTTCTGCAGGGTAAAGGGCTTTACTTTTAGTTTGCTTTAATTTCCAACCGTTAATTATTTTTCCATTTTTATCGTACATATAATGGCGATTATCACAAGATAGAAGAATTCTATAGTTGCGGTTTTTTTCGTAGTCGAAAAGCGATAGTGATAGGCTTGTGTTTTGTTTTAATGTTATCGGATAAGGACCTACATCGCGTCCTTTTCGGTCGATTAAAAAGAGTTTGCTTTTGGTGTTAAACAGCAGCTGAAGTTTGTTGTTTTTGAAGAGGTCTATTTGCTGAATAGATCCAATAATAGCTTCCTGAAGTTTTCTTTTCCACAGAATTTCTCCCTCTGAAGAAATTAGGTAAAGGTTCAGGTTTTCATCTTGTACAGCAATTTCCCATTTTTGGGTGTAGTGGTTTTTTACCAAGCTCATTTCAGAAAGAACAGCTGCTTCCAATTGTGCTGCCCAAATGGCTCTTGTTTGATCTTCTTTTGAGGCATCGAAATGTAGATAAGCATTTGAGTAGCAATTAGAACCACTAAGGCCAAATTGCATGGCAAAAGATCGTATTGGATTTAATGCTTTGGTATATTTCTCTAAGAAAGTGGCTATATTTTTATGAAGGAACTTTTGAGCAAGTTGCCATGATGACTGATTTTGAACATAAATAAAATAGTTTGAATCGTCGTTAAGTTCGTCAATGCAGTTTTTGAAATCTTTAGAATGACTTAAAGTTTTTTCGGATTTGAAATCATTAATAATACTTTTAAGTAGTGTTACATCTTCTGCTAACAGCAATTGATTGTTTAGTATGCTGGCATATTTAAAAGTCACAGTTTCTGGAGTATTACATAAATTGCTTAAGTATTTAAGTTCGCTCCATTTAAAGATCTTTTGGTGTCGGAAGTCAAACATTGAGTCTGCATGTGTTGTGATGTAATTTTCGACCTTATCACCTCCAGCAATGTGAATTATTAAACCCGAATTTAATGCCGTACTATTTTCAACTAAGAACCAAGTTATTTCACTATCAATCCAGCTTTCAAATTCATCTTTGTGTTCTGTTTTAAATAAGCTTAGCTTTTTATCATACTTATTCTTTTGATCCTTTTTTACCAAACCATTCATTTGATGTCGTTGATATTGTTTAAAGTTTTCGAAGCATTTACTTCTAAAAATTACAGTGTTTTTTGGAAGTACTGATGGTGCAATTAAGTCATGACCTTCGTTGTTTTCGAAAAATTGAAGCTCCTGAGCCAACGAATCAAAACTTAAGCTTAAACCACTAAATAGAATGCCGGTTTTAAATATATCAATATCCCATTGAAACCATTCGGCTTGATTTTGAATGTTTGACTCTTGTAATAAGAGTCCCGTACTAATTTTGTCAAAATTTTTAGAATTTATAAAAAGATTAAAGTCTTCTTTTTTATTTGATGTGTTGTAGATGTTTTGAAAGGACTTGTCTGAGCTTAAATTATTTTTAGTTTTTATTTGTCTGATCGCATCTTGAATGAGAATTTTTTCTGGGCTTATTAATACAAGTCCCATATGCATGGAATAAAATATGCGATCATTTTCAATATTAACTTCTATGATTTTACTATTGCTGTATGGATGATCTTTCGTGTTTGCAAAGTTTTTAAGTCCTATTTCAAGAAGTTGAAATTTGTGTTCTTGATCTTCTGATGAGGTCGTTGCAAGCCAATTTAGAGATTGAGCACCAGTTAAATGTAGTGAGATGAATAGGGGATTGATACTTGTTAAATGCGAAGCATATGTTGTAAGAGCAGAGTCTATTCTTAAAAGCTTTTGCTGATTTAATTCTATTGAAGTTTCTGTTGTTAATAGCTCCCATGGTGCGCTTCTAGCAAGTTCGTTTAAACTTTTTGACACATCATTCGTTTTTATAATTAAAGCTGCGTCAATTGGGATAGCATCTAGCGCATTGCTTGTCTGATGCTTGTCTTCTTGACAGGCAAAAAAAGAAATAAGGATTAATAAGTATAATGCCCTTAGCATGGTTTTATTTTAAGCTTTTCAAAAATAGAACTATTATTAAATATTTAAGCTTAATTGTTCAGGAAGTAGTCTATAGCTTTTTCTATGGTATTGACTTATACCTATTTTTTTAATCGCAGCTCTATGTGATTTTGTTGGATAGCCTTTGTTCTTGTACCATTGGTATTGAGGGTGCTTAAGGTGAAGTTTTTTCATAAGATCATCTCTATAGGTTTTCGCTAATATAGAAGCTGCGGCGATGCTTAAGTACTTGCCATCACCCTTAATAATACAGTGGTGTTGTGTTTCATTATATTTTTTAAACCTATTTCCATCAACTAAAATACTGTCAAAAGGGTTTTTAATTTGGTCTAGAGCTCTATGCATGGCTAAAATAGAGGCATTTAAAATATTGATTTTATCAATTTCCTTATGATCTACAATACCAATCCCATAAGCTATGGCATATTTTTTAATTTCAGTTTTAAGTAAAAATCTCTTTTTTTCGCTTAGTTTTTTGGAATCGTTCAGTAAAGGATTTTTAAATTTTTTAGGTAAAATAACGGCAGCAGCTATAACTGGTCCAGCAAGGCAACCTCTTCCTGCTTCATCACAGCCTACTTCAATTTTGTTTTTGTGTAAGTAGGAGGCTAACATCTATTCATTACTTTTTCTATACTTTCCCATAGGGCTATAGCTGTTGTATTCCAATTGAAATTTTGTGAATGAATTTGTCCTCTAGAAGAAAGTTCAGCTCTTAATTCGCTGTTGGCATTTAATTTTGTCATGGCATCTGTTATTTCCTTTATTTCAAATGGATTGACAAGTAATGCAGCATCTCCAGCTACTTCAGGCATGGCCGAAACATTAGATGTGATTACCGGACAAGCACATTTCATAGCCTCAATAATTGGCATGCCAAAACCTTCGAAATATGGCACATAACAAAGTGCAAGTGCCGAAGAATAAAGTTGGTTAAGTTCTTCAGTGTTTTTTCTTCCCGTAAAAATGATGTCCCCTTTGTATGTGAGTTTTTCGAAGCATTTTTTAAGATCATTATTCCACCACATTTTGGCTCCAACGATAAGTAATTTATTCGAAGATTTTGATTCAGATTTAAATGCATCGAATGCAAGGAGAAGTCTTACAATATTTTTTCTTGGGTGAAGCGCGCCTACAAAAATGAAGTAGTCTTTACTGTTACTATATTTATTACGAGTGGCAATTTGCTCCCGTAATCCTATCGGATGGAAATTTGAGTTTACACCATTTAAGCTGAGGTCTATTTTAGAAGCATCGATATTATATGAGTTACAAATATCTTGTTTTGAATAATTTGAAACGGTTACTATTCGGCTTGCTTTTTTGGCGTATTTTTTAAAAAAATAATTATAGAATACTCTATGAATAAATTTTAGATTTTTTGGATGATGCTTAAAGTTGATGTCGTGAATAACCG
>Ga0160422_10003085_pt1 | contig 10320 bp, 8 predicted proteins | sample Fk160mmetaG_FD_108192 | JGI IMG/M metagenome (GOLD analysis project Ga0160422, IMG submission 108192) | Marine microbial communities from the Central Pacific Ocean - Fk160115 60m metaG | ecosystem: Environmental > Aquatic > Marine > Oceanic > Photic zone | place: The Central Pacific Ocean... | reverse complement strand
TCCGACCAGTTGACCTGAATGTAGGGCACGCCCACCTGAGCCAGCCGGCGAGCAAGAAGACAACTCTGCCCGAAGGCGGTCTGACCATAGGACTCCCGGGTTTTCTCCTTCTCACGGGTGAGATCAAAGGCGTCCTTGGCCTTGGGATCCGTCAACAGGCCATAGGCTGCCTGGTGGGTCTTCTCCCAGTCATCGATTCGTGCCCCGTCCAGTGTTCTGTGCGCAGCGTCGAGCTGATCGAGTAACTTCTTCCGGTTCTGAATCCTGTTTGGCGTAATGCCATCGAGCATCTTAAGGGTAGGGATATTGACATCCCCATGCTGAGAGCAACTCACCAGAAATGGATCGTAGGCCTTACCGAGGGTCCCGCCTCCATATCCCTCAATGCGGCGCGGCAGATCCCGGGGTATTCCTCGACCGAGATAAAAGAAGGGGGGAAGGGCTCCACTGTTTCCGCGATGCTTTGCAATGATCGACCCGAAATTCGGATGAACCGTCGGAGTTTCCTTGAACCCGGTCACCCCAATCGTTCCCGCTCCGGGGTGCCCGCCATCCGTGGTGACCATCGACCGGATCAATGAGAACTTGTCGTTCCGCTGAGCAAGGCGGGGAAGCATCTCCGTAAAGTGCACTCCCGGAATTTTGGTCGGAATCGTCCCGAAGGGGCCCCGATAGTCCATGGGCGCATCGGGTTTCGGGTCAAACGTATCTATGTGGCTGGGACCTCCCCACAACCAGAGGAGGATGACCGACTTGGCTCGACCCCGCTCCTGCGCCGCCTGTATTTCCAGCAAATTCGGCAGGCCTGCCCCCATCGCGAAGGGAACTGCTGCGGCCGTCTTGAGGAAGGAACGCCGCGACAGGCCATTACAGTCATTGGCCTTGAAATTACCTACTCCGATCATTGTTAAACGTTCTCTAGGTTGATTATTCCGGTGCCAAAAGGAAAGGAAATATGCATCGCCGCAACAGGTGAGCGTCACCTCCGAAATTTTTGGATTCAGGGTTGAATCCTCCAGCCCTAGGGTCATTGCCTTGGCCTTCAACAGCTACCTGTTCTGGATCTTCTTCGCGGCGGTAATGGCGCTCTATCGCGTGCTACCCCACCGGGGACAGAATCGCATGCTTCTTGTCGCGAGTTACGTTTTCTACGGGGCCTGGGACGCCCGCTTCCTTCTCCTTATCCTAATTTCGACGCTGGTAGACTTCCACGTAGCCCGAAGGGTAGCAGCCTCAAGGGACAGGGCGGTCGCAAAGCGTTGGTGCATTCTGTCGATCACGCTCAATCTGGGTATTCTTGGAGTCTTTAAGTACTTCGACTTCTTTACCTCCAGCTTCTCCAGTCTCCTGGACTTGCTCTTCAGCTATGAAACAGACCCCATCACCCTGAACATAATACTACCGGTTGGCATCTCATTCTATACCTTCCAAACCCTGAGCTACACCATCGACGTCTACCGTGGACGAACAAGGCCCGCAACGAGGCTGACTGACTTTGCACTTTATGTCGCATTTTTCCCTCAGCTGGTGGCAGGGCCCATTGAGCGCTCCCATCGGCTTCTTCCTCAGATCGTCAACCCACGAGCGACCCGACAGGATCATTTCGCGAGGGGACTCTATCTCGTTATCAGTGGTCTCTTTGCCAAGATCGTTATTGCCGATAACATGGCATTCATCTGCAACGGTATCTTTGCGGCAAGTGATGACCAGGTGGGCGGCGTCGACCGGCTGGTTGGGATTTACGCTTTTGCCTTTCAGATCTATGGCGACTTTTACGGCTACTCCTCCATCGCAAGGGGTATCGCCCTCTGGATGGGAATTGAGCTCATGGCTAATTTCCGTATGCCCTATTTCGCCCGCTCGCCCGCCGATTTCTGGAAGCGCTGGCACATAAGCCTGTCCAGCTGGTTGCGCGACTATCTCTACATCCCTCTTGGTGGCAATCGGGGTGGGAAATGGAAAACATGTAGGAACTTGATGCTCACGATGCTCCTGGGAGGGCTCTGGCACGGAGCAGGTTGGACTTTCATTCTCTGGGGAGTCTACCAGGGACTCCTGCTCTGCGCCTATCGGCCATTCGAAGGCCGCATCCACGATTCGCAACCCTCTCTGCTTCGGCGGCTGGTTGAAACATTCCTTTTTTTCAACCTTGTCTGTATTGGCTGGCTTCTCTTCCGAGCGGAATCTGCGACCCAGGCATGGGACTTTTTAGCTTCCATCCTCTTCACCGATTTTTCTGCAACTTTCCTTTCCGCCTATGGACTGGGATCGATTCTCTACCTCGCAGGCCCCTTCCTGCTCCTCGAAATATGGCTGACCCGGCGCGATGACCTCCTTGCCCTCACCAAGGTGGCATGGGGATGGCGGGCAGCCGCTTATTCATATGCCCTTTTCATGCTTGTAGTCCACCAACCCCTCCGAACCAGTGAATTCATCTACTTCCAGTTTTAGAACTACCGAGTGGAAAGTCCTCGCTGTCGTCGTGGCAACTGGACTCCTGCTCGAAATCATCGCGCGCGTGCTCGCTCCCACTCTCGATTACGATCGCGTTCACATCCATTCTTTCCCTGAAATAGCGGAGGAGATGCGAAGTGGGAAGCGTCCGCGAATCATGATCCTCGGAAATTCCCTTCTTCTCCACGGAGTAGATTCAGCTTTGCTGGAGGAAAATATTTCCAACTCGCTTTCCCGACCCTGCAGCGTCTCCAAAGTTACACCCGTGGCAACCGCGGCCCGAGACTGGCTCTACCTCTACGACACCTACTTTACTCAATCCGGGAGTCATCCGGATATTGTCGTGATCGGATTCGTGGGGCACCATCTTCCGGATCAGTATGAGCTCAAGCTGCGCCGGCTCGCGCGCCACTTCTGCTCCCTGGAGAATCTTGGATCCTGCCTTGATGAGGAAAGCCCATCTCTCGACGGAAGAGCGATCGGAATTCTCTCCCACTTCAGTGCCCTCTTTGGAGATCAGCGAACACACCAATGGGGAGTCAGCTCTGCTGTAATTCCACAATTCGGAAAGGGTGCCAGCAGGCTCAACAACATTCTCGATGCAGCAAAGAACCATCCCGCTGGAAAGAAGGAGCTCTCAATCACTGGCAACGAATCCCCGGGCCGGACCTACCGCAAGCTCAACCAATTGATCAGGGCTCTGAAAACACATGGAGTGGAGCCCTATTTTGTTCCGATGCCTCAACCTGAGCCGTGGACCATCGACCCGACCGCGAGGGCGGTAATTGAGGAAAATGGGGCCACCCTTATGGAGGGCCCTGTTAATCCCCCCATTGGGAAAAGGGACTTCTCCGATGGTTACCACCTCGGAGAAACCGGAAAGACGCGCTTTACCTCTTTTCTCTCCTCCGTACTGTCCGAGAAACTATCGAACACGGAAAGCTCTTCCCCCTGATCCTCCATTGACGCACGTGGCACCGATCCTCCATCGTCCCCGAATGGCAGACTGCCCTTTTGCACGTGTTCTTGTCCTCGGCTACGCCCTCGCAACCCTGTGCTGCCTTCCCGCCGGGGCGACCCTCACCGTCGCCGCCGCCTTCGGTGACAATGCAGTTCTACAGAGAGGAGTAGAGCTCCCGGTCTGGGGCAGCGCCCCAGCCGGCAGCCAGGTGCATATCGAATTCGCCGGCCAGTCCTGGACCACCACAGCTGACGAGGGCGGAAAGTGGATTGTCCGGCTCAAGGAGCTGAGAGCGAGCAGCGAAGGCCGCCTTCTTCATATCCGTTCTGCGCAGGACCATCTCACCTTCAAAAACGTGGTGGTGGGTGAGGTATGGCTGGCAAGCGGCCAGTCGAATATGCAGTTCCCCATGAGCGCCTGCGCAAAACGGATGAAGGCCATTGAGGCCATTCTCCTGGAAGAGCCTGATCCCAGGATCCGATTTCTCAGAATTGGCTGCCCAGACAGCCCTGGATTCAGGCATATCAAGCGCAGCGAGATCGCGTGGACTGTTGACTCCAGGGCCACTCGCCCAGGCTACTCGGCTGTGGCCTTCTTCTTCGCCCGGAAGATCGCAACCGTGCTCAAGGTCCCGGTCGGGGTCATTGAATCATCGTGGGGGGGGAAGCCCATCGAGGGATTTATTCCTGCGGATGAATTTGGAAAGAGTGAGGTTCTCCGGCCCATCGCCGAACTAGCCCAAAGGGATGAACTTGACCAGGTGAAAGCCTTGGAGGGGGGAGTTATCATTCGCAACACCGCAGGCAGACCTGGGCGTATCTTCAATAGCAGGATTGCCCCGATTGCCCCCTATGCCGTTGCCGGTGCGATCTGGTATCAGGGGGAATCAAACGCAGGAAAAGGCGAAGACCCCCGCAACTACAGATTCAAGATGAAGGCTCTCATCAACGGCTGGCGCAAGGCTTTCGAAAACCCTCTGCTTCCGTTCTATTTCGTCCAACTTCCCGCCTACCGGAACGAGGCATTCGGATGGGTCCGTCTCCGGGAGGAGCAGCGCCGCAGCCTTACTACACCGCATACCGGCATGACCGTCACTATCGACCTCAGGGACACGGATATTCATCCAGCGAACAAGATTGACGTTGGAGAACGCCTGGCTCTCTGGCCGCTTTCCCGGCAGCATGGCAACCCCGGGATGGTGTCTGCGGGCCCGCTCTTTCAATCAGCCCGGGTTGAGGGCAGGACTGTCCGGATCCAATTCGGCTCTCTGGGAGGTGGTCTGATGGTAGCGAGAAAGGACGGGGCCGGACCCGTCACGGAAACGCCAGCCACGGACCTTCGCCACTTCGAAATTGCCGGGGCTGATGCTGTCTGGCATGCGGGCACAGCCGAGATCGAAAGTGAGGAAGTCGTGGTTCGATCACGATTCGTCAGTCACCCCGTAGCGGTGCGCTATGCGTGCCTGGGCGACCCGGAAAACCCGAACCTCTACAACCGCGCAGGGCTGCCGGCCTCGCCTTTCTGCTCGCACCTTTCGTTTCTGCCGTGGGCCCCTTCGCCCTCCCCCGAAGGTTCCAGAAAAGGCGAATGACTACTGCGCAGTTCCGGGAAGGAATCGGTAGTAGACCTCCAGCATCAGGGTGGCCAGACAGGTCACGTAGTGCACGTTGCCCAGTCCATGGCCGGTGTTGCCAGGAAGAGGCCAAGACCCGTCGTTGTTCTGGGCGGCAAGGGTTCCGTCCCGGAAGAGTTCATTATATTCCTGCCAGAACCTGCCCCCATAATTGATCATGGCCTGAGAAGCATAATAGTGCCCGTAGAGATCCGTGTCCTTCCCCTTCCAATCGAACTTGATATTTTTGTTGATGAGCTTGCAGGCTTTCCGGGGCACGGAATGAGCTTCCTTGCCCCAGAGCTGGAAACAAAGAGCCCCTGCTGCAGACAGGGTCGTACCGTCTCCCTTGGGAGTTGGACCGGTATAGCCAATGGCACCACTCGCATGCTGATTACCTTCAAAGGCGTCCAGCCCATCTCTCGCGGCCTTGGTCATATTCCGAAACTCTATTCCAGTGTGCTTACAGGCCTTAAGGGCCTGCAACGTCCACGCCATCACTGAACTATCGTTACGACGGTCTTCCGCGAAGCGATAGGTCCATCCTCCCGCAGCGTTCTGACCATCGATAATGGTCTGTCCTCCCAGCTGTACTGCCTCCATGAGGCCAGGGAGATTCACTCCCAGCTGGCTGCAGAAGGTGTATGCCTCCGCTATCGCGTAAGTCGCAATGGCGTGCTCGTAGACCCACTGGTTCGACTGGAGATCAGTTCCCAGCCGACCCTTGTTCTTGGCGCTCTGGTTGACAAGGTAGGTAATCGCATTGGTGACTGTCTCCCCATACTTTACAGAGAGGGGAGTCTCGCAATGTCCGAGGTAGGCCAGAAGAGCCAGCCCCGTGTAGGCGACCTTGTAATTGGCTCCCCAGGATCCTTCACCCGCCTGAGTGGTCTGGAGCCAGTCCAATGCTTTCACCACAGCGGTTTCACACTCCTCCGTGCCGCCATTTTCCTTCAAACGCTGCATGCGGTCCTCAGGAGAGCAGCGCTTCCGCATCACTGCGGGAATATTACCAAATCCACCTCCACCACCATCACCGCCATTGCCCCATCCTTCACCAAAGTCGTCACCACTGCCAAAATCGAGATTGGGCTGCGCCTCCGTCTCCGGGACTGGCACCGCAGTCGGCGACGGTGTCGTCGAGGCGATGACCTTGGCCATTGATGATGAGGGCGCGGAGGGCTTTCTCTGAATCTGTGGATTTACTTCTTTCTGATCCATGGTGTCCTCCTGAGGAGCCCCGGCCTGATACGCCACGATCGTCGGGGACTTGATCATGAGGTTGGGCAGCAGGATGAAGAGAAGAACAAGGACCACGAGAGAGATCACCAGAAGGGCAATCATGATACTCGTGATAACAGAGGATCTCCGCTGCGCTTCCAAGCGCGCTTCGGCTTCGGGACTGAGTTGGGCGTGAAGGCTCATACCAAGGCGGATTGTAGGTATTTTGTGGGTTGTTCTGACACAGGAGAAAGGTCCAGACACGGGGAGCCTACCCGCCCGCACAGGAAAATCCGCTCAAAAATCGCCAAATTTTATCTTCCGTGCCCTCTCATAACCTAACCCGATGGGAGGATTCGGCTCAAATGAGCGGGCAATCCCCCGGGTGAACCCCGAAATCGAGGACAAGCCGTCGCTCAAAGCCATACCCGGCAATCTGACCTGTCTGGCAATCACCCTTCCGGACCAGCGGAAGACGCATGCACCTCCTCGAAATCGGAAAATGCCCGGATTTGCCACCGGACCTCCCGCCCTACTCTGCGCCAGGCTCCACGTTTGGATCATCATCCGGATCCCGAGTCCAGATGATCGATACTCCGGGACCCTGCTCCCCCGGAACGATGATTTCGCCTGAAGGCTTGATAAGTTCGGGCACCCTGCGCACCTCGGTGTGGCCATCAACAAAGAGGAGAACTCCCTTCTGGTTGTGACGCGTTGCAAACGCTCTCGGATTGGCTTTAGGGGACCCATTGAACTTTCTCTGGGCCTTGGAGTGCTGTTGGTCCTTGGGCAATCCCCGCTCAAGAAAGATCACGGTGTTTGCAGGCTGCTGGATCGAAGCGAGGGTCCCCGGCTCCTTGTATCCGTCGGGGGATCGCCTCTGCAGGCGGCTGTTCATTCCTATGGCGAAGTAGGGCCGCTCCAGCTTTTTTTCGCTCTTCGCGTAAGGAGCTGATTCCACAAAAATAGGGTAGGAAGCATCATAAAAGGCCTGCGGCGCGTTATCCTGCTCCAACTGGGCGACCGAACGATAACCCATTCTCTCAGGGAGAACGTTATACCATGCCTCCTCGGCCTCCTCACTGGCCGCTACTGCCCAATCTTCGGCCTCTGCTGAAATGTCAGGCACATCGGCATTTTCAAGAGGAAGGCGGCCCCCGTGATCGGTGGTGTAGTCAACGAAGGCTTGGCCGAGGTCCTTGATCTTCTGTGTAGCCCGGGTCAGATTCGCACCCTGCACCATATTGGTGAAAACCTGAAAAGAAAGGCCTGCCAGCACGATCACGATCGCGACAGCAACGAGCAACTCAAGGAGCGTAAACCCCCGGGTAGCCTTTCGATGACACTTTGGTTCCATTGTATCTACCTGTCGAAGCTCCTCTGGGTTGAGGTCAGAATGACCCGATTGTTACCAGAGGCAACTTGCAGTTTCTCCATAAAATCGGTAATTTCCACTCCTGTTTTCAAAAGAATGCCCCAGCGCAGCTCGGTCATCATGCCCGCCTGGATGGATTCAACGCTGATCAGCTCGGTTGCGTCCGCGAATTCCTCGAAAATCGGGTAAAACGCTTTGTCGTACTGAATATCGTTATTCACACGGATTCTGAGCTGGTGGGAGGCCCTTTTCGGGGCAAACGCCTCTTTTTTCGACAAAACGTAAATGGCCGCCACCATCACGATCGTCGTCGCAGCCGCCGTCGGATAGAGCCGGGCGCCAACAACCATGCCGGTCATCATTGAGAACAGGATGAAGGCCAGGTCCCGGGCCTGCCCCAGATTACGACGAAAACGGATCATCGCAAAAGCCGCGAACATTCCGAAACCAATCGCCTGTGCGTTTTGATGAGTCCCCACCACGAGAATAAGAATGGTGGTCACCGTCCCTACAATCACGAGGGTGTGAACATAATCCTGGGAATATCGGGTGCCACGGTAGGTCGCCTTGTAAAGGGTGCCGATGATCAGGTTGAGACCAAAGCTCACACCCAAGGCAAAGACCACCTCAACAAACCCGGGCTTGGTAAGGTCGAATCCGAGTTGTTCCCGGATGGTCTCATAGGTATTGACTATAAATGCGAGAGAGTTCATGGAGTTGATTGAAAAGAGATTCAGGCCGCCGATTCCCGATGCTGCGTGGCGTGGTTGAGCTGGGATACCAGAACGGGGTCATGTTTTTCCAGGGAGGTGCAATACTTACTGAAACTGCGACGGCTCAACCCGGTTTCGCCTGCACGCTGTCGCAACCAGTAGGGAACGGCCCCTATGGATTTGACCTCCATGATTGACTCTCCCTCCGGAATAATAAATTTGCTGAAATCCTGATCATCCGGAAGCAGCCTCGGGAACTCGGGCCGGCACCTCAGAAGATTATCAAAGGTAATCCTGAGCTTGCCATCGGGAGAGCTGAAGGCATTGCGGTCGTAGCGAATTTGCATTGATGGGTTGTGCCCCGCGGCACGCATTCCGAGAACCTCATCAATGACAATCCGGCCAGCCCTTCCCACCTGATCATACATCCCTCTCAGAACGTCGTCGTTTCCAAGACCGAACTCCTGAGCAGCCTCAATTGGCATGGGGAGCCGGCGCTTGACACCGAGGCCCTGCAACTTGTGTTTTACTTCCAGAAAGCCCGCTGGAGGGATCTTGGCAGTCTCTGAGCCATAGATGCGCAACCGGATCTTGCGCCGGCTATTGAAGCCCCGCTGCTTCTCCCAGTAACAGTCGCGCTCGGCAGTATCGTAGTACTGGGAGAGAATGGGGTAGTCTCCTGAATTCCCGGGGTTCTGGTCCACGGCCAACCGCAGGGAGACCTCCTCCTTCCACTGGCGGTATTGCTCAGCGGTGATCCAGAATTTGTACTCGGTCCTGCTTAGGCTCACTGTTGAGTGGAGAAAGGGGTGGAAATTAGCAGCCTCGCGGAGAGCGCCTAGAGTGTCATGCTCGTCACCATATTAATAAATGAGAGGCCCCTCCACAACTCCCGATTATTCTCCCGTGGTTACTGATCATTGCGCGAATTAAGGGATCGTAGCGCGTTTTTCTGATTCGTAGGGCATGCAAGGGATTACGCCCCAGACCCATGAGCCGGCTGGGCCCCTCGCCCGCTCAACTGCGTCAAACGGCCTATTCCTCCGCCCTCTCAGTCCATCCGGGTTGAATTCCACCTTCTCACGGGGTCCTGCCGCCTTGTGCTCACTCCCGCGGCGACCCAGTGTATCCGCCTCTCTGATTCCTCACAGATTTGGGGTGTTCTCCATGACCCCGAAACTATAGTGCACACCCGCTCCAGCACGAAGCCCAATGCCATCACTCCGTCGTTCCCTCCCGGCCACCTTGATCCTGATCACAGGACTACTGGCGATATCGCCAGCCTCTGCCCGACTTTATATCAGTGAGTTTCTTGCCGAGAACACCAATGGACTGCGTGACGGCGATGGAGAATTCTCAGATTGGATCGAGATCTACAACTCCGGTTCTCAGCCGGTCGATCTCGAAGGCTACTATCTGACGGACAACCCCGGAGCTCTCACAAAATGGGCTTTTCCATCGCTGCAACTGGAACCACGGCAGTTTCTTCTGGTCTTCGCCTCTGGAAAGGACCGAACGGGCGCCAGTGAAGAACTTCACACCAACTTCAAGATCGATGACCGCGGTGAATATCTTGGCCTCATTGCTCCCGATGGGATCTCCGTAATCTCCGAATTTGGTGGGAATGACACCCCCTTGCCACGCCAGAGAGAGAATATTTCCTTCGGCCCGATGCAGACAGGCACTCTTACCACCCGCACCCTCCTCTCCCAGAACACTCCGGCTACTGTCCGCATTCCGACAAGTGACGATTCCGTTCTCGGGATCTCCTGGACTGAACCAACATTCGATGACCTCGCCTGGCGCGATGTAGCGATCGGCGTCGGCTATGACGAGGCCAATACATACCTCCCCGAGTTTGGCATCGGAGGTGATCTGGGTGACGAACTTAACGGAGTCAGCACCAGCCTCTACCTCCGGGTTCCCTTCCAGATCACGGAGCCGTCCTCAGTATCAGAGTTATCGCTCCGCATGAAATACGACG
>Ga0160422_10003083_pt1 | contig 10322 bp, 10 predicted proteins | sample Fk160mmetaG_FD_108192 | JGI IMG/M metagenome (GOLD analysis project Ga0160422, IMG submission 108192) | Marine microbial communities from the Central Pacific Ocean - Fk160115 60m metaG | ecosystem: Environmental > Aquatic > Marine > Oceanic > Photic zone | place: The Central Pacific Ocean... | reverse complement strand
AAATATTTTGGAATAAATAGTGTTGGCTTAAAAAGAAATAGTTTTTCAGAAGATATTATTAGCACAATCAAAAAAGCATATAGAGTTATTTATAGATCGGAACATAATATTTTACAAGCTATTAAAATTTTAGATGAAAATTCAAATTCTAAACTGGAAGTAAAGAAAATTATTAATTTTATAAAAAACAGTAATCGTGGTATCATTTAAAGACATATTTATTAGAATATTTTCTGTTTTAATTTGTATATCTTTTGTTTGCTGTGAAGAAAATATAGATGAATTATTAATTATAGATTACTCATCCGTAATCGATCGAGAATTTCAATTTAGTATTGGTTCTGATTTAATTAGAACTAATAATTTTTCAATCGATAAATATATTAGTCACAATCTAATAAGTTCAGTGAAAATATCAATTTTGCAACCTAATCAATTTAAAATAATTAGTCAATTTTCTTTAAAATTCATCAAAAGTAACTTTCCAATTAATTTTTTGATTGGATATAATAATTTTTCTGATAAGCTTCAATCATCTAATTGGCTTAACATTGGTTCAGGTATTGATTTAGAATATAATAAAAAAGTTTTTTGCTCATTTGGGATATATTACAATACTTCAAACAAAAATACTTTCAATAGTAGTGAGAGATGCTTCGTATCCTTTGGATTAAAATTATTTAAAGGTCTTTCTTCTTCAATTTTATTTAATTACAATCTAGATACTAGATATCTAAACAAAAATATAGAGTTTAACATACAAATATGAAAAAAATTGCAATTCTTGGATCGACAGGCTCAATAGGCACGCAAGCTTTAGAACTTCTAAGTGAAAGTAATGATTATTTAGTAGATTATTTATATGCAAATTCAAACTACGAACTGCTATATCAGCAGATTAAAAGCACAGAACCTAAATTTGCATGTATAAATTGTGAAGAGTCTTATAATAAATTAAAAGAAATTAATAATACGAATACTAAAATTATATGTGGATTAAATAATTCTTTAGATTTTATTAAATCGAGAAAAGTTGATTTATCTTTAAATGCTATTGTTGGTATATCCGGTTTAAAACCAACTTTAAATATAATTGCAAGTGGAACAAAATTTTTAGCCTTAGCTAATAAAGAAAGTTTAGTTATGGCTGGTGAAATAGTTACCGAAATTGCTCATAAAAATGGTGTAAAAATTTTACCGGTTGATAGTGAGCATAGTGCCATATGGCAATGCCTTACAGGTGAAAATGATCTAGATATTAGTAGAATTATTTTAACAGCATCAGGTGGCCCATTCAGAGCCTTAGATAAAAAAGATTTTAAATCAATAACAGTGAAAGATGCCCTAAATCATCCAAATTGGGATATGGGTAATAAGATAACTATTGATTCTGCAACAATGATGAACAAAGGCTTTGAAGTAATTGAAACAAAATGGTTATTTGGTTTGAGTGAAGATAGGATAGATATACTTGTTCACCCACAATCAATTATCCATTCAATGGTTGAATTTAATGATACATCAATAAAAGCTCAACTAGGTTTCCCTGATATGAAAATTCCTATTAATTATGCCTTGCATTATCCTAAGCATAAAAAGTTGAATTTAAAACCTTTAAATTTAGACCTAATAGGTCAGTTAACATTTGAAAAACCAGATTTAAATAAATTTCAATGTATACGACTTGCATATAATGCAATGGAATCTGGAGGAACTTCAACCTCTATTTTAAACATAGCTAATGACTTATCTGTAGAGTTATTTTTAAATAAAAAGATTGAATTTACTCAAATACCTAAATTAATTGAACTATGTATTACAAAGCATCATTATATTAGTAAACCTAATATTGATGATATTTTTGATCAAATTCATTGGGTTAAAAATTATATTAATAAAAATACTTTTATTTAGTAATGGATATTTTAATAAACATATTTTCATTTTTATTCATAATAACAATTTTAGTCGTTATACACGAATTAGGACATTTTGTTGCAGCAAAATCAATTGGTCTTAAAGTAGAAAAATTTTATGTTGGATTTAATCTATTTGGATTGGGAATTAAGAAACAAATTAATGAGACAGAATTTGGTATAGGTTTATTTCCTATTGGAGGTTACGTAAAAGTTTCCGGAATGATTGATGAAAGTTTAGATGAACAATATAACGGAGAAGATTACGAATATATTTCAAAAAATATGCTTCAAAAGGTATGGTTCACTTCAGGTGGGGTCATTTTTAATTTTATTTTAGCGTTTATATTATTTTCTGGTATAACATTTTTTAATGGGAGGTCCATCCCCGAAAATAGTACAATTATTGGGGAGGTTGTCGCTGACCAACCGGCTTATTTGTCAGGTATGATAAATGGAGATAAAATAATATCGATAGATGATTTTTATGTAAATAATTGGGATGATATCAAAAACCAAGTTCATGCCAAACCCAATCAAAATATATATTTACAGTATGATAGGGATGGAGAAATTATTTCTTCTACCATTTTAACTTCTAGTATGCTAATCCCATCTGGCGATAGTATAGGTGTAATAGGGATAAGACCAAATTTTGATATTATTCAGCCAAGTTTTGCAGGATCTTTATATTATGGATTAAATGATCTATTCGGGTGGTTAAGTATTATGTCGCAATCAATCATTTCTTTCTTTACAGGAAATTTAGATATTAAGAATTTTGGTGGACCTATCCAGATAGCATCTGTAGCTGGAGAGGCCACAAAAGTAGGAATTATAGCATTGGTGAATCTAATGGCAGTACTGAGTGTTAATTTAGGTATAATTAATATTTTACCATTTCCTGGACTAGATGGTGGACATGCATTAATTGCTATAATTGAAGGTGCTATTGGAAGAAGAATTCCATTTAAAACTCTTATGGTTATTCAGCAGGTAGGGGTACTATTTTTAATTCTATTTTTCTTTATTATTATGAAGAACGATATTAGTAGATTGTTTTAATTATCTAGAATTAAACTAAATACAGTAGTTAGTTTTAAAACTTGACTATTTGTCCTTTCCAAACTTGACGCTAGCTTTTCAGCAAGATTTTTCATGATTTTATACCCTAAAGTATGATTTTCATTACAAAGTTTAATTATTTCATTATCATCAAGAATTGCAATTTCACAATCACTAGTTGCTGTAATCGTTGCTGTTCGCTTATCTACTTCATTGAACAATGATATCTCTCCAAAAAAGTGATGAGATTTTTTTGAATCTATTCTAATTGATGTTTTCTCTCTATTGTCAGAAATTGCTTTAGAATTTTTTAAGGTTAAAGCTTGGGTCATACTTACTTCACCATTTAAAAGAAGAATAATAGTATCACCATTATCTCCTTCTTTTATAATCACTTCATTTTTTTTCACTTTCTTGAACGTCATCAATTTTATGAATTTTTCAATTTCCTGTTCTGATAAACCATCAAAAATTAAATAATTTTTAAAAAGATTATAATCATGTTTCATACTATTAATATCGCTCCTTGCCCTTCTTTGATTTTAAAATCATTATCAGGATTTATCATTACATCAATTGAATTTTCTTTTAATCCATGTCCAGCTGCTTTTAATTTCTGTTCAATGAATTTATCAAGTGCATCAGCATCTGATGCCGATGAAAATAATTGTTCGTATCCCATAGCTGAATTTTCAATATATAAACCAATACAAAGCTCATTTTTATTTTTGTAATAGTTAAACAAATCAATATATGGCTTACCTAAAAACTTTTCATCAATTTTTTCACTCTTAAATCTATTCTCAGAATGAACATCTAGTAGTTGATTTACTGCTTGAGGTACACCTGGCTCTATAACATGGGTTGCTGCAAGGAATGATTTGAAATTTTCATCTGTTATTACTTCATCTGCATTTGCTCTTTTTAAATATGGTATTTTGGTTCTCTCTGTAACATATGCAACAACCTTTAGTTGTGGGTATAAATTCTTTATTGTTAAAGTTGTTAATATTGTTTTGTCATCATCCTCAGGTATACTATCATCTGATATCACAATGACAGAGCTTGCTTGTTTAATACTAGCTAGACTTAAAGTGCTCTCATTGGTGTAGTCACCTCTTACAAATTTAATATTCAAATTTGGAAACTTAGCAAGTATAGAATTTAGTTGATCCTCTGATAAATCATTAATTAAAATAATATCTTTATTAGTTTGTGTTGTAATTTGAGACATACAAGCAAGTAAATGTTCCACATTCTCATTCCATCCACAAACGACAATATGATCATTTGATTCTATCATACTTAATCCCCTTCCTTCCATAATTTTTCTTGTTGTAAAAATTGAAGATATTGAACCAGTTACCGTTGAAACTAAACCTATACCAGATAGCATTAAAATAACTGCTAAAGCTCTTCCATATGTAGTTTCAGGAGAATAATCTCCATAACCTACGGTTGTAATTGTTACAATGGCCCACCAAAATGAATTTTTAATGTCTGATAATTCACCATCTTCAAGATATAAAATTCCAATTGATGATCCAAACCATAGTAATAATAATAATAAAATTATTTTTAATATTGGGTGACTGTACATTTCTTTAATTCTTTTCATAATTAATAAATATATAATTTATTTTTAATTGAAAAAACAATTACGATTTAATTTTATAACCTTTTGAAAACATGATTGACGCAAGTATTGTAAAAATAATTGCAAATAACAGAGATATAATTATGGAAAAAGTAATTGAAATTTCACTTATTCCTAGCATAGAATATCGCAACCCATTAATCATCCAATATAGAGGGTTCATTAATGCTATATATGCCCAGGATTCAGGTAGCATATCAATTGACCAGAATACGCCGCCAAGCATAGATAGAGGCATAAATACAAAAGTGCCCCATACACCAACCGAGTCCCATGTTTTTGAAACTATACCAACAATAACTCCGATAGCGCCAAATGCACATGAGACAACGATTAAAAAAAATAGGGATAAAAAATAATGTTCAATTGTAAAACTAGTGAAAAGTGCACAAGTCAAAATAATTAATATTCCATTAATTACGCCCCTAAGAATCGCTCCAATTATAAAACTCATACTTAATTCAAAACCACTTACTGGAGCAATAAGATAATCATCAATAAATTTAAGATATTTTGCCTGCATTATACTTGATGAAGAGTTTGCAAATGATTGACCAATAACTGACATCATTGTTAATCCTGGAATAATAAAAATTATATAATCAATATTATTTTCTAGCTTTATCCTTGATCCAAGTGCTTCTCCAAAAATTACCATATATAATGCTGCTGTAATTATTCCTGGCATAATTGTTTGTTTATATAATACCAGAAATCTCCAGACTTCTCTATATACTAATGTGTAAAAAGATTTATTAATCATCTGACAATTTTTTTCCTGTTAGTTTTATAAAAACATCTTCTAGATTAGCTTTTCTTATATCTAATTTAGTTATTGAAATATTTGCATCAGTAATTTTATTTATAATATGTGGAGTATCTTTATCACTATTTTTTGATTTTATTGTAACAATATTATCTTGGAAACTTGAATTGAAATTTGGTAATAATGAGCTATCCCAATTATCTACAGTGATATTAATTTGGGATTCTCCATCATTTGCAATTAAATCTTTTGGACTGCCTTGAGCAATTATTTTTCCATCGTCAATAATGGCGACCTCATCACATAAGTTTTCTGCTTCTTCAATATAATGAGTTGTAAGTAATAAGGTTTTATCATGTTTTTCATTCATTTCTTTCAATGAATCCCATAATAGATGTCTTAATTCTATATCTACGCCAGCTGTTGGCTCATCAAGGATAATAATTTCTGGATCATGTATAAGAGCTTTTGCAATTTGTACCCTCCTTTTCATTCCTCCAGATAGTTCTCTTGCTTTTGAATAAGCTTTTTCTTCTAAGCCTAGATCAAAAAGTATTTTATCAACTCTTTTTTTGGACTCCTTAATAGATAATCCATAATAGCCACCTTGAAAAATTAATAGTTCTCTTATATTGAAAAATACATCAAGATTTATTTCTTGTGGAGAAAGCCCTATCATCTTCCTTGTTTGTTTATAATCTTTAATTGTATCCAATCCATTTACTTTAATTTTACCAGAAGTAAGGTTAACTAACCCAGTTAGAATTCCTATTGTGGTTGTTTTTCCAGCTCCATTTGGTCCAAGTAATCCAAAAAACTTTCCCTTTTCTATATTAATATTTATTCCATTTAAGGCATGCTTACCATTACTATATATTTTTTTTAAATTATTTATTTCAATGATACTATTCATATTTCTCCATTAGTACGATATTTTCAATATGGGGCGTATGTGGAAACATATCTACAGGTTGCATATTTTTAATTTTATAATTATGTTCAGAAAGTAATTTTATATCTCGAGCTTGAGTAGAAGGATTACATGATACATATATAATTTTTTTTGAATTAAATTTCAATATTTCATTCAAGGTATTTTCATGTATCCCTGCCCTAGGTGGGTCTAAAATAATAATATCAGGTTTAGGAATTAGTTTCAACTCTTCACTGGAATTGAATACGTTTATTAAATCGCCATGAAAGAAATGTATATTATTAATTTTGTTATTTTTTGCATTCTCAATCGCATCAATAACTGCTGACATTACCACTTCAATTCCATAGACCATTTTAACATATTTTGCAATATGGAGGCCTATCGATCCAGTTCCACAATATAAATCATAAACTATCTCATTGCCTTTGAAACCAGCTATCTGAATTATTGAATCATACAAAACTTTAGCCTGCTTGGAATTTGTTTGAAAGAATGAATTACTAGATATTTTAAAAATATTTTCATCAATTTTTTCTGTAATATAATCTTCGCCCCATAATATTTTTTCTTCATCGCTAAATGAAGAACCAGAATTTCGTTTCACGGTTGAAGTAAGAACTGACTTTATTTCATCAAATTCACTAACAAGACTTTTAGCAATTGGAGCCAAACATGAATTATTAGATTCTGTTATTATGAAATTAATCAAAACTTCATTAGTAGCGTGACCTTGCCTAATTATAACATTTCTAAGAAATCCAGTTCTTTTTTTTATATCAAAAGGGATAATATTGTATTTATATAAGTTTTGTTTTATAAATTGGAAAATTTTATTAGAAAGTTTACCATTAATATGACAATCATTAACATCTACAATTTTATCAAACCTAGACTTTACATGAAGTCCAAAAGCTGTACTATCGATTTCTTGATTTTTTTCATTTAAATCTACAATCCATTTATTTGAAGAATAAGAAAACTCCATTTTATTTCTATATCCGTAATGTTGCTCACAACCTATTATGTTATTAATTGGAATTGATGAAAATTTTCCTATTCTATGGAATAAGTCTTTGACCTGTAGATATTTTTGATTTAGTTGCTCATTGTAATTTAAATCTTGCAATGAACATCCTCCACAAATACCATAATGTTCACACTGTGGATTTGTATAATAATCTGATTTTTCAATTTTCTCCAATGAATATGCTTCAAGGTAATTCTTCTTTTTTTTATATATTTTGGCTTTAAGCTTATCCCCGGGAAGTCCACCCTTTACAAATATTGTTATATCATTGTAGTGAGAAACACCCAAACCTCCATATGCAAGACTTGTCACATCAAGCTGAAGGATTTGCCCTTTACTTAATTTCATTTTTAATTTCTTCTATTAGCTGTTTAGATCTTTCTATGGATTTAGATTCAGCTATGATTCTTAGTATGGGTTCAGTATTTGATTTTCTAATGTGAACCCACTCATTATCTCTAATTATTTTCAAACCATCTTTTTCATTTATATTATCATTCGAATATAACTCTTTTAACTTTTTAATATAGACATCTGAACTATTAGTTAAATGAACAGTTGATTTTTCTATATAAAATTTAGGCAGTAAATTAAACAGCTCATTTATACTAAGAGATTCATTTGAAATTAGATTTAATATTATTGCAGCCCCTACTAATGAATCACGCCCTAAATGAGATTCAGCTAGGATAACTCCACCATTTCCCTCGCCACCGATAAGTGCACATTCTTTTTGCATCAGATTTACAACATTAATTTCACCTACTGAAGATCTCATTAGGCGTGTATTATATTTAGAAGCAATTTTTTCAGAAATTAAAGATGTACTTAGATTAGTTACAATTGGTACGTTTCGAAATTTTTTAAAATATTTTAACACATAATAGATAGATAGCGCTAGCGTAATCTCCTCACCTAGAGCCTTTCCTTTGTTGTCAACAATAGAGAGTCGATCACCATCTGGATCGGTTGCAAAACCAATATCTGAACCTGTTTCAATTACTTTAGAACATAACTGACTTAGGTTTTTAGGAATTGGTTCTGGAGATCGACCAAAGTCTTCATTGTAATTTGAATTAATCTTGATAACCTTACAGCCTAAATTTTTTAAAATTTGTGGTAATGCAATAGATGTGGCTCCATTTGCACAGTCTACTACAACCTTAAAATTATTTTTTTTGATTTTATTTTTATTTATAATAGATAGATTTTCAATATTAAATAGATGAGCATTAATACAGTCTATAGATTCATCTTTAAACATTTGCTTATCATCTAGATTTTCTAAGAATTCAGTATTTGATAAATTTTTAAATTCATCCTCTAATCTATTAAATGCCTCTTGGTTAATAAAAGTACCTTCAGGGCCAATGAACTTTATTCCGTTCCAATCACTTGGATTATGACTTGCAGTAAAGACTATTCCTCCAGCATATCCTTTGCTAAATACTTCAAACTGAGCTGTAGGGGTAGGGACAATATCAACTACTATACTTTTTCTACTTATTCTTTCAAGTGCACTAATAGCTATTTGGATGTATTCTTTACCTGAGTTTCTGGTATCTCTTGCTAATAAAATTTTACCATGATTTGGGGAAATAAGTGAGAAAGCTTGGGCGTACCTTGCAATCATGCTTGGACTAAGAGACTCATCAATCAAACCTCTTATACCAGAGATACTTTTAATTAGGGTCATTTAAGTAGCCTGAACAACAACAGATATATATGTAATAGTTTATCTGCGTCTTTTTTTAGAACGAGCTATTTTTTTTTGCTCACTAGGTTTAAGATAAAAAGATCTAGATCTAACTTCTCGTAATACTCCAGCTTTCTCCCACTTCTTTTTAAACCTTCTAAGTGCTCTTTCAAATGGCTCATCATTTTTTACTGTTACGTAAATCAATATATATACTCCTTACAATTATTTAACCTAAATATGTTCTTAATTTTTGGCTTCTAGAACGATGGCGTAATCTTCTTATTGCCTTTTCTTTAATTTGTCTAACTCTTTCTCTTGTTAGACCAAATTCTTCTCCAATTTCATTTAAAGTCAATGCATAATCATGATCAATTCCAAAATACATTCTTATTACATCTTTTTCTCTATCTTTTAAAGTATCTAAAGCTGCTCTTACTTCATCTCTAAGTGAATCAATTTGAAGTTCCCTATCTGGATCATCTGTTTTACCATCAGCTATGACATCTAATAAAGAGTTTTTATCATCATCTGAAAATGGTGTATCTAGTGAATGATGCCTACGAGAAATTCTTTGAGCGTCATTGACTTCATTTACCTTCATATCTAATTGTTTTGCCAACTCATCTGACCTTGGAGCTCTTTCAAACTCTTGTTCTAATCGTTCAGATGCTTTATTTATTTTACTGATTGTACCTACTCGGTTTAAAGGTAGACGTACAATTCTTGAATGTTCAGCTAAAGCTTGTAGTACGGACTGCCTAATCCACCATACCGCGTAACTAATAAATTTAAATCCTCTAGTTTCATCAAATCTTTCTGCTGCTTTAATTAAGCCTAAATTACCCTCATTGATTAAATCAGTTAGAGGTAGCCCCTGACCTTGATAGTCTTTTGCAACACTTACAACAAATCGTAAATTTGCCTCCGTTAATTCTTTTAAAGCTTTTCTGCTTCCTGTTCTTACAGCAATAGCAAGCTCTACTTCTCTGTTTGGATCTAGAGGTTGGTATTTACTTATCTCTTGCAAATATTTACTAAGTGATCGATTAGCATCACTTCCAATTTTTTGTATTTTTAATTCAACCTTGGACTTTTTCTTAGCTTTTTTCTTTGCAGGCGCTGCTTCTTTTTTTACAATCTTTTTATCTTTTTGATTTGGTTCTATATTTGCTGCAGCTTTTTTAGGAGTAGCTTTTTTAGCTACAGTTTTTTTAGGAGTAGCTTTTTTAGCTACAGTTTTTTTAGGAGTAGCTTT
>Ga0160422_10003082_pt1 | contig 10323 bp, 9 predicted proteins | sample Fk160mmetaG_FD_108192 | JGI IMG/M metagenome (GOLD analysis project Ga0160422, IMG submission 108192) | Marine microbial communities from the Central Pacific Ocean - Fk160115 60m metaG | ecosystem: Environmental > Aquatic > Marine > Oceanic > Photic zone | place: The Central Pacific Ocean... | reverse complement strand
AAGGAACCATAATTGTTGGCGTACCCAATTATTTATCTTTTGATGCCAGATACTATAAAAGATTTTGGGCTGCTTATGATGTGCCAAGACATTTGTGGCATTTTGACAAAAAATCACTAAAAGAGGTTTTTGAAAGCAAAGGCTTTAGGTTCGTTAAATCCAGTCCGATGATCTTAGACGCATACTATGTTTCTTTGCTTTCTGAATCATACAAAAAATCAACACTTAAAATTCTAAAGTCTGTTTTTGTAGGCACAATTTCAAATACATTAGCTCTATTCACTAAAGAATATTCATCAAATATTTTTGTTTTTAAAAAATTAAGATAAGTATCTAAGTCCGTTTTTGATAACAGAATAATCTATTTTCCCCGCGCCAAAAATTTCACCATCGCCCTGACACACTAAATCGCCGCTTTTAGCGCTTATTTTCAGCTTGCTATCCGTGAGTGTCAAAACTTTGCGATCTTTAAAAATAGACCCATTAAAAAGATTAAAAAAATTTCGGATTATATCAAATTTGCTAAATTCTTGAGCAATTGTAATATTTAAAAGGCCATCGTTGCCCTTAGGCTTCTTTATTAGCTGCATCCCACCGCCCGTATACTTACATATCCCTATTCCAAGTAAAAACACATTAGTGTTAATTTCAGTTTTTGAAGTTAGAATTCTCACAGCAATATTTTGAAACTTTAAGAAGTTCATAATTGCACACGCTAAATATGAAAGCTTGCCGAGCCACTTATACTTATCAATTTTACTTAACATAAAAGAATCAAACCCTACCCCAGAGTATGAAATAAAATACCTTGTCTTTTTTTTATTAGCACTTTTTATTGTGGCCACCCCAACATCCTGAGTTTTTATCTTACAGTCTTTTAAGGTCTCTACACACTCATCTATGTTTGATGAAATATTTTTTGATTTTGCCCAGTCGTTTCCTGTCCCAGAAGGAATCAACGCAAAGACCATTTTTTTAAGACCGATACTCTGCTGCATAACTATTCCCGCAACAACCTTTTGCACTGTCCCGTCTCCCCCGATGGCCAATATTTTATTGTATCCATTTTTTGTAGCGTTTTTTACTAGATCAATTTCATCACCACTATTAATAGTTAGGTTGAGAATATGTTTTATTTTTTCTACTTTAAGCTTCTCTACTACTTTATCAATAACACTTATTGCTTTTCCAGAATTAGAGAGCCTGTTCGCTATTACAAACCATTCATTAGACATTCTCGGTTGGTTTTATATGGAGTAGTCTAGTAAGTTTTATAGAAATGTCAAGAAATATAATTTTAGGATTCCCGTTTCTTTCAATATCAGAAAATCCTTTTTGAATTTCTTTATAAAAATCCAAAATGTTTGCTTCATGAATGAACGGAGCGAATTTTTCTAGATCTAATCCGGATTTATAGCTGTCTTTTTTGTTTTCGGCCCTATAGCCATAGAGCATAGAATCTCTAACAACATCAGAACAATAGATTAAAAATGACTTTTGTTCTTCCCTTGTTTTTTTACTTATTTTTTCAGCAAAGCGAACCAGTTCATTAATTGCAGATTTCTTTCCCTTAACCTTAAAAGCCGCTCTAACCCACTCTAAAAAAAGAATTTCAAAATCAACCTTAACCTCTTGATTTTCAGTGGCTTGTGGTCTTATGAAAATTTTTTGACACCTAGATTTTATTGTATCTAAAAGTTTGTTTTCTTGCTCACAAACTAAAATGAAAATAGTCTTCGGGGGAGGTTCTTCAAGCAGTTTAAGAAGTTTGTTTGAGGCGCTAATATTCATTTTTTCTGCCATCCAAATCAAAAATATTTTTACTCCACCCTCGTATGATTTTAAGGAAGCAAGCTTTGTTATTTTTTCTGCCTCATCTTTATTAATCACAGCCTGTTTGTTACCCAGGCCAATTTTATCATACCAGTCTGTCAGCTTGATTTTTGTCTCTTTCAAAACAATTTCTCTCCATTTTTCTATAAAATCTTCTGAGCTTGCTTTTGCCTTTACTTCACTTGTTGTATTTACAGGATAGAAGTAGTGTATATCTGGATTTGTTAAACTTTTTAGTTTTTGTAGAGCAGCTTGCTGTTCAGGTATTTCTAGATTTGAGTAGGGGCTCTTGATTATAAATTTAATTAGCTCAAACGACGAACCAAGAATATCTGAATCAGCTTTGCCAACCATCAAGTATGTGTTGGCAACTCTGCCTCCATCAATTGCTTTTTTTGCTTTATTTAACTCAATTTGACCCATCCGATTCGATTAAAAACAAAGATAAAGAATTATATTTGCCACGTTATACATATATATGAAATCAATAAATCAAATTGACTTTTCAGAAAAAAAAGCCTTTGTAAGAGTAGATTTTAATGTTCCTTTTGACGATTCAGGCCGGATATCCGATAACTCTAGAATTGTAGCAGCACTTCCAACAATTAAGTATATTTTGTCAAGTGGCGGTTCCTGTATACTAGCATCACACTTAGGGCGCCCAAAGGGTAAAACAAAAGATATGTCACTTTCAAAACTTGTCCCAGAGCTAGAAAAATTGCTCAGCACAAAAGTTTTATTTTCAGATGATTGTATAGGTGAAAAAACAGAAAGCCAATGCTCTGATTTAAAACCAGGCGAAGTCATATTATTGGAAAACTTGAGGTTTTATAAAGAAGAAACTAATGCTGATGAGAGCTTTGCTAAAAAACTATCTAATCTTGCAGAAATATATGTAAATGATGCCTATGGCACTACCCACAGAGAACACGCTTCGACAGCAACAATGGCTAAATTCTTTGATCTAAAGTGCCCAGGAATTCTCCTAGAAAATGAAATAGCAAGCCTCAAAAAATTAATGGATAATCCTAGTGGACCAGTAACAGCTATCATTGGTGGAGCCAAGGTTTCCTCAAAAATCTCTGTGATAGCAAATATGCTTGATGTTGTTGACAATCTTATTATTGGTGGCGGCATGGCTTATACGTTTATAAAAAATAATGGAGGCGCTATTGGTGACTCTATTTTTGAAAAAGATAAGCTCAACGATTGTAGTGAAATCATTTCTTTAGCAGAAGAAAAAAATGTTAATGTCTTTTTACCAGAAGATGTCGTCGCATCAAACGAGTTTTCTAACGAAGGTTTAACAAAAGCCGTTAATATATACAACATTCCTAAGGGTTGGCAAGGATTAGATATTGGGCCTTTGACAGTATCTAAATTCGAAAAGATTGTGACAGAAAGTAAGACTATATTATGGAATGGTCCAATGGGAGTTTTTGAAATGCCAACTTTTGAACAAGGAACCTTAGCAATCGCAAAATCAGTTGCTAAAGCAACCAGCAGTGGAGCTTATTCATTAATAGGAGGTGGTGATTCGGTTGCAGCAATCAAAAAGTTTAATTTACAAGACGAAGTTAGTTTTATAAGCACAGGGGGAGGAGCAATGTTGGAAAGCCTAGAAGGCAAAACACTCCCAGGAATTAAAGCATTGATTTAAAAAAAATGAAAACCAACCAACTTTTTCTTATAATATTTTCATTTTTCATTTGCTGTGCTTATTCTCAAATTGATGAATCAAATTTTAACTCAGATACTATCAAAAATAGACTTGAGAGGCTTAACGCTAAAACCCCAATAGAGCTATACTTTACACCAAGCGTTGAAAAAACTATTAAGAGGCACTTGGATACTAGAGTAGAGTTTTACAAAAAAAATATCGATAAATTAAACTATTATCTTCCTCTGTTTGAGGAGCAGCTCCAAAACCAAAAAATCCCGATAGAAATTAAATATTTACCGATTATCGAATCAAGACTAGACCCCTCTGCAGTTTCGAAGGTTGGCGCTACGGGCCTCTGGCAGTTTATGTTTTATACGGCCCTTGAAAATGGTTTAACCATGAATAGTTATGTTGATGAAAGAATGGACCCTTATAAGTCTACAACAGCAGCAGCATTATATATGAATAAACTTTACAAAGTACATAATGATTGGAATCTTGTTTTGGCATCTTATAACGCAGGACCAAGAACAATATCTAGAGCAAAAAAAAAATCGGGCGGGTATACAAATTACTGGAATATGAGACCGTTTCTTCCTTCTGAAACAGCAAACTACATTCCTTCATTTATTGCTACGATGTACATATTAGAGTACGGTAATGAACACGGTATAAATATTTATGACAACAAAAAAACAATACGAAATACAGAAAAAATAACAATCAAAGAGAAAACAGCCTTTGAACACATTTCAGATTTTTTTGACTACTCAACGGATTCAATCAGCCTTCTTAATCCTTCATATATTCATGGCATTGTTCCGGGTAACAACAAAAACCAATTAAGGCTTCCAACTAAGTTAGTTGACAGCTTAGTTATGCAAGAAGAGGAGTTTTATGCTTTTGTAAAATCTGAATTTGATAAAAGAGAAAAACCTTTACCAGATCTATACTCTATTGATTCAAAATTGGTTTATAAGGTAAAGTATGGTGAGTTTTTGGGGAAGATTGCTAGAAAATTTGGAGTTAAAGTTTCAGATATCAAGCGATGGAATAATCTTAAAAACGACAACATTAAAGAAAACCAAAAGCTTATAATTTTCCCCAAAAAGATTCCAAAAAGCTAAAAGCAACAAAGCAAAAAGCATTGGATTAAATTATTGTAAATTGCAAATATGAAAAGAACTGCAACTACTCTCTTTTTTTTAATCGTCACTTTATCATGTTCTGAAGATCAGCAAAAATTATTACCTGCATCAAGTGGCAACATAAATAACATTTCTGTAGTAACAAACGATGAGCTGTGGGATGGAGCAGTTGGGGAAGTTATTAGAGAAAATTTTAGTAGACCAATTTATGGGCTTCCCCAAAGAGAACCGGTTTTTTCTTTAAGCCATATTCCAAGCAAGGTGTTCTCTGGTTTTGCTACAAAATCAAGAACAATTTTAAAGATTGATATTTCTGAAAACGAAGGTGTTTTTAATTTCAAAAACACATACGCCTCTCCACAAAGAATAATTCAAATTACAGCAAATTCACCTGAAAAAATAATTGAAATCATTAATGAAAACTTAAATTCAATATTCTCTACAATGTATTTTAACGAGATTCAGGAAAAACAACGCAGAATTTCTAAAAACTTGAATAGAACAGCTATAATTAAAAATAATATAGGGGTATCACTAAGATTTCCATCTGCATATAGAGTAGCAAAAGCTGACACTAATTTTGTCTGGATCAGAAGGGATATTGAAACAGGTTCAGTGAATCTTTTTATTCATAGATACACAAACACAACCAATCAGTCAATTATTGATAGAAGAGACTCAATTTCTAAAATCTACATTCCTGGGCCTGTTGAAAACACTTTCATGTCAACAGACTTACTTTATACACCCAATACTCAGGAGATTAATATAGGAGGAAAGCAAGTGTTCGAAACTAGAGGGTTATGGGAAATTGAGAGTCAGTTTATGGCAGGCCCGTTTTTAAATTACCAGATGAAATTAAATGATGGTGAGAATAAACATATAATGCTCGACGGTTTTGTTTATTCGCCAGGATCTACAAAAAGAGAGTATATTTTTGAGCTTGAATCTATAATGAGAAGCCTTAAAGACTAATCTTCTTTGTCTTCTTCTTTGTCTTCTTCTAAGGCTTTTTTAAACTCCTTAACACCCTTCCCAGTTCCTTTAACAAGGTTACCAAGCTTTTTCCCTAATCCCACAGGGCCAAATACGATTAAGCAAACTACCACAATAATTATAATTTCAACCGTGCCAAATTTAAAAAGAGGTATGATTAATAAATCCATTGTAAAAATTTTAAGCTAAGTTAATAATAATACATGTAATTGTTACTATATAGGTCAACTCTATTCAAGAGTAAGTTAATTTTAAGTATTTTTGAATACTGTGAAAAATAAAAAACAAGATAAAGGTTTTTTCAAAAGACTCTTCAATGATTATAAAATAGTGGTTTCAAGTGAAGAAACCTTTGAGGAGAAGCTCTCTATTAAAGCTAGTAAAATAAATGTTTTTGCAGTAATGCTTGTGTATTCGGTAATTTTAATTTTATTTACAATTAGTATTATTTTTTTTACACAATTAAGAGAATTAGTTCCAGGGTATTCGTCTTCGGATCTTTTAAAGAGAGCTATTTATCTAACCCAAAAGACAGACTCGTTAGAGCGTCAAATTGAGCTTAACAATAAATTTTATAAATCTATTGAAGATGTTTTGTCTGGAAAAACAGAGGATTTTATCGAGCGCGAGAGTATTCCTATTGATAGCGGTCAAAATGAGACAAACTTCTTCTCAATCTCACCAAATTCTGAGGATTCTATTCTTCGGAATTACGTTGAAACTCAAGATAAATTTAATTTAACTAAAAATGAGCTAGTAATCGAAAATAAAATGTTCTTTTCTCCTATCAAAGGGGATATAACCCAGACTTTTAATTTTGAAGAAAATCATTTTGCTATAGACATTGCAGCTGATATTGGAACGCCAGTCAAGTCTGTTCTTGACGGTAAAATACTTTTTTCTGAGTGGTCAGTTGATACAGGCCATGTAATTATAGTTGACCACGGGGATAATATAATTTCAGTATATAAGCATAATTCAAAATCATTAAAAGAACAAAATGATTTTGTGCAGGCTGGTGAAGTTATTGCATATTCAGGCAATCAAGGAAGCCTTAGCTCTGGCCCTCACTTGCATTTCGAGCTTTGGAAAAACGGAACTCCTATAGATCCGGAGCCCCTATTAAATTTTCAATAAAATGCTAAAACAAGTAGCTATAAAAATCATGGCTAGGCTTACAAAAAGCCAGGTTAGCAGGTGGGCATTAAAACCGATTGAAACACAGAAAAAGCAGCTCAACTATCTAATTAAAAATGCTTTGAATACATCATTTGGACAAGCGCATAGCTTCTCCTCAATAAACAATTATGATGATTTTAAAAATTACGTTCCAGTAAGAGATTATGAAGATTTAAGGGTGTATTTTGAGCAGATAAAAGAAGGGAAGAAAAATGTGTTGTGGCCCGGTAAACCTCTTTATCTTGCGGTTACTTCTGGAACAACTTCCGGTTCAAAATATATTCCAATAACTAAACAAAGTTTACCAAATCATCTTAACGGAGCTAAGATTGCCTTGCTCATGTATGTTGCCGAAACCGGAAAAGTAGATTTTGTCAACGGTAAGTTTATTTTTGTTCAAGGCAGCCCTCTATTAAGTGAAGTTTCAGGTATTTTAACGGGAAGGCTTTCGGGAATTTCTGCTCACCATATCCCCTTTTATATGAAAAAAAATATGCTTCCATCATGGAGCACTAATATTATAGAGGACTGGGAAGAAAAAATCGAGAATATTGTTAAGGAAACAATAGAGGCAAACATGACAATTATTAGTGGAATTCCTTCATGGCTACAAATGTATTTTGAAAAAATAGTTAATAAAACAAATAAGAAAGTTTCAGATACTTTTCCCAACTTTAACCTTTTAGTTTATGGTGGAGTAAACTTCGACCCCTATAAAAATAAATTCAAAGAATTGATTGGCAAGGACATAGACAGCATTGAATTATTCCCTGCGAGCGAGGGTTTTTTTGCTTTTCAAGACATTCAAGATAGAAAAGATTTACTATTAATCTTAAATGCAGGAATCTTTTACGAGTTTATTGATGTCGAGGATTTTCGAAACAAAAAGATGCAAAGGGTACCCTTATGGAACGTTAAAAAAGACATAAATTATGTGATGATTATTTCTAGCTCGGCAGGTTTATGGGGATATAACACAGGCGATACTGTAAGGTTTACAAGTTTAAGCCCTTACAAAATCGTTGTTACTGGAAGAATGAAGCAAAGTCTTTCCGCTTTTGGAGAACATGTAATAGTAAAAGAAGTCGAGCAAGCAATAGCGAAAGCAATATCTAAAACAGGTCTTTTAGTTAAAGAATTCACTGTCGCCCCTAGATTTAAATCAAAGATATCATCAGCAGGCCATGAATGGTTTATTGAATTTGACGAAATACAGCCTAATACTAAAGAATTTGCTAACGAGATTGACAATGAATTACAAAGACAAAATAAATACTACAAAGATTTAATTGTTGGGAAAATTATTCAAAAACCAATAATAAGAAATGTTGTGAAAGATGGATTTAAAATATATATGGACAGCATCGGAAAACTTGGGGGCCAAAATAAGATTCCAAAAGTTGCAAATGACAGGAAAATAGCAGAACAATTAAAAAACTTAAACCTTATTAAATAATCTTAAAATAATTTAAAAAAAAAATCGTTTAAAATAATCAAAACTAAGAAATGAAAAATAATTTTAAAGAAAACGAAGAGTTAGATATAATAGTTCTAATTGAAAAAATTAAGTTGATGCTTTTAAGTGTTTTTCTTCAAATTTTTAGAAGATTAAAAAAATTTTTATCAGCATGGAAGCAGTTACTAGCGGTAATAGTTGCAGGAGTTTTACTTGGTTATTTTCTAACCGACAACGATAAACCATCATCAAAGGAAGCCACTGTATTGGTGAAGATTAATTTTGATGCAGGAAATTATGTCTATGACACAGTTGACCTTATAAATCTTAAAATTTCAAGTGAGGACACTGATTTTTTTGTTCAAGAAATTAAATTAAATGATGATGAAACAATTGATGAAGTTTCTATATCTCCGGTGATAGATATAAAGGATATTATGGCTAAAGATATCCAAGCCAACGAAATAAGAGCGCTTTTTGAAAATCTTGAATATGAAGATGGGTTTTCAGTAACTGAGGGTTTTAAATCAGATTATGACTATCATTTTATTAATATAAAAGTTTCAAACAATTCATCAATTGAAACAATTAATAAAGTCATAAATTACTTTAATAATAATCCACTGTTTGCTGAACTTAAAGACAGTAACCTTCAAAGAATTTCAAGTATCATTTCAGACAATGAACAAACAATAAAACAAATCGATAATCTTTTGGAGTACTATACAACTCAAACCACTCCCAATAACTCTCAGCTATATATTGATAATAAAAACTTGAGGCCTAATGAACTCATTAAAACAAAAATTACTCTTCAAAGTGAAAATCAAGAACTAAAGAGAGAAAGTTTAACTTCAAAGGAAACAGTCATAATAATTAACGAATCAAATGTGTTAATTGAAAATAATTCACTTACCTCAAACAAAATGGTGTATTACCCACTTTTATTTTTAATTATTTACTTAATCGTTTCTGTTTTAATTGGATTTTACTCATATCTTGATAAATTAGATAGAGCTAGCTAAGATGTCAATAAAAGACCTTACACAAAGGAGTTTTTCGGTTTTCATAATCAGATCTTTTGGAGTGCTTCTTTTGTTTGGTTTTACCATGTTCCTTACAAACTTCTATTCTGCAGAAAATGTTGGCCGCTACGACTTTGTAAGATCTACTATAATGGTATTAGGAGGGCTTACTCTGATGGGGACAAACCAGTCAATTATTTATTATTCAGGACTTTTAAAAGCCAGAAAAAGTATTGAGTCAATTAGGATAATATATTTTAAGATGCTAGGAATCATCTTCCTCTTAAGTCTTTTTGTTTTAAGTCTTTTTACCGTTATTTTTAACGAGTCAATTATAAATGAAGTTTTTAAAAGTCCGGATTCCTTTTCACTGCTTCAAAAGTCTATATTAACATTATTTTTTTTCGCCCTCACAATGTTAAATATTGACACAATTAGGGCGTTAAATAAAACTATACTATCTGAGATGTATAGAAGTTTATTCAGATATTTACCGGTCTTAGTATTTGCAATTATTTTATTACTTACTAATGAGGAGCAGTTACTTGTTGAAGCATATTTATCAGGCTTTTTATTATTGTCATTTTTATCAAGTTTTCATGTTTATAGGCTCTTTAATAGCCTTGAAAAGCCGAGGAAAAATTCAGAAATATTTAGCACAAAAGAGATATTTAAAACATCTTTTCCCATGGCTCTTAGTGCAATCGCATATTTTATAATGCAAAGTATAGATATTATCATTTTATCAATCTACGAGGGTTATGATCAAATTGCGTACTATTCTGTTTCTGTGAAACTAGCAATGGTAACCACACTTGCATTAATGTCTGTCAACATTGTAATTGCACCAAGAATTGCGGAAATATATGAGAAGAAAGAATTTCAAAGTTTACAACAGCTTGTTAAACATTCAACAAGGATTATTTTTTTGATAAGCATTTGTGTACTAAGCATTCTTTTTTTCTTTTCTGAAGAAATATTAAACTTGTTTGGAGAGGGGTATGTTGTTGCAAAAAATGCTTT
>Ga0160422_10003081_pt1 | contig 10324 bp, 12 predicted proteins | sample Fk160mmetaG_FD_108192 | JGI IMG/M metagenome (GOLD analysis project Ga0160422, IMG submission 108192) | Marine microbial communities from the Central Pacific Ocean - Fk160115 60m metaG | ecosystem: Environmental > Aquatic > Marine > Oceanic > Photic zone | place: The Central Pacific Ocean... | reverse complement strand
GTCGGCTGACCCTTGTGCTGCATCGGCAGAAATCGCCAAGCGCGCACCGCATTTACTGCCGCATCGTCAAACACACCTGCCGGCACAGCCTTGATCACACGCACATTGACGACGTTGCCGCTGGGCGTAAGGTCGTATGCGAGCGTAACGAACCCCTCAATCTGCTGAACCCGAGCATATTCGGGATAAATGGGGCCTTCAGCCGCCAGCAATATAGGAGCACGAGTAGCTGATGCGCAGCCCAATAGACCCATCCACAAGAATCCGAACCACAGCGCTTTGACCATCTAAGTAATTAGGAATTGCCGCTGTGGATCGTTCGCCGCGTGAGCAGCGCCGTATCGTGGATGGATCATCGCTTCATCCGGCGCGTATTGGAGGATATAAGTCTTTCGGATATCTTGGGTAAGATTCGGTCCTGTACGATGGGGCGTAAGGCTCGAAAAGACAGCCACTGAGCCTGCCTTAACCTCCAGTGGCAGCGCGTCTTTGGGGTGCTCAGCCAGACATTGAAAACCCACAGATGTCCAATCGTGGTGCAATGTGCCGTTGACATGCTGACCTGGCGCGATCCATGGGCAACCGTTTTCCACTGTTGCGTCAGTAAGGGCAATCCAACAGGTTAAATACTGTTGCGGTTGCACGAAGTTATAGCCGTTGTCCTGATGCCAGGGAAAGTCTTCCTCAGTGCCCGGCCGCTTGTACACCAGTTGGTCCCAGTACAACCGAACTTTCGGGCCAATAAGGTCGCGAACCAGGTCCTGCATTGCAGGATGCTCCGCGAAGCGTCGCGCCTGCTCGGAAACCAGTACCGCATGCGCCCGAAACACAATTTCGTCGGGCCGCGCTATTGTCGGCTGATTCGGATCCATGTCTTGCAGGTCGGCATTACTTTGGGCTTCCAGTGGGTCTAATTCGGCCAGCAGGTTAGCGACCTCTGCAGCAGAGAAAACATCTGGTAAGACGAAGCCTCCGCGTTCAGAGTAGGCATCAGCCTGTTCTTCGGTTAGATAGCGCATAGGCCCAGGTGGTCGTCGCCAAGAAAATTCTCGATTTAAAGGATGTAACTTCATGCCCTAAGCATGACACTGGGCCGACTCATAATCCAACCACGACAAAGCACCGATTAGCGCAACAGCATGAGCCAATCTGAAAAACCTACAAATCCGGATAACCAGCAAGATGGCGAAAACCTGCCGCCGCTGACTTTTCTACAAATGCTTGGCAGCACTCTTTCTGCAGCACTAGGGGTGCAGTCCGAACGCAATCGAGAGCGGGACTTCAGTCGCGGCAAGGCGAGCCATTTCATACTGATGGGGATCGGCTTTACCGTCGTCTTTGTGATTGTTATGGCGTTGATCGTAAAACTGGTATTAGCGCAAATCGCTTGACTGCGCGGGCACACCTAACCGCGACAGCGCGCATTCAAAGAGCCGCGTCCGCTGCGCATTAAACTGCTTCAATAACTGCAATTGCTCGCGGGCACGGTGCATATTCTCGCCGCGCGCAGAGACTTTAAAGTACTCATCACCACACAAATGGTCGGTGATGAATCGCACCCCAAGAGTAAAAGCGATGTAAGCGGGCGCGATACTCATTTGCCTTGCTGTTTCAACAGCATCAGCATAGCGCCCGCGACCGCGACCGCGACTGAAACCGTCCACGCAGGCACCAAACTGGTCGAGTTCTATAGCGCCATTACTGAACGCCACCGAACGCACGAGATCGCCAAAGTCCCAGGCCCAATGGCCAAGACCCACTGTATCCAAATCTATAACCGCTTTCGCCTGATCTCGGTCATGGGCAAACAACACATTATTAATCTTGCAGTCGCCGTGAATAAACACGCGCTCTGGGCCCAGCGCCGAGACCAACCCTAGATTTGCCTCAACAGTTGTAGCCAACTCTGCAGGAACCGCGTCCCTCGCGGCATCTCCAACGCTCTGGAAATACGTGTGGAGATAGCCGCTCAACTCCAAGAATCCAGGAATGGGCGGCTGCCATGAGCGAGGCTTAAAGTCGGCCAGGCTGCGCTGGAATGCGCCAAACGCATTGGCCGCGGATTCTATTTGCAGCTGGTTAGTAAACGGGTCTAGGACGCGGCTTTGCTCTACGTACCGCCAAGCCCGCCAGATTTGATCGTCCAATGCGTGAACCATAGTCCCCAACCGCGTCGGTACCGCATCAACAATCGTAAACGCTTGCGCATACTCGAGATCAGCAGCGAGATGCTCGAGCAGTAAGGAGGTTTGCAAAGCCATAGTCTGTACCTCAGCAAATACCCTTTGATTGACCTGCTGCAAAACAAACCGTTCATCAGTGGCGCCTACGGTGACCAAAAAGGTCTGATGAATATGGCCGTTGCCCAACGGCACAATTGCAGCCTCCCTCCACCAAGCTGACGCAGCCTGCTGGGCCAAACTTTTGACCGCATTTGAGCTCACGGCGTTTGGCTTACCCAATCAATTAGATGATGGATCAGCGCGGGCATGTATTCACCGTAAGGTCGATAGCAGTCCTCGAGCATCGACACTACCCGCGCTTTGGTTTGGGTGTCGATCTTAGCCTGCTGAGCTAATGCCAACGCCTCGCGAGTCGCGCGGAGCGCGCGCACCAAGTCATCATCGATACCTGTCCAAGGTTGTGCCAGGGCCTGATCACACGTATCCCCCAGTGCCTGCAAATCGGGTTCGCGCATCTGGTTCCTAGCATCGAGACTTTCAGGCAGTAGATAGTCCACCACCCGATTAAGCGGAGTATCCACCTGGTAGGGTCTGGCCTGAGGCATTTCGGCACCTTGCAATCTAGCCTGCATGGCCTGAGCGCCCAATAGACGGCTGTACCACTTTGTCGGCTCTAGCCACCGCACGACTTCAATTTGCAGATCGCTTAATCCTAGGTTCTGCAGACAGCGGTGTTGACGCGCGGCGCACGACAACTCCGGAAATTCTAGCAACGGCTCCAACCTGCGATAAAAATCCGTCAGGTCACGACAGTCTGCTGGTGACCACAACCGTTCTGCAATAGCTGGAAGCCGGCTCCAGAGTCGCATCGGCAACGTTGCAGCATCTACTAACTCGGACCACAAGCACGCCTCTCCACCGAGCACCTCGGCGCTGGGATGGCGCTCCAGATCCACGGCGCCCTCGCGCCATTGATGGGTCCAACCGAGCGCCGGTGCGATATGCCAGAGGCGCCGGTCCTCAGCCAGAGCGTCCTCCATGCGCAGCCATTCCTGCTGGGGCACCTGTGGATCGAACTGATAATGAATATCTGCGGCGAAGTGCAGGTCTAAATAAAACGGAGCGGAGACAATGCAGGATCGGGAAGCTGCCAGCGCCCGATCACGGGTGGTGGCACCACGCCAATTCTGCACCACGCAGTCGGGCATCCGCTCGTGCAGGACTTCGTCCCAGCCAATAACCTGCTTGCCCAAAGTCCCAAGAATTCCCTGTACGCGCTGAAAAAAGTAATTCTGCAATCCCCGCTCATCGTGCAAATTACGCTCGGCAATAAACGCCTGTATCGCCTCTGAGCGCTGCCACCACGTCGGGTTAACCTCATCGCCGCCCACGTGCACATAGCGGTCGGGGAACACCTGCGCGACTTCCGCAAACAAGCTTGCCAAAGCCACATAAACCTCCTCGCGCGTCGGGTCCAGACAACCCAGATGCACTCCGAAGCGCTGGCTAGGGTTAGCCGGTTCACTGCCCCATTGCGGATAAGCACACAACCAGTGGGTGACATGACCCGGAACATCTAATTCGGGAACGATGCGAACCCCACGATCGGCGGCGTAGACCACCAACGTCTCGAGTTGCTCGATGGTGTAGTGATCAGCACTGGCCAGCTTGGGCAACGCGAGACTGCCAAAACGAAACCCTTGGTCGTCGGATAAATGCAGATGCAGCACATTCATCTTCAGCAGCTGTAAACCATCCACTACCTCAAACAACTGAGTTAGGGGAATAAAGTGCCGAGCCACATCCAGCATGCAGCCGCGCCAAGCGAACCGGGGATGATCGACGATGTGTACCTCACCCGAAGTACTCTCAGCAGACATCAACTGTCGAAGCGTCGAAACGCCGTGCAAAGCGCCCCAGGTGCTGTTCGCCGTAAGCAAAATCTGCCCAGCCGCAACATGCAACTCATAATGCTCGTCCATATCCGATTGGGGCGCAGGGGCTGAATCAATGTGGGCGACAGAGATGCGGATCGGGCCGCAACGCAAGGCACCTAGTACACGCGCCGCATAGGCTTCAACACGCGGGTCAGTACGACCAGACCAAACGACATCAGTTGCGTCACGATGTACCGCCGTCGCCTCAGTCACAGTGACTTGATTGGGCCGGGGCAACAACTTTTCGGCGACATCAGGGGCTTTGCTCATGATTAATCTAGGATGAACAACACGCGTTGCAATTTAACGTATCCAGATCATTTACAGTAGCCGAACGCATCACCAAGGTCCTGACCAAACCCGTTTATGAGCGTATCGTGCATCGACCGGGTGACGTAATATGCAGGGCGTTAGGCTACGCCGCCACCATCAACTATCAGGAACACTAAGCTTGGACATCAAACAACGTATGCAAGCGGTGCTGCGCGCCGAAGCAGATGCCATTAATGCCATTAATGTGGGTGCCGATTTTGTCACCGCGGTGGAGGTTATGCAGCGCTGCCAAGGCAAGATTTTGACTACCGGCATTGGTAAGGCTGGGCATATTGCGAAAAAATTCGCCGCAACCCTCTGCTCTACTGCAACCCCGGCGGATTTCATTCATCCTGCCGAAGCCGCCCACGGTGACTTGGGTTTGGTCGGTCAAAATGATGTCATGATTGCGTTCTCGACCAGCGGCAAGAGTCGAGAAGTCATTGAAATCCTCGAAATGTCACGCCATCTCGGCGTTACCACCATCATCGGCATTACCTCCCATCCGGACTCTGAACTCCGCGACTACTCGGATCTGGTTTTAGACATGGGCGTTATTGACGAGCCCTGTCCGATCGGGCTTACACCGAGTGCTTCGATGGCCGTGATGCTGGCAATAAGTGATGCAATAGCCTTGGCATTACTGGAGCAAAAAGGCATTACTCGCGAGGATTACGGGCTGCGTCATCACGGCGGATACTTGGGCAAAGCCGCCCGCAAAAACTAACGAGCCTAAAACTCTAACAACTTTTATTCTGGCAAAAAGTCCAGACAAAACCCGCCATCCGGCAAGGCTGTAAAGCCGAGGCGTTGGAAGAAAGTGGCCGGTTCCGAATGCCTCGTTCGCACACCACGCCCACTCTTGCTTTCGGCGACCCCCAAGGCATGCCCGGCTACCCAACGCCCGACGCCTCGACGCTGAAAATCCGGCAGCACCGCAATCCAGTCCAAACGGAAGCGGTCCTGTCGCTCTACAGCACTCGACAACGCATAGCCGGCCACAACCTGTTCTTTAATCTTGGCGACCCGCAGCACATCCGAGTCGGCGCCGAAATCCCTATGCGCTTGGGAAAAGAGTTCCGGCAGGTCCGCCGCGTCGGCACGAAACATTTCCAGCTGCCGATGATTTATCGCCATAGGCCAGCGACCTTACTAAAAAAACTGCCCAACAGTGACGTCATCGACTTCGGCGGTTGCCCATACAAATCGCGAACCAATACCGAAGCCATCCGTTGATAGTTGTCCCAATTATCTTTGATCCACCAGCTGTCCTCACCAAAAACCTCACAGTAGCGTTCACAGTAGGTCGGTAGTACCCGCTCCGCAAACGCCTTTCCAGCGGGATTAAAAGCTGAATCCTGCAATTCGGCACCCAGCACAACAAACAGCGCACTTACAGGGCCTTCTTGAAAACGACACTGAGTCACAATCTCCTTGTGTCGCTGCTCAACCTCTGAGCTTAAGAGCTGGTGCTGCAAACAAAACGCTGCGAAGAACCCCAGCGGGATACAGGCTTGGGTCAAATCTTCTGTGTGAGACAGATAGCTGTCGACACTCGCGTGTCGCATCAGGGCGCAAAGCTCGAACGCGCACGAATGCCCCATTTTCCGGAGGTGTCGGGCTGCAAAATATACAGCGATTCAAAGCTTGCCAACGGCTTTTGCTGAGGGTTATAGCGTGAGAATTGGACCGCTATATGTACCTTGTTTGCGTCCGCCTGCACCACATTCAAGCTGTCCCAAGCGCTGCGTTGCCAATTGTAAGTACGCGCAAAGGCCTGGAAATCCATCTGCTCGATAAACTCTTCGCGCGATGGATGCACGACCACGCCGCCACTGCTTATGCGCACATGTGGGAACAAAAGAGTGCTCGCCCAGCGCGCAGAATCTTGAGCATTGAATGCCTGCATGAAGTCGTCCATAACTTTTGCAGCCTCGCCAATTGCGCGCTTTTGTACCGAAGTCGGCTCGCCTATATTTATGCCCAGCTGCACTTCAGGCTGAGCAATCGCTGAAACAGACCACAGCCCGATTATTATCCCCAAACAACCAATGAACCTTTGCATCGCGGCTAACTCCTTGTAGTCTTTTGTTCGACGTGGTTCGAACACGAGTATTTACCCGCGTCTCAATATGCAGAATTATTGGGGGAGATGTATGAACCGGCAACCTTTATCACAGATCGCTCTACTCTTATCCGTGCTGGTAATCGCTAGCCCGTCCGGTTTCGCAGCGGGTACCAGCATCGAGGACATGGAGCCACCTTTCGGCAGCGGCTATGCCCCCAAACAGGAATCTGAAAAACTGTTTAACAAGGGCTATCGGAGCTACCAGCAAGCACTCTACTTCCGATCATTAGAAACTGAAAACGACAACGCTAAAGCGCAAAAAGCGCTGAAGAAAGCGAAGAAGTATTTGCGCCAAGCCGCGAAGAAAGACCAGAAAAACATCCGCGCCTTTTCCGTGCTCGGAGAAGTGCTAGCCGCCAGCGAGGAACCACGCAAAGCTATCGGTGCGTTTAATTTCGCGCTGCAACTGGACCCGAAGTATTACGAGGCTTGGCTGCACCGTGCAGAAGCGCTGCTGGATATGGGTCTTTTGGACGATGTGAAAAAATCTCACATTGTGCTGGCACGCAATGAACCGGATCTCGCCGACACGCTGATGGTCGCTATTGATGCCTGGCTAACCGAACGCGAGCAGCCGCTGGACGATGATGAGACAGCGTTTATGCAATGGCGTAACACGCAGACCTAGATTGCCGCACCGCTATATAGGTCTATCACCGCGTAACGTTACCCGATGCATCTTGCGATGCTGTGGGAAAAAATCATTCACCGGCTTGTGTTGTGTGGAACGATTGTCCCATATCGCCACGGTACCAGGCTGCCATGACAAACGCACAGTATGTTCGTCTGCGATCACATGGCCATACAAAAAACTGAGCAGATGCTCGCTTTCCAGAGCTGTTAACTGTTTGATCCGAGTTGTGAACAATCGATTAACGTAAATGCTTTTTGCTCCAGTTTCCGGGTGGGTACGCACCAACGGATGTTCCACCGGCGGGTTCTGCGCAATTGCCGGCGCCAACCGCTCCGCCCCTCCGGGCTCGGCAAGCGACTCGGCAAAGCCATGGGCAAAATCATGCACCGCGGTCAGCGGCGTCAGCAGATCCTGTATTTCTTTAGACAAACTGGCAAACGCCGCTGTCGCGCTGGCCCAAAGAGTATCGCCACCTACTTCGGGGATAATTTGCCCCTGCAGTAAGGTAAAGCTCGGAGGTTGCTGCATAAAGGTCATATCTGAATGCCATATCTCGATCTTGGACGGGTTCTCCGCAGTGCTTTCTAAAATTTGTACCGCGTCGCTTTGTGCAGTCGTGGCGTAGGCGGGATGGTCAAGCACGTCGCCGAATCGTTTGGCAAACTTCGCAAACACTTTCGGAGCAGTGTCTTGATCGCGAAAAAACAGCACCTCGTGTTCGTTCAGGGCATGACGCACCTGGGCATAGAGCTGATCCGACGCGGCGACATCAGCTAACCCGACGCCGCCGACGAAAGCGCCAAGCGCGCCTGCGGCCCGTCGCAAACTTAGCTCGCCCATGACACCTCTCCAGCGATCAGAAAACCCAAATTGTAGCGGCCCCCGCGCACCTATCAATCAGTACAAACAATTTTCATGCGACTGATTTGTGGAATTAAACCGTATAACCTGAGTCTTCATCCCGAGGAAGTGCCAATGAACCATCCGCTGATCACAAAAATCCTACTCACGTTTTCCATCCTGACATTGACCGCAGCAGCGACGGCCGCTGGCCAGAGCAAGAATAGACAGGATCAATTCCCCATCAATATTGAGCAAGCTGAGGCGAAAGCCGGCGCACATTTCGCCGCCGCCGACGACAATGCTGACGGCTTACTGTCCGCCGATGAATTTGCTCGAATGCGGCCTAACCGTCCACATCGGTCGACAAGATTTTCAGAGAGAAAACGTAAAGGGACTCGTACCAATCGTGATTCCGTGGATCGGCGAGCACACCAGCCGCAAACCCAACAGGCGCGCGACCGTTTTGCCGAGGCAAATGCCAAACGCGCAGCCGAACACGCAAAAATGCGCGCCGCGGCTGAAAGTGAAATGTTCAAGCTCATCGACTCAAATGCCGACGGCCTGCTCGATGCCGATGAATACGCCGCCGCGGATAAACCCAAGCTTAGGCGGCAAGCGCGACGAGCGGCAGCCTTTAGCCGCTTTGATGCTAATGGTGACGGTTTTCTTGCTCGCGAAGAGCTACCAAACCCAACGGCTCGGTTGCGCCGGTTTGACACCAATAGAGATGGTGCAGTAAGCAAGCGCGAAATGCGCAAGGGCCTGCGCGCGCGCCGCGAGGCCGAAAAGCCGTAACCGCGCGCTGCTGGATTTTGATCGGTACCTACGATGACGAGCTCAAGAACGCCGCCCAACGACAAGACAAAGACGCCTTTGCACAGCTTATGGGGCGTCACGTGGATCGCCTGTAGAGCTATGCAATATTACTGACCGAACACAACGCCACCGCCCAGGACTCGGTGCGAGAGACTTGGCTGCGCGCACGGTCTGATGCAAATACTTATGTAGCCAAAAAGGTTAGCTTCAGCACGTGGCTGCACAAGATCTTGTACAACCTGTGTATCGACAATGTTCGCCGTGTCCAGCGTCGACTGCCGGAACCGGCAGACGCCGAGAACGAAGATCAGCCATGACAGGCACGCGCTTATTCGCAGAGCAAAGATCTAGTTCATCGACTGATTGGGCAATTGCCGGACAATCAGCGCGCCGCATTTTTGCTGCTTTATCAGCAACGTTTCAGTACACAACAAGTTGCGGAAATACCGTGCTTGAGCGAGCGCGCGGCGGCATCGTTGCTAGCCAGAGCTCGACGAACGACTCGGTCGGTGCACTCACAACACATGGGGCGCGAGGCGTACACGTCGTCAATATCAAACGATTTAAGACCCCGTTAGAGCTATATGGGGCGCAAGCATCTGGCAACACAACCGCGCCTACACGCTTAGCCACCCCAACCTACCCAAAAGCCGCTCGTAATTCTGAGGCCAGGGCAAATCGACTATTTACCTCCTCCGCCAAGGCTTGAAGATAGGCTGAAGGAGAATAAACCGTTTATTCAAACCGAAATTTAGGACGCAGTTGGTAGGTGGGCTTAGCACCGACACCACCACGGCCTTGATTCTGACGAGCCGTTAGTTGGCGTTCACTTGCCGCGGCCGAGTCAACGGCAAAATCCTCTTCGAAGGTTAGTCGGCACAACACCAAAAACAAATCTCGCCAATCGGCTTCGGACAAACTCGCGCGCACCACAGGTCCGTCCAAGAACCGGCGTAAAACGAGCTTCGCCGCCCGCCGCAGTGCCGCTTCTGCAACCAACCCGACACCGTCGTGATGCCGCATTTGTAGGTTCGACGCAAATTCGGCGCGCAGCAGGTCTTTCGAGCCAGGACTCAGTTCAGGCACGGACAGACATAAATGTTCAACCTGTCGCTCCAAAACTCGCTCCCAAAGGCCTGTCTTGCTGCCGAAATAATGGTAGATCATGCGCTTGTTCACTCGAGCACGCCGAGCGACTTCATCGACGCGCAGCCCAGCGACGCCTTGCTCAGCGATAATGTCGGCGGCTGTTTCAATGAGGCGTTGCTGGGTTATTTTCGCATTTCGTGGCATATGTCTCATGAATTAGTAACTATATAGTTACTTAAGAGTATCGAAATACCGCAATGAAAACACCTCGTGAATCTGAAGGTTTGAAAGTAACTTTTTAGTTACTTAAGTGCCATTTACCATCCCTAGACTCCAGATCGAGTAGGAAATGTTTCGCCGGAAGCCCTCCAGCAAAACCCGT
>Ga0160422_10003080_pt1 | contig 10327 bp, 9 predicted proteins | sample Fk160mmetaG_FD_108192 | JGI IMG/M metagenome (GOLD analysis project Ga0160422, IMG submission 108192) | Marine microbial communities from the Central Pacific Ocean - Fk160115 60m metaG | ecosystem: Environmental > Aquatic > Marine > Oceanic > Photic zone | place: The Central Pacific Ocean... | reverse complement strand
CTAGCAAGCAAAGTAAACTGACTAATTAAAAGAATCTGACCGTCAACATCTAATAATGATTGATTCATTTTGCCCTGTTCATCAGAAAAAACTCGAAGAGCAATAATTTTTTTACAGAGCCACTCAATATCATTTAAACAATCATCTGCACTAATTCCAAGTAGCACGACTAAACCTTGCTTAATTTCGGATTTTACTTTTTGATTGATCAGTACCGAAGCTTCACTTACTCTTTGTATAGTAACTCTCATTAATTGTACTTTGATTCTCTATATTGATTACCATCATCCTCAAGTATCGAAATATAACTATCATAACGAATCGGATGAATTTGCCCAGTATCTAAAGCACTTTTAACAGCACACTTAGGTTCATTAAGATGTTTACAATTATGAAATTTACATTGTCCTTTATATACTAGCATTTCTGGAAAATAGTCCGCTAATTCCGAGTCATTAATTTCCACTAGACCTAAACCTTTAATACCAGGTGTATCAATTATAAATCCACCAAAGTCTAATTCAAACATCTCTGCAAAAGTAGTAGTATGCATACCTTTTTGATGAGCGTCAGAAACTTGTTGGGTGAGTAAATCTAAATTAGGATCAATTGCATTAACTAAAGTAGATTTACCTACTCCCGAATGTCCAGAAAGAAGGGTGACGTTATCTTTCATACGCTCTTTCAGCAAATTCATATTTTGTTGATTTAGAGCAGAGACTTCAATACATTCGTATCCAGCATCAGAATACACCTTAACCACTTCATCATGATTCGTACGATCAAACTCATCATATAAATCAACCTTATTAAATACTATTATTGTTGGCACTTGATAAGCTTCTGCCGTAACTAAAAATCGATCAATAAATCCTGTTGATGTGAATGGTGATACTAGAGTAACAATTAAAAAAGCTTGATCTATATTAGAAGCAATTATATGGACTTGCTTAGACAAGTTAACAGACTTTCGTATAATATAATTCTTTCTTTGCAGAATTTCATTAATCAAATAATCATTTCCTTCCAAAGAAAGTTTAACACGATCTCCTACTGAAATAGGGTTTGTACTTTTTAATCCTCCAATTCGAAACTTACCTTTTATACGAGATTGATGATATGTTCCATCATCTAGACGAACCCTATACCAACTTCCTGTCGATTTTACTACTACCCCTAACATAAAACAAAGGTAATATTTACTACTAATAGAAGTAATATTTAATTGAAATTAAAAAAAGAAACTCATTTGAGACCTTTCTAGCATTTACTCACTATGAGTAAATACATCTATTAGTATTATAGATAAAATATGTCATAAATAATTGATTTACAATTGGTTTATAGTTAAATGTTATTTTCACATATTTATAGGCAATTCACTTTTACGATAAAACAATTAAATAGCATATTCTTTATAATCATGATTATATTTAAAATAAACTATCTTCGTACTCATGTCAATAAAAGTAAAAAAGCTTACTAAGGTATACGGAACACAAAAGGCACTAACAGGGGTCTCTTTCGAGATTAATAAAGGGGAGATTGTAGGTTTTTTGGGTCCAAATGGTGCTGGGAAATCTACCCTTATGAAAATCCTAACTGGATACATACCACAAACTAATGGAGATGCCAAAATTTGCAATCTAGATATTAATAAAAATTCAATAGAAACTAGAAGCAGAATAGGATATCTACCTGAACACAATCCACTTTACCTTGATATGTACGTTAAAGAATACCTAGAATTTGTTGCTAATATTTACAACGTAAACTACAAATATATTGACGAAATGATTAAAAAAACGGGATTGATAAAAGAACAATACAAGCTTATCAGTTCACTATCTAAAGGATATAGACAAAGAGTCGGGCTTGCTCAAGCCCTAATTCATAATCCAGAGGTTCTAATACTAGATGAACCTACAACCGGATTAGACCCAAATCAACTTATAGAAATTCGTTCATTAATTAAAGAAGTGGGTAGAAAAAAAACTGTATTACTTTCTACTCATATTATGCAGGAAGTTGAAGCAATTTGCGATCGAGTTATTATCATAAATAAAGGCCAAATTGTAGCAAATAAAACGATTATAGAATTGCAAAAAAGTAAAGGAAATAGAAAACTTATTACTGTTGAATTTGATAAAAAAACGGAAAAAAAAGAACTAATGAAAATTGGTAATGTACTTGAAGCTATAAAACTAAAGGGAAATAAATACCAAATCTTTTCCGATTCTAAATTCGACTTAAGGCCTACTATATTCGAATTTGCAGTTAACAATAAACTTACCGTACTTCAAATGAACATTGAAGAGCAAAAACTCGAATCTATTTTTCAAGAACTAACCAAATAAACTTATGATATAAGCTTATACCTATTTATATTTTTTAAAAAAAATCATCATTTTACGTGGATTGCTTATTTTTATAAAACAACTTTCATATACAAACTCAACTAATTCGAACGAATTATTATCTTTGCAGTGAAGTGGATAAATTTGACTGATTGCTACCACTGTAAAAAAGGCTAAAGCAGTTCTCATCTAGCAGCTAAGCCAAAATCAGATTATATTTTAAAACCTTTATAAAAGACTATAATATGTCGTATTTTTTTACATCTGAATCTGTATCTGAAGGACACCCTGACAAAGTTGCTGATCAAATTTCTGATGCCATACTTGATGCTTTCCTAGCTCAAGACCCCGAATCAAAAGTGGCTTGCGAAACACTAGTAACTACCGGACTGACAGTTGTTAGTGGTGAAGTAAATTCCAAGGCATGGGTAGACGTTCAAAAGCAAGCAAGAAATGTAATTACAAAGATTGGTTATACAAAGTCTGAATATAAATTTGATGCTGAATCTTGTGGAATCATTTCTGCTGTTCACGAGCAATCTGCTGACATCAATCAAGGAGTAGTTGAGGGAAAAGGTTTACACTTGGAACAAGGTGCGGGAGATCAGGGTATGATGTTTGGGTATGCTACAAACGAAACTGATAATTTTATGCCTCTAGCTCTAAGTCTTTCCCATATTCTGCTTCAAGAATTGGCTAAAATTAGAAGAGAAGATCACACGGAGATGCATTATTTAAGACCAGATGCAAAATCTCAAGTCACGATCCAATACTCCGACAATAACATCCCTGAAAGAATTGATACCATTGTTATTTCTACACAACATGATGATTTCGACGAAGAATCTAAAATGTTGTCTAAAATTAAATCTGATGTAATAAATATACTTATTGAACGTGTCAAGAATAAATTACCTGATCATATTGTTGCCTTGTTCGATGAGAATATCACCTATCATGTTAATCCAACAGGCAAATTCGTAATTGGAGGCCCACACGGAGACACAGGACTAACCGGTAGAAAAATTATTGTTGACACTTATGGTGGTAAAGGTGCTCATGGTGGCGGTGCATTCTCCGGAAAAGACCCATCAAAAGTAGACCGTTCAGCAGCTTATGCTACGCGGCATATTGCTAAAAACTTAGTCGCCGCAGGAGTATCAGATCAAATATTAGTACAAGTCGCTTACGCAATTGGAGTAGCAAAACCCATGAATATATTTGTAGACACCTATGGATCGTCAAAAGTTAACCTTAATGACAGTCAAATTGCAAAAAAAATAGAGACCCTTTTTGACATGCGTCCTTCTGCAATAGTAAAACGATTCAAACTTAAAGATCCAATTTATAGTGAAACAGCTGCCTACGGACATATGGGCCGAAAATCTGAAAAAAAGACTATTAAATTTGAAGTTGGAGGTGGAAAAGTAATCTATAAAAACATTGAAACTTTCCCATGGGAAAAACTCGATCGTGTGGATGAAATTAGAACAAATTTTGGACTATAAAGTATGCACTTTAGGTACGAAGAAAAAAACTATTCTGTTGAGCGCTACCCAAGTTCTGAGAATAAATCTTTAAGAGCCTGGAGTGCAGCAGATGAATACCTTCTAAAATATCTGAAAGAAAACAATATATCATATACTAAATCTATAATATACAATGATAGGTTTGGTTTTTTGAGTACTATATTGTCTGAACACCAGCCTAATATTGTTATAAACTATAAAAGCCAAGAAAAGTCACTTGAAATAAACCTAAAAAAACATGGAATTGATTTTAATACTATTTCAAAAAAAAGACCTTTAGATAAGCTTGAAACCCCCTTTGACTTGGTACTTATCAAAATCCCTAAATCACTAGATTTATTCTGTTTTCAACTCAATCAATTTCACGAATCATTAAAGGAAGACTCCCTTGTTGTATGTGCTTTTATGACAAAATACTTTAGTGCCCAAATACTAAAAATTGCTGAAGATTTTTTCGAACTATGCGAACAATCTGTTGCATGGAAAAAAGCTAGATTACTGTTTTTAAAAAAGAAGCGAAAAGTCAAAAAAAAAGAACTTATAAATAGTATTTCTTATTCCACAACAAAGGAGTTTAAACAATACTACGGCGTCTTTTCAGCAAAAAAAATTGATCAGGCAACACTGTTATTAATTCAACATCTTGATGTAAGACTTGAGCACAAAAAAATACTAGACTTGGCCTGTGGAAATGGTATTTTATCATACGCGGCTTTAGCTAACAAACCTAATGCAGAGATTCATTTAGTAGACGATTCTGAACTAGCCATTGCCTCCTCTAAAATAAATATCGACTCAGAAAAAGCAAACTTTCACTTTAACGACACTCTTGATAATTTTGAAAACAATACTTTTGACTTAATTATTTCAAACCCTCCTTTCCACTTTGAGCATGAAACAAACATTGAAGTCGCATTAAATTTATTTAAAGAGGTAAAAAGATGTCTTAAAAAAGGTGGTTCATTTCAGTTAGTTACCAGCAATCATTTAAACTCAAAAACACACTTAAACAAACTTTTCCATAAAGTTAACATCATTACACAAAATAAAAAGTTTGTAGTTTATCATTGCGTATAAACATTCCAAAAAAAAATAAATTTCACTGTAATAATCAAAATAACTTAAATAAACCATTAGACTCACACATTCTTAAACAGTAATTATTGATAAGTAATAAAATAGCAGATATTTAAGTTTCAATAAGACGGAAATGTTAAAGGATAAAGCTAAATATAAAATTAGATTACCTTTGTTTTTTAACAATATTCAAATATGATTTTACCCCTTGGAAGTATCGTAAATGCATTATCAATTATTATAGGGAGTGCAATTGGTATATACTTTGGATCTTTTTTATCTCAAAAGGTCCAAAAAGGTGTTTTTCAGATTATTGGTTTATTCACCCTAGTACTTGGCATGCAAATGTCTTTAAAAACCAATCAATTTTTAATTTTGTTAGTCAGCTTAATCCTAGGAACTATTATTGGTGAAAGTTTGTCCATAGAAAAAGGCATTGAATCACTAACTAATAAGCTAAAAATTAAATTTCAGAGTGAAAATAAACTATTTTCTGAAGGACTTATAACAGCATTTTTATTGTTTTGTATAGGATCTATGACCTTTGTTGGATCTATTGAGGAAGGGATTCATCAAAATCGCACTTTGATGTATACAAAAAGCTTAATGGATGGAATTACTTCAATACTATTAGCATCTAGCTTCGGAACTGGGGTGCTTTTTTCAGCGATACCTTTACTAATTTTTCAATCAGCTTTAACTCTAGGCGCCTTTTATTTTGAGTCTTATTTTCATCCTGAACTCATTACAGAAATATCTGCTGTAGGTGGGGTAATAATTATTGGAATTGGATTAAATATTCTTGAAATAACAAAAATAAAAGTTACTAATCTGCTTCCAGCTTTTTTATTTATTATCTCAATTTACCACTTAATATATCTTGAACATATTTACTAAAAATATAATAATGGTTATATATCCAGGCTCTTTTGAAGCAATCAGAATTCTAATTGAAAGCAAGATCGAGTTATTTTTTGAATAAGTTCTTTACGCTCGAGTTTCAAGAAAAACAACTCCACAACATTTACAATTTCTTTTTGCATAGCCACTCTTGGATAAGGTTTAGCAGTGTAATTGTATACCTAACCAATATTTATAGAATCTATAACTGAGTTCATATCTGCATAACCTGTTACCAATATTCAAACTGGGAAAGGGAACAACATTTACAATTTCTTTTCAAAAAAAAATCAAATTAAACAACAAATAAATCTGAAGTAATTCGATCTGCAATAAGCTTTCCTTTTTCAGAAAGCCTGTACACACCTTTATTTTGAATAACGTATCCATTCATTTCATAACTTTTAATTTGAACTTTAAAGTAATTTAGAAAAAAACTCGGATAATCCTTTTCTATTTGGATTGAACTACAGCCCCACTTAGTTCTTAAAGAAGTCATCACATATTCATTATACATGTCATGAGTATTTAAATTCTCATTTACTAGAGGCAATAATGAATTGGACAAAGCATTAATATATTTTACATTATTAGAAACATTCCACAATCTCGAATTCCCAAAATAAGAATGTGCAGAAGGACCTAAACCTAAATAATGTTCTTTTCTCCAATAAGAGCTATTGTGTTTACTATATGAATTGTCTTTGCAAAAGTTAGAAATTTCATATTGCTCATAACCGTAACTTAACATTTCGTCCATCAAAATCTTGAATTGATCAGCACTTTGTTGCTCGTCTACAGGACTAATATTCTTCTTTAAAATTTGATAATATAATGGCGTTTTTTCTTCAACCGTAAGCGCATAACTTGATATATGAGGAAGATTAAGTGCAAAACTTTCTCTTAAATTGTACTTCCAATCTTCATTACTCATTCCAGGCGTACCGTAAATTAGATCAATTGTTATATTTTGAAACCCTATATCTTGTGCCACTTTAATCGAATTTAGTGCTTCAATAGCAGTGTGTGGTCTATTCATATATTTTAAATCTTCATCTCTAAAAGATTGCACTCCAATGCTAAGTCTGTTAATAGGAGTATCTTTTAGCTCAAGTATCTTATCAAAATTGAGGTCGTCTGGATTTGACTCTAAAGTGATTTCTACATCTGCATCGATTGTAAAACTTTTATAAAGCTTTTCAAAAATCATATCGAGTTCTTCTTTAGACAATAAAGAAGGTGTTCCGCCCCCAAAATAAATACTAGAAATAAACTTATTGGCAAAAATATCTTTACGCAATTCAATTTCTTGAATTATGGCTTTCACAAAATCAACTTTCATTTTCATTGAAGTCGAAAAATGAAAATCACAATAATTACAAGCTTGTTTGCAAAATGGAATGTGTAAATAAATTCCCGCCATTAGTTCTTTAACAGACTAATTCTAAAAGTCGAACCCTTGCCCAGCTTTGAATGTAAAATATAAACTTGCCCTTTATGGTAATCCTCAACAATACGTTTTACTAACGACAAACCTAAGCCCCAACCACGAATTTTAGTAGTATAACCAGGTTCAAAAACTGTTTTTAGTTGTGTTGATTTTATTCCTTTACCATTATCACTAATATCAATAATAACATTTTTAGAGTCATCTTTTATTTCAACTTTTACTTCTCCTTTTCCCTGCAAAGCATCAATAGCATTTCTTATAATATTCTCTATAACCCAACCAAACAATTGGGTGTTTAAAGAGCTATATACAGCATGGTCACTCACCTCTAACTTAAAATTAATCTTTGACGAACTTCTATCTTTCATATAAAGAAAAGAACGCTGAACAATTGTATTAACATCTTGATTTTTGAGTTCAGGTTGGGATCCAATTTTGGAAAATCTTTCTGTAATCATTTGGAGTCTTAGAATATCTTTATTCATTTCAGAGACAACATCATCATTTCCACCTTGATCATGCAATAGTGTAACCCAACCCATTAAAGATGATAAAGGCGTACCTATTTGATGAGCTGTTTCTCTTGCCATTCCGGCCCAAACTTTATTTTGTTCAGATTTTCGAGAATTACTAAAAGCAATGTATCCTGTTACAATGAATAAACTTATAACCACTAAAATAACATATGGAAAGATTTTTAGTCGGGTTAGTAAAATAGAGTCTTTATAATAAATTTTATTGTGTTTTCCATCAGCATATTCAAAAACAATGGGCTCATGACTTTCCTTCATTATCTCAAGTTGCGACTTCAAATAATGAATATTATTAGCTTTTTTAGATGGAAAATTCTTGTGGTACAAAATTGAACCATTATCATCTACTAAAATTACAGGAATTGTTTTATTGTGATTAATAACTTCAAACACAAAACTAATATCCTCATCTAGATTATCAATATCTGTAGTTTGTTTTGTAGCATTAGCCCATATTTTTACTTTTGTTCTTTCCTCTCTTCTTAAATCATCAACCAAATTATTAGTATACCACAAAATAGCAGTACCAATACTAAAGGCACTTAGTAATAATAATCGTTTACTAATTCTCTTCACTTTGAAACTCGAAATCACTTATCTGAAACGTTAATATATATGAATTTAGTGTGGTTTAGCATATTTACGACCGTACTGTTTATTCTTTTTATACTTCTTAATTAACTTATACTCTAAACCAAATTGAAAGGATCTATTTTTTTCAGTAAAATCAAAAAACTGGGACTCTCCATTAACTCCTACCCAGATATTTCTCATAGGATTTATATTTACTAAACCTTCGTAATATCTGAAATAAATCTGTATTCTAGAAAAATCAAATCCAAGTCCTCCGCACAATCCACTATCATACCTATGATAAGGCATTGAACCATCTTGAATAAAATTGGAATCATAGACATACGCATCCATCAGAAGAAAATTTAAGACTCCTCCAAATTGAAAATTAAAATCTTTACCAGGATAATATTTTAATAGGAGTGGCCAACTCAAAGTTGGTATTGTTAATTTATCATTTTTAGATTTTTCCCATCCAATAAGTCCTAGATCCAATTCAGTTTGAACACTATATTTTTCTGATAATGGAATATTTACGAATATCCCGTAAAGTTCACTAATTAGATAATCTGAAGCATGATCTCCAGAAAAAGAGCTCATAGAAATACCGACCTTTGATCCTGACAAAACAATTCGTTGTGTATTTTTTGAGTCTGATAGATCTGTTTTTTGTGCTTTTACTGAATGTACCCCTAACATCATGCAAATCAAAATAAATTGTATAGTCCTCATTTCAAATCATTTTGAATTGTGAAAATAGTGAATTTTCGACTATAGCATACGAAGTAATTCAAGTTCTTTTTTATCAAGATGTTTCCACGAACCTCTTTTCACATCTTTTTTTGTAAGGTTTCCAAATACTACGCGATCCAAATGAACTACCTGATAACCAACACTTTCAAAAATTCTACGTACTATTCGATTACGACCAATGTGCAGTTCTATACCAACTTGGTTATGAGAAGAACCATCAATATAAGATACACTATCTACTGGAGCACGACCATCTTCTAGGACAACACCTTTAGCAACTGCTTTTAAATGATGTTTAGCTAATCTTTTATCTAGTGTAACATGATAGATTTTTCGAACTCCATGCTTTGGATGAACCAGTTTTTTAGCTAAATCACCATCATTCGTAAATAACAGCAAGCCTGTGGTGTTTCTATCTAACCTTCCCACAGGATAGATCCTCTCTATACAAGCATTCTCTACTAGTTGCATAACAGTTTTTCTACCTCTATCATCAGATGTTGTCGTAATAAAATCCTTAGGCTTATTTAAAAGCACATATTTTTTTTTCTCACCACGAATTATTTGCCCGTTAAATTTCACTAAGTCAGATGGTGCAACGCGGTAACTTAAATCTGTCACAACTTTTCCATTTATATTCACTGCACCTGCGATGATATATTTTTCAGCTTCTCTTCGAGAACAAGTCCCACCTTGTGCTAAAAACTTATTTATCCGTACTTTATAATTAGGAACACTTCCATCTTTTGCCTCGCTAAATTTTCGATTAGTAACTTTCTTAACAAATTTTGAATAACCTTTCTTGTTCTCTGCTGCACGTCTTCTATCTTCACTTCTTTTTGCAGGATCATTATGACGCGTCTTATGATCAGAAGCTTTTTGACGCGCTTCAGCTTTATAAGCTTTACTTTTCCCAATTCGTTTTTCTGAACTAAAATTCTTTTTAGACATCATCATATTTTTTTCAAAGATAAAAATACCTCTTCATCTTTTACAATAAAAAAACTACTGTAAACTATAGTTTAGATTTAATTAATGTCTACAGAGTTATATATCCAATAATCTCTAAATTTACCGAAACTAATTTAAGATGATTCAACCCAAATCAGATGAATATTTCATGAGAGAGGCTTTAAAAGAAGCTCAAAAAGCCTT
>Ga0160422_10003079_pt1 | contig 10329 bp, 7 predicted proteins | sample Fk160mmetaG_FD_108192 | JGI IMG/M metagenome (GOLD analysis project Ga0160422, IMG submission 108192) | Marine microbial communities from the Central Pacific Ocean - Fk160115 60m metaG | ecosystem: Environmental > Aquatic > Marine > Oceanic > Photic zone | place: The Central Pacific Ocean... | reverse complement strand
ATATACTGACGAAGATCCAAAAGATACTGTATCTGTAAAATTTTCTTCAAGACAAGATATAGTTGATACTTTAAGTAAAGCATCGTTCAAAAGCAAATCACATGCAAGACAGTCTCAAATAATCAACCTCATTCATCAGAGAACTAGAGCTGCATACGGAAGGGCAAAAGACCCTAAAGTTAAAAAGAGATTAAAAACTGCATTAGACTATATTACTTCTAGAAAAGAAGCTTCAAAAAGAAAAACTAAAAGAATGCAAAATGAAAAAAAGGATATTCATAAGCCTATGAATCCTGGTATTCTTAAAAAAAGGTTAGGTAAGCTTTCTTGTACTAAAGTAAGATCTGCTAGAGCAAAGTTGAAAGATAAAGGTACTACATATTATAAAGCTTTATCTCGTTACTTAAATTATCACTGTCAATGAAAATAGCTAATACAACATTACATAAAGAAGCTTGTTTTTTAGATGCTACTGAAGATATAGATGTTCTAAAAGACCGTAACTCTGTAGACTTATTTGATCAAAATGGTTATCATTTAACTAAAGCTGAACAAGCATTTTTAGTTAGAAACGGATATGAACCAGTAGAAAGAAGACATGAAGACTGTATGAGATATGATTGGATATTGTGGGATAAAAAAGATAAAGCTCATATTAATCATTCAGATATTTTTGAAAGAAAAGGATTTAGTGATCAAGCTTTAGAACAGTTACATGCTGTAGCTGAAAGTAGTAATCCTATGCTTTATAAACTAATAAAAATGAAACCTAAATGGGGTATAGACATATCTATAGATTATGTATCCCCGGATGCAGTATTTGAAGTATTTCATTATGAATGGGATGCTTTTGAGTATGATGCAGTTATGGAGAAAAAACAGGAAATAGAGCAGTTTGTTATTCACAAAGATTGGGATGACATAGCTCAAGTTTTATGGAATAGACGAAACGAGTGGTATTATTTAGATTTTTTTGAACAAACTCAATGGAGAACTGATTTTTTCGGGTTATCCCCTGAAAAGTTCAAGAATGTTATTTGGAAAGATTAATCTATTTATAAAGAAACGTAGTACCCTCTATTGAAATATACTCATTATGATGACATTTAAGGAACTTAAAGCTAAACTTTTGACATGTGAAAAAGCTATCAAATGTTTACAAAACGGTACATATAAAGACTTATCTCCTGATGATATTAGCGATAGAAGAAAGAAATTAAATACTATCAGAGAAAATATTTTAAAAGAAATGAAAGTAATAAAAGAAGCAGTAGAGTTTGATAACGAAAAAGACGCAGCAGACTTTGCAGATAAAAACCCAGAAACTCCAGTTAAAATAGTTAAAGAATCTTTTAGTATAGAAGAGACTAAAGCGATAGCTAAAAAAGTAGGTAAAGCAGTAGCAATGGCACTTAAGTCAGTAGGCGATGCAGTTACTTCTATGAAAGCTATTCGTGTAGAAGAAAATTCTTTTGAAATAAAAGTACTATATAAAAACGGTAGTTCCGATGAGTTTTCTTTTTATATCTCAAATGAAAAACTACATTTAGTTGATTTTACTTTTGATAAAGAATTAATTGATGTAGGAGTTAAACCTTCTGGTGAACCTATAGTTCATATTGACGTATTATCTAATGCTCTTATAAATCATTTTAAAGAAACAGTATCTGAAGAATATGCAGCTGATAAATACAATGTAAATGTATTTGGATATCAAACAAAGTATTATAAAATATGTCCTGGTGCTAAATCATTTATGGAAAAAGTAGTATCTGGTGATTATGGTGATGTAAATAAAGATGAAGCTATTAGATTAGCTAAAATGCATGATGTACTCTTTTTGTATGAAATGAAAGCTCTAAAAGACTCTGAATACGCTGCTGGTATTTTAGACAGCGCAGTTTATTTAGTAGATGTTATCAAAGACCAAGTTCAATCGATGGGTATGCCAGTTGCAGATGTTGATTATTTAGATAGTCATATAGAAAAAATTAAAGATGCTGCAGAAGGAGTAGAGGAAACTAAAGGAGCTCCTAAAGGACATTATTTTACTAAGTCTGGTAATTTAGTAAAAGGTAGATTAACTCAAGCTGCTAGAGAAAAAGGAGCTAGATTAAGTGATCCAAAAGATAAACAAAGATCAAAAGTACCTCCAGTAACTCAATATAACGAAGGAGCAGGAGATGACCATCATTATATAAAAGTTCCTAGAATGGAATACAAAGCTGCAATGACAGTTTTAGATAAATTAGCTGAAGAAAGCAGAGTAAAAATGGACATTGTAGATTCTGATGGAATGGGCAACGTTATTATTTACTTTATGTTTAAAGATGGGGATATAGCATCAGGAGAAGCTAATTCGTTTATGAATGATGCAGTAATGGATTTACAAGCTTACGGTATTAATATCTATGACCATAGTGCTGAAATGGATGAAGCTGAATTAACTAAAGATGAAAAGAAAAAATTAAAAGATATGAGCAAATCATTAAAGAAGTCTTCTAAAGGACATGCAGGTCAAGCTAAATATATAGATAAGTTAGTTAAAGAAGGCCGAGGCGATATGGATATGATTACCCGTATTATAGATGATAGAGCAGATGAATCTGGATTCGAATCTAGAGAAGAAGCTGCAGAAGTGATTGCTGCAATAGCTGATCATTATAAACTGAATCTTAAAATGATTCAAAACTACTTAGACTCAGATGGGCCAGTAAATCCATTTGCAGATCCAAATGCTCCTAAAATGAATGAAGCTGATTTAGTAGCTATTACAGATGGTCAATATGCATATATTAAAGGTATCATAGATATATTAAAGACAGGTGAAATGCCTCAAGATATAGGATATAGAAAAGAAGCTATAAAAGCATTGATAAGTTTATTAAGAAGTCCGGGTGACGTAAAAGAGTTATGGCATGGAGATCATGATGATGATGGCAAGCTTCAAGAAGGAACCGATTTATACGATAAAAAAGGATTACATTTTAGAAGGTTTGCAGGACCTAATGGTGTAGCAATGCAAATAACAACTCGTAAATTAAAAGGCGGTGGTTTTGATTATATTCAAATAGATGGAAAAAGATTAGGTGAATTTGCTTCAGCATTAATGCAATCAATCAGAGTATTCGATGATATGTCAAGACAAACTCCTGTAGATGAAGCAATGGGAGATGATGTACCAGATTCTATGAAAGGATCAGTATCTAAACTACAACAGGTACATAGCATGATAGTAAATAAAATGAAATCGTTTGCTAAAATGTACAAAGAAAAAGGAGGCGATCATATATTCAAAAGTGCAAGTGGAGAAGAGAATAGAGTTATTGATATTTTAAAAGACTTAAATAATAAAAAGAAAAAAGTTGAAGATGCTTTAGATAAAAAAGTATCCGGAATAAATAAAAATCAACAACTTGCTGAAACTCCTGAACAAGAAGATGCTGTTAGAGAGTTAAGAGATATAGTTGATCAAGTTGAAGAGTTAGGTGATTCAGCTCGACAGATAGTAAGACAAAATTTTCCTAATGAAATGTCTAGAATGGAAGGATACGGAGTATTCAATTTAGCTTATTCTAACAATAGATACGATACTACTTTAGGTAGTGAAGTAGATAGATTAGAGGGAGGTGATTATGATGATCTAGATGATGACAATTACCCAATGGAAGGAGATGGTATGAGTACCAAAATAAAACCTTCTGAAGGTGATCCTACTAATATGGCTTATACTGATAAAGCAGTAAAAAAATAATAATATGCATAAATTAGATAGACTTATTTTAGAATCGTATTCTGAAATCTTAAAGGAAGAAGTTCCTAAGGATGAAAGAAACGTTACTAATATAAATAAACTACCTGCTAACTATAGAAAAAAACTTATAGCTAGATATGGTGAACCTTTTATGAAAGGTAAGTACGATTTTATAAGTAAAGATATGGATACGTACTTTAAAGCATATGATCGAAATGAAGAAACTGGTTCTACTTCTCACAAAATAGTTAAACTACCTTCTTTCTTTAAACTTTACGAAGATATGGTAGATATCATAGAAGATATAAAAACTTTGATGAGAAGCCCAGACGTAAGAAAAGATAAGGCCGCTAGAGAATTATTTGAACTTTTGAAAACTAATTATAGACAGCTTCAAAGATACCTCAGAACTGAGAGACCAGAGCAATACGATTTGATGAAAATGAGAAGAGCTACTTATGAAGCAGTTGAAGAGTTAAAAAAATTATACCAACCTATAAATGAAAATCTAATTGAAAAATTAGAAGAACAAGAACCTAAACCTGAAGAAGAAGGCGATAAAGAAGCTCCAAAAGATACTGTATTAGAAGATGCTACTGATCAAATTTTAAGTAAGTTTCCTACTTTAAAAGCTGCTATAGTAAAACTACAAACAGAAGATTTTAAAGAATTTATAGATAGTATAGATTGGATATCTCCAAGACCTACATCTTTTAGAATAAATTTAAAGAATGGTCAAGATTATATTTTAAAATGGACTGGCAAATCTTTCCAAGCTGAAATTCAAGGTAAAAGATATTTCATTAATAAAATAGACGACTATCAACAGGCATTAGATAAACTATCAATATTATATAAAGAAGGTCCAATGAAAGGAGCTGGTGAAGAAGGAGAAGGTGCTGAACTTCCTGATACAGGAGGCGGTGGCGGCGGAGGTGATTTTCCTGGAGATGATACTGGTGGAGGAGATGCAGCTGCTGATGTTGGAGCTGATGATGCAGGAGGAGCTGACTTAACTGATGAACCAGTAGATTTCGAAGAACCAGGAGAAGAACCAGAAGCATAATGAACGTAGTTGATAAATTATATACCGAATGGGCTTGGAGAACTAAGTCCGGCACTCCAGATTATAGCAATCCTGAAGATAAAGCTATATTAGATAAGCTTATTAATGAATTAGGAGGTGAATCTTTAATTAATGAAGCTTCTCCTAATTACGATGATTATATTAAAAAAGTTTTAAATGTAGATACTATTCCTCAAGCACAAGGAACTTATAAAGTACCTAACGGTTCAGGAGATATGAAAGTAGCAGATAGCGATATGAAAGCCTATCAAGCACTATTTCCTGCTAACGTTGGTGATCAAACAGTAGGACCTGGTGAATTAGCTTTGTACTGGTTGTATCAGCATCAAAAAAATTCAGTTCCTTCTCAAGATAATAGAGGAGGTTCAGAACCTGATCTACAAATAGGTAGTATAAAAACTGAAGTTAAGTCGTATGGTAAGCATACAGGTAAAATTACTCTAGGTAAGTTTGGAGATCAGAAAAGAAACTTAACTATGCTAACAGTTATCTTCGGTATACAAGCTTTGAGCTCAGTTTTAAGATTAGAAGAAAATAAAAAAGTAATTAGGCCTACAAGTTTTACTGCTAAAGAGCTAGTAGAAGCGTTTGAATTTTATTTTAAATTAAAAAATTCTCCTGGTTTATTAGAAGCTTCTAATCAATTTGAATTAATAAGGTCTATTAAAGAAAAAGTTGATTTTGTAGATAGAGTATTAGAAAAACCTGAAGATGCTAGAGATGGTGCTTCTAGACTAATAGGTAGAATAGCAAAAGAAAAATTTAAAGTTAAACCAGGAGATGGTAATTATATAGCATCTATGACTCCGAATGGAGATATTCACTTTTTCCATATAGTCTTAAGTAAATTAGAACAAGATTTATTAGATAAAGTTTCAATATCAGCAGGAGAAGTTAAGGTTGATTTTATGTCCATATTTGGATAATAGTTATGGCACAAGATATAAAAAAAATAATTGCACAAGAATTTATCAAGTGTGCGAAGGATCCGTCGTACTTTATGAAAAAGTACTGCTATATTCAGCACCCTACTCGAGGACGTATTTTATTTAATTTATATCCTTTTCAAGATAAAATACTTCATTTATTTAGAGATCATCAATATATTATTACTCTTAAATCTAGGCAGTTAGGTTTATCTACTTTAGCATCTGCCTATGCTCTATGGTTAATGATATTTCATAAAGATAAAAACGTTTTAGCATTAGCAACTACTCAAGCAACTGCAAGAAACTTAGTTACTAAAACTATCTTTATGTATGATCAATTACCTAAATGGTTAAAACTACCTGCAGTAGAAAAAAATAAATTATCATTAAGATTAAAAAATGGTTCAAGAGTACAAGCTAAATCATCAAATACTGATGCAGCAAGATCAGAAGCGGTATCATTACTATTAATAGATGAGGCAGCATTTATAGATAATATTGATGAAACATTTACTGCAGCACAACAAACATTAGCTACTGGTGGTCAATGTTTAGCTTTATCAACTCCTAACGGTATAGGAAACTGGTTTCATCAAACTTGGGAAAAAGCTGAAGCAAAAGAAAATTCATTCTTACCTATAAGACTACCTTGGACTGTTCATCCTGAAAGAAATCAAGCATGGAGAGATCAACAAGACTCAGACTTAGGTCCTAGAATGGCAGCACAAGAATGTGATTGTGACTTTCTAGCTTCTGGAGATACTGTATTCGAACCAGATGATATGTTATTTTATGAGCAAACATATATGAAAGATCCTTTAGAAAGAAGAGGAGTAGACAGTAATTTATGGATATGGGAATCTGCTGATTATAGTAAATCGTATATGGTAACTGCGGACGTTGCTCGTGGGGATTCAACTGACTATTCTGCTTTTCATATATTTGATATAGAAACCTGTACTCAAGTTGCAGAATATAAAGGTAAAATATCACCGAAAGATTTCGGTAATGTACTGGTTGGTATAGCATCTGAATATAATGATGCATTATTAGTTGTAGAAAATGCTAATATTGGATGGGCAACTATAGAACAGATAATAGAAAGACAGTATAATAACTTATATTATAGCTCTACAAGTAATATGGAAACTGTAGAATCTTATATGACTAAATACGAAAGAGATAAGTTAGTACCAGGATTTACTATGTCTATGCGTACTAGACCTTTAGTTATTGCTAAAATGATAGAATATATAAGAGAACATTCAGTTACTATACAATCAAAAAGGTTAATGAATGAAATGAGAGTTTTCGTATGGAAAAACGGTAAACCTCAAGCTCAAACTAATTATAATGACGACTTACTAATGGCATGTGCAACTGCACTGTTTGTTAGAGATACTGCATTAAAACTTAGACAACAAGGTATAGATTTAGCAAGAGCTCAACTATCTTCTTTTAATAATTTAAATGCTAAAAATAAAGCTGTAATAAAAGTTGGAAGTCAGCAAAATAATCCTTATCTTATTAATAATGGTCGAGAACAAGAAGATATCTCTTGGTTATTATAAAATAACTATTTATATATAAAATACTAGTATAGAATGGCCGATACTTCAATATTTGGTAGACTACGAAGATTATTCTCTAATGATGTAATTATTAGAAATATAGGAGGATCCCAGTTAAAATTAGCAGACGTTAATAAAATACAAACAACTGGTAAATTTCAAACTAACTCTTTAGTCGATAGATTTTCACGTCTTTACATATACAATAATAAGAATATATTTAATCCTAATCTTAATTATCAAACATTAAGAATTCAATTATATTCTGATTACGAAGCTATGGATACTGATCCTATTATTGCTTCTACTTTAGATATACTTTCTGATGAAGCAACAGTTAAGAACGATCAAGGAGAAATACTATCTATAAAATCATCTGACGAAAACCTACAAAGAGTACTTTATAATTTATTCTATGACGTTTTAAATATTGAATTTAATTTATGGTCATGGATTAGAGGAATGTGTAAGTATGGTGATTATTTCTTAAAATTAGAGATAGCAGAAAAATTTGGAGTATACAATGTACTACCTTATACTGTTTATCATATGAGTAGACACGAAGGAGAAAATCCTGAAGAACCTTCAAAGGTAGTTTTTAGATTAGATCCTGATGGAATAGCAGCTTCTGCTGATCCTAATTACCTACCAAGACATAATAGAAAAAAAATATTAGATTTTGATAATTATGAAGTAGCACACTTTAGATTAATTTCAGATTCTAACTTCTTACCTTATGGTAGGTCTTATATAGAGCCTGCTAGAAAAATATACAAACAAGTTACGTTAATGGAAGATGCGATGTTGATACATCGTATAATGAGAGCTCCTGAAAAGAGAATGTTCTATATTAACGTAGGGTCTATTCCTCCATCAGAAGTAGATCAGTTTATGCAAAAGACCATTAATAATATGAAAAAAACTCCTTACATAGGAGAAGATGGTCAATATAACCTTAAGTTCAATATGCAAAATATGATGGAAGATTTCTACCTACCAGTAAGAGGTGGAGATACTTCTACTAGAATTGAAACTACCAAAGGGTTAGATTATGACGGAACAACTGACGTCCAATATTTACAGTCTAAATTATTTGCTGCTCTTAAGATACCAAAAGCATATTTTGGTTTTGAAGGAGATTTACAAGGTAAAGCTACTCTAGCAGCTGAAGATATTAGATTTGCAAGAACAGTTGAAAGAATACAGAAAATTGTAGAATCAGAATTAACTAAGATAGCTTTAGTTCATTTATATACTCAAGGTTTTACTGGAGAAAGTTTAACTAACTTCGAAATACAGTTAACTACTCCGTCTATTATATTTGAACAAGAAAAAGTAGCTTTACTTAAAGAAAAAGTTGACTTAGCTAATCAAATGAAAGATTCTAAATTATTTTCGTCTGATTATATATACGAAAACATATTTAATCTATCTGAAGATCAATATAACGAAATGAGAGATCTTGTTAGAGAAGACGGTAAGAGACTATTTAGAATAGCTCAAATAGAAGGAGAAGGAAACGATCCTGCTAAATCTGGAAGATCTTACGGTACTCCTCATGACTTAGCTTCGATGTACGGTAGAAGAGCTACTGCTACTGAAAAAGGAGCTGGTCCTGGAGAAGTTCCTATAGGGTACGAAGAAGAGCCAAAACATGGAGAACCTGGACCTGAAGGAGGTAGACCTAGAGAAAAATTCTCAGTATATGGAACTAATGATGATCCAGTAGGTGGAAGAGATAGATTAGGTCAGCAAGGAATGAAAGGAGGATTTCCTAGCGATAACGAATATGTAAATGAAAATTTAACTACCCAAGCAGTTTATCATAAAATCAAGGATTCCTTGGATGCTTCTAAAGACATGGTTTTTGATAAAAAATCAAAATCTGAATCAAAAATGTTGAAAGAAGATAATATCAAGGATTTGGGTAATTAATACATATTTATAATAGTAAACGTATATAATGAAGATAAAACATTCAAAATTTAAGAATACTGGTTTAATCTTTGAGCTATTAGTAAAACAAATAGCATCCGATACCCTGTCTAATAAAGAATCACAAGCTATTAAGATTCTAAGAAAATATTATTCAGGTAATACGTCTTTAGTTAAAGAGTTTAAATTATACGAATTCATTACTAAAAATCAAAACGTAAATCAAAATAGAGCTGAAGCGATACTTTCTACTATTACTGAAGTATCAAGAAAGCTTAACCAGACTTTACTTAAAAAGAAAAAATACGAGCTTATATCGGAAATAAAAAAGCACTACAATGTAGACGAGTTTTTTGGAATTCAAGTTCCTAATTATAAAGCTTTAGCTGCATTATATTGTTTATTAGAAGCTCAAAATAGCAATCAGTTAGTTAATCCTAAACTTTTAGTAGATAATAAAACTACATTATTAGAGCATTTAACTTCAGCTAGTCAAACAGAAAAACAAGTTACTGATTCACTAGTAGAAGAGTATTCTAAGTACGATAAAGATTTAAAATTATTAACTTTTAAAATTTTATTAGAAAAGTTTAATGATAATTATAAGGATTTACTTCCTGAGCAAAAAAATATCCTAAAAGAGTTTATTACTTCAGTAGATTCAACTCCTAAATTGAAAAATCTAGTTAATAAAGAATTAACTAAGATTGAAGAAGAAGTTGCTAAATTATCTAAAAAAGTAAAAGACCCAGTTATATCCATCAAATTAAATGAAGTAGCTAAATCTATCAAGTCGATAGGTAAAAAAGAAAAAGTTAGCGATATTCATTTAGTTAATATTATGCAGTATTACGACTTAGTTAATGAACTAAAAAGTTTGTAATGAAACTTAGTGAATTAAGAAAGTTAGTAAAAGAAGTACTGCAAGAATTTGAATTAGAAGAAGCAAATACTACGAATGTAGGAGGCGCCTCTTTTACTCCTGGAGATGGAGCACAATATGCAACACCGTATGCATTTGGAAGAAAGCCATCACCTAGAGCAGTTAAAACT
>Ga0160422_10003078_pt1 | contig 10336 bp, 10 predicted proteins | sample Fk160mmetaG_FD_108192 | JGI IMG/M metagenome (GOLD analysis project Ga0160422, IMG submission 108192) | Marine microbial communities from the Central Pacific Ocean - Fk160115 60m metaG | ecosystem: Environmental > Aquatic > Marine > Oceanic > Photic zone | place: The Central Pacific Ocean... | reverse complement strand
TATCTTCATGATTTGATCGGCTGCGCGCTGCTGTTTAGTCGATTTTTGTTGGTGCCGGCTGCTGTTGTTGACGGTATCGGCGGTAGGCCCGTATGCGATTCCCACCACTTAATTGCATGCGGACCTGTTTTTTTGGCTTTCTTACCGGCGTTGTGCTGTCTTTAGTCGTTATCTATTCTTGAGTTAAGCCCGCGTACAATAGCGGTGTTGGAGGAGAGCTCTATGATTTCAGTTACGGATAACGACGCTGTACGTAGTCTGCTGTTGGATCGGCCCGAGGCGCTCAATGCGTTTAATAACGAGATGTTTGATGGCCTGACCGACGCATTATTGACTGCTGCGGATGATGATTCGGTAAAAGTGGTGACTATTAGTGGCGCTGGACGCGCGTTCAGCGCGGGTTTGGATTTAGCATCGAACGGTGATGACAAACCGAAGCATGGTTTTCCCGGTCTTTTTGAAGCCTTCCTAGAATTCCCCAAGCCTATACTGCTTGCCATTAATGGTTTGGGGGTTGGCTTCGGCTGTACTGTTTGTGGGCTTGTGGATTTGGTTTTTATGGCCGAGAGCGCGCGTTTGCGTTGTCCGTTCTCAGCGCTAGGGTTAACTGCTGAAGCGGCAAGTACGGTTACCTTTCCGGCGCTACTCGGCCACCAAGCCGCTACTTGGGCGCTGATGAGCTCCGAATGGTTAGACGCGGACACCTGCCAGCGTATGGGTTTAGCGTTTCGCGTAGTTGCCGATGACGAATTGCTGCAGGTAACCCAGCGGCACGCTGAGATTTTGGCGGCGCAGCCGCTGGCATCGCTGATGACAACTAAAGAATTACTCATGGCGCCGCGGCGCGATGCATTGCGTGAGGCAGACGAAATTGAAGGGGCTGCAATGGCCAGTCTTAGGGGAGGCGCTGCCAATCTGGAGGCCATTGCCGCGTTTAAGCAGAAGCGCCCGGCGGATTTCACTGAGCTCTAGTTTTTGGCGAGTCGGTCAAAGATCGCTTTTTAATTTCGCATTATCGGCAATGCTCGACCCGCTTTGTCGGTATTGCGCCTTGCGTGCTTGACTCCATTGATCGATTTCGTCTTTCGGGACGCCGTAAGATATGCCGCGCTCGACTCCGGGACGCGCGCGGACGCGCTGAACCCATTCGACCACGCAGGGGTGCGTGGTGATATCGACTTTACTCCACTTCCACCCCCTAACCCATGGGTACAGTGCAATATCAGCAATGGTGAAGTTTGCTCCGCAGACCCATGGCTGATCGCCCAATTGTCTCGCGAGCACCGCCATAAGCCGCAGCGCCTCTTTGTTGAAGCGCTCTAGTGGATGCTGTTTATGCAGCTCTGGAACATCGTCCATATACCGGGTGTAGCTTAATTTGTTGCCGAAATTTGGCCCAACATTGGCCGCCTGCCAGTACACCCAAGGCAGCACATCCCAGCGCGCCGCCCCTGTCGGCAGCATCGTGGTTGGGTACTTCTCGGCCAAATATTGCAGGATTGCGCAGCTCTCCATAACGTTGCGTTGACCGTCGATTAACACTGGAATCTTTTGGTTCAGATTGTGCTGTGTGAATTCCGCTGAAAATTGCTCGCCTTTGGCTAAGTTGATGGTTGTTACCTCGATCTCTGGCAGGCTCACTCCGGCTTCTTTCAGTTCCTCCAGCATGATGCTGACTTTCCAGCCATTAGGTGTTGCGGCGGTCCACAGTTTCATCGGCCTCTCCCTTGCTATTTTTTAAACCGTTAACATTCGCCGCTGCTCAAGTGGCAGCAATCCGAAAAGCATGACGAATTGAAAAAAGTTCGCCTAAGAGTACAGAAGAATAAGCGTTCGCGGGACAGCAAAACGATGGGAATTTTGCCGGTCAAGGTTGCGGCTAGTGCCCTGTAAGCCCTGAGAACGGTTCGTATCCCATTTCAGCGGGAGTTTTGGTGCCACTACTGCTGGCGCCAAGCGGTTATCCGCGGCGTTGTGTGTTACCAGACTTGGCGCGCGGCAATGCGTCGCGCGGCCTCAAAGGTTCGCGTGCGCAAGTGCATCAGCCTAGCGTTTAAGTTCTGATATTTTAACGGTTCGCCGTTTTCGTAACGTTTGCCGATGATTAAATCCGAGAAGGTATCCATCCCGCCGAAGCATCCGAGAATCAAGGTCGCTCCTGCGAGTTCGTGGGCGTTAACTTTCGGCAACGCGCGCTCAAGCATGAACTTCCAATATTTTTCGTCGGCTTCATCCAGCAGGCCTATGAGTTCGCGGCTGGCTTGAGCGAGTTCACTGAATTGTTCGCTGAGGGTGTTGATCGATTTTCCTTACTGGTTTGCGATAAGCGGAGAAACGCCGCTCACGAATATCTAATGAACATATGGTTAAATGTCCGAACGGGTAAATTTTAAGGACTGATATGAGGGAGAACAAGGCACTAAGCGCTTGGCGCGCAAACGAGCAGACTATTGGATGTTGGCTCAGCCTGGCCAATACCTACTCGGCGGAGGTTCTGGCCGGACTCGGTTTTGATTGGGTATGCGTCGATATGCAGCACGGACTCATCGACTATACGGATCTTGTCACTATGTTGCCGGCCATTTCCACTTCGGAGGCCACGCCCATCGTGCGGGTGCCATGGAATGAGCCTTACGAGATAATGAAAGTGCTGGATGCGGGAGCCTATGGGGTTATTGTGCCTATGGTTAACAATCGTGAAGAGGCGCAGCAAGCGGTTATGTCCTGCCGGTATCCACCCGACGGGTTCCGTTCCTTTGGTCCTATTCGTGGTGCGCTCTATGGGGGGCGTGGTTACGCGACGGAGGCAAACAGCCAAATCGCGTGCATAGCGATGATCGAAACCGCAGAAGGCCGCGAAAAGGCGGAAGAAATCATTACTACGCCTGGTTTGGATGGCGTATACATCGGTCCGGCGGACTTAGCGTTGTCGATGGGGTTACCGGCCATGGGCGATCAACCGCAGCCAGAGCATCTAGAGGAAGTGCAGCGCCTACTCGGGCTGTGTAAAAAACATGGTGTGGCGGCCGGTATTCATACGGGCGGGATCGAGTACACGCAAAAATACTTGGAGTTGGGATTTAACTTTATAACCCTTGGCAGTGACTCTGGTCATATGACGAAGAATGCGGCTAAAGAGCTGGCCGCGGCGCGCGGTGGCCAGGAAAAGCGACGCGAGAGTACCGGATACTGAGATTTCAAAATATGGTTCGCGGACTGTGCGGATATTAGTGGGTTAGGCGGTTGATCTGGTTATTGGTACTTGTGCTGGCGTTGGTCTTTGGGCCTAACCTCTGGGTACGTTGGGTGATGAAACGCTATGCTGATAATCTGCCGAGCATGCCGGGCACCGGCGGTGAATTGGCACAGCACTTGATACAGCAATTCGATCTCGACGGAGTTGAGGTGGAATTAACAGAGATCGGTGATCACTATGATCCGGCGCAGCGAAAAGTGCGTCTCAAGGAAGAAAACTATCGAGGCCGCTCGTTGACCGCTGTAGCGATTGCCGCGCATGAGGTTGGACACGCGATTCAGCATGATCGCGGCGACAAACGTTTGATCGCGCGGACGGCCCTTGCTCAATTTGCTGACCGTGCTGGTCGCGTCAGCGCAGCAGCGATTTGGCTGGCGCCCATCATTGGTTTGTTGACAAGGCACCCGGTACCGGTTTCGGTAATGGTCAGCCTTGGGTTGGCGGGCTTGCTTGGGCGTATGCTCTTACATATGGTCACGCTGCCGCTGGAATGGGATGCAAGCTTTGGCAAGGCGCTGCCGATATTGACCGCCGGCCGCTATCTTCCGGCCAGCGAGCAAACCGCGGTGGTGCGGATATTGCGAGCGGCTGCTCTGACCTATGTGGCGGCGGCGTTGGCGGACGTTCTTAATTTGGCGCGCTGGGCGGTGTTGCTGAGGCGCTGAGACGCTCAATGATGCGCTTGATAGTGCTCGTTGGGCGTGATTTTCATACCGCTCGTCGGGAATCAAGTGGCTTTCCTGGGTCTTTGGTTAGATTACTTCGCTGTTTTTACTGAATTTTATGGTTAGGACTCGAATGCGAATAGTCAGTTGGAACGTTAATGGCCTTCGCGCCTGCGCCAAAAAAGGCTTTCTGCAGGTCCTGCAGCGAAAAAAAATCGACGTCATGGCACTGCAGGAGGTTCGCGCGTATCCGGAACAGCTCCCAGACAAAGTGCGCAGTCCGAGAGACTGGCTAGGCTATTTCGCCCCCGCCACTCGACCCGGTTATAGCGGTGTAGCCATATACAGCCGCATTAAGCCCACACGCGTAGAGTGTGGCTTAGGTGAGTCCCGATTCGACGAAGAAGGACGGTTTTTGCTCGCGCAGTTCAGTCGAATGTCGATCGCCAGCGTTTATTTTCCCAAAGGTAGCGGCAAAGACCGTGATAACAGCCGAGTGCCTTACAAAATGGACTTTTACCGCGCCGTATTTGACCGGATTCAACATCAACGCAAGCTCGGGCCAGTATTTGTGACCGGTGATTTCAACACGGCGCACCATGTAATCGACATCGCTAGGCCAAAGTCTAATTTAAAGGCGAGTGGCTTTCTGCCAGAGGAGCGGCAGGAGCTCACGCGCTGGGAAGACGCGGGGTGGGTGGATACTTTCCGCCACAGACATCCCGAAGAGGCAGGGCATTATACTTGGTGGCGGCAATTTGGCGGTGCACGTCAGCACAACGTAGGATGGCGCATCGACTATGTATTCGCATCAAAGACAGCGAATCATCGGGTCAAGAATGCCTTTATTTGGCGCAAAACCATGGGTTCAGATCACTGTCCAGTGGGCGTAGACTTAATCTAAAGCGCTTCTACTGGGCGCCTCCAAACGTGCACGCAGGAGTGGCGATATGGCCCTACCGTTCCCCAATCACCCCAATCTCCGTGGTGGCTTTGCGCCCATTCAGATGGAGTGTGAAGTCCATGATTTGGTGGTTGTCGGTGATGTGCCAAAGGATCTGAATGGTAGTTTTTATCGAAATGGGCCAAACCCACAATTCGCGCCGCGCGGCTTTTACCATTGGTTTGCGGGCGATGGCATGGTGCACGCGTTTCATATCGAGGACGGGCGCGTAAGCTATAAAAATCGTTGGGCTCGGACGCAAAAATGGTTGCTCGAGCGGGACGCCGGCCGCGCGTTATTTAATCCGTTCGATCCGGTGCAACAGGACCCAAGCGTTGCCGGATTAGAAACCGACGGAGTAGCTAACACCAACATCATCTGGCACGGCGGTAAGCTGCTGGCGCTGGAGGAGGGTCACGCGCCTTTCGAACTGGACCCGTTGTCGTTGGAATCCTTGGGTGCTTATGACTACGGCGGGAAGCTCAAAGGGCCGATGACCGCGCATCCGAAAATTGATCACACAACGGGCGAAATGCTTTTTTTCGGATACAACGCGGATGGCAGCATATCGGCGCACATGACTTTTAATGTCGTTGATGAAGATGGGCGGCTCGTGCGCAGTGAATCTTTTCAAGCCCCATACGCTGCGATGGTCCACGACTTTATGATCACTGAGGACTATGTGTTGTTCCCCATCATGCCGTTGACTGGATCATTACAACGCGCCTTTTCCGGAGGTCCGGTATATGCCTGGGAGCCGGAAAAAGCCACGTACATCGGTGTGATGCCCCGGCGTGGCAGCGTTGCCGATATACGGTGGTTCATAGGGGACCCGTGTTATGTCTTTCATCCAATGAATGCGCATAATCATGGTAATAAGATCATTTGCGATGTTTGTGAATATCCTCAGGCACCGCTGTTTCCTCTAGCCGACGGTTCGCCAGGCGACCCGAAACAGGCGCTTGCTAACTTGGTCCGTTGGACGTTTGATTTGGAGGCGGCCACGGATGACTTCAGTAGGGAACAGCTGAACGATCTGGTTTCCGAATTTCCACGACTGGACGAGCGCCGTACAGGCCTAAGCTATCGATATGGTTATTTTGCCGCTGACGCCAAGCCTGTGAATAGAGTTGGCGGTTTTAATCAAATAGCCTGTGTCGATCATCGCACCGGCAGCGTAGCAACCTATGATGTGGGCGCGGGTCGCGCGGTCAGTGAGCCGATTTTTGTGCCTAAGTCGGAGTCGGCAGCGGAAGGTGAGGGATATGTCCTAGCGTATGTTTTCGATGCCAATAGGCGAGCTAGTGATCTGGTGATACTCGACGCCCAGAACATCAGCGCCGGCCCGCTCGCAAACGCTTATCTAGATCATCGAGTGCCCTTCGGGTTTCATGGTAACTGGCGGCAGGCACAGTGATAGGGGGCGGCGCTTAACCCAAGGCGACACTCTTTATCAGCGCAAATACGGGCGCACCTATGCGTAGCGACAACGCCTCGCTCGCGTGTCGGGTTATTTGGGCGAATAGCAATTGATCGGCCACTCTGATCGCAACTCGAACGCGATTTTCTGCTTCCGCATGCATAGATTCTACGACCCCAGGTAAGCTATTACGGATACTGAGTCCGTGAGTTTGCTTAGTGGCTATGACTACGTCCCGGGCGGCGAGGAACAGGCGCATTCGCTGGCCGACGGCTAAGTGACTTTGCAAGGGCACGAATAATGTGTGGCCGGCCAAGTCTAGGTGGGTAAGTGAGTGGGCACGATCGTGACTGCTTATCGCGGCTTCGATTACTGCGCCCGTCGTCGTAATCGTCGTTTGGTCGAGTTTTTGGATGGCGGCGACGGTGCTGTCCTGGTCGATCACCCTACCGGACGCCATAACGATCATGTAGTCGCAAAGTCGAGCGACCTCGTCGATGTCATGGCTGACATACAGGGTCGGTAGGTTGAAATGCGTGGTCAACCTAGATAGGTAGCCCAAAATCTCCCGCTTGCTGGATTGGTCGAGACCGTTTAGCGGCTCGTCCATCATCAGCAGCTCGGGTTGACTCAATAGCGTACGAGCGATGGCCACGCGTTTAGCCTCGCCACCCGACAAACCGGTCACAGATCGCGGCAGCAATGTTCGCAGGCTCAGAGTGTCGATGACTTCTTCATAGCTGATGCTGCCTGCGGACGCACGCGCAACCGCGAAGTTCAGGTTTCCCGCCACATCCAGATGAGGGAACAATCGATTGTCCTGAAACACCAGTCCAGTTGCACGCTCGTGGGCGGGAAGAGTCATAGGTGTCGCTTGCCAGCACTGATCTTTGAAGCGAACCTGCCCTTGTGCCGGCGTCAGGCCGGCGAGTGCTTTGAGTAGCGTAGTTTTGCCGCAGCCGCTGGGTCCAAAGACGGCATAAACTCCGGTGTTGTTCAGGGTGATATTAACGTCGAGCTGAAAATCACCGAGGCGCTGCTGTAGGGTGGCTTCGAGCATCAGTTTAATCGCAGCACTGAACGACCGTTGGCTACATACACCGTACACAGCGATGCGAAAGCGAGGACCAGCAATCCGCCAGACAATATGTGTGCCTGGGTATAGTTGAGGGTCTCTACTTGCTCGTAAATGGCAATAGAGATCACTCTGGTTTCTCCGGGAATATTGCCGCCGACCATAAGTACGATTCCGAATTCACCGATTGTATGCGCAAAGGTTAGGACACAGGCTGTAACAAAGCCACGCTTGCTCAACGGCAGCACGAGGTTGCGAAAGGTGTCACCGGGTGTCGCGCCAAGAGTGGCTGCGGCTTCGCGCAGGCGCACATCTACGGCTGCGAAAGCATTGACCAAGGGTTGCACCATAAACGGCAAGGAGTACAGCATCGAAGCCAGCACTAGCCCGGAAAACGAAAAGGCCAGTGTGGAGCCGGTTAATGTGAACCAGAAGTCGCCCAAGGGGTTATTTGGGCTGAACAAAAGCAGCAGGTAAAAGCCTATGACCGTAGGCGGCAACACCAATGGCATGGAGGTAATCGCTTCGACAATAGGACGGGCGCGGCTGCGACTATGCGCTAGCCACCAAGCCAGGGGCGTGCCGAGCAGCAGCAGCAATAGCGTGGTGGTGGCTGCCAGTTGCAGTGTTAGCCAGACAGCAGTGAACTCAGTCAATTTTCTGTGTCGCTATGCGGGTGCGTGGAATCTGACGTCGGTTTGCGGCGCTTCAAGGGCTGGTCAAATCTGGGGACAGACGCTCCGCCCCCAGATTTAGGGCGTTAAACCGCAGGCTTTACGAACTTGAGGGTCATGCGGTTGGACTCGCCGATAGCCTGCATGGCGGCAGCTTTTTCCTCGTCGTCCTTACTGCCTGAGAGTGTAGGCGGCAAGCGCCAAACCACATCATCTGCACCAGGGACGTCGAGCGGATTGGCATTAATGTCACTTGCAGCGACGAATTCAAATCCAGCGGCTTGCATTTTTTCGATAACGAACGCCTGCTTCAGATAACCTTTAGAGCCGTTAGCCCAATTATCATCTGCGTCACTTGGGGCTGCATGCTGAACAATGCCGACAATTCCACCGGGCTTGAGCACGTCGAACGCGTCTTGTAGGGCGCTGTTCAAGTAGCCGTGTTGGTCTTCGAATCTCGCTAGGTTATGCAAGGCGCGAATCAGCAAAACGGCGTCGGCGGTGCCTTTTTGCTGCTCTGCAAGATCACCTAAGACGAAAGCCGATACGTTGGCGGTGTCACCCTCGACCCATGTTTTCGCCGTCTCTGGCCAGTCTGTAGCCCAAGTCGCAACCTTTGCCATACGATCGTCGCTGTAGCCAAACAACTTATACATTCCCGAGGGGTAGTTGGCGCCAATAAGCTCACCATCGCTGCCGAGAAACGGCATCAACAGCTTGCTGTACCAGCCGCCTCCCGGCAGCGCTTCAACCACGGTCATGCCGGGTTTGATACCAAAAAATTCCAGTGTTTGCGCAGGGTTGCGGTAGGTGTATCGGGCGATCACGTCCGCTGGCTGCGCGGCAAGTATGCCGGCGAGATCGGAGGGTGTAGCCTGCACTGTTGCGCTCGTAGCGCTGACCTCTGCCATATCTTCCGTAATGGCGGCGCTGTTGCTTTGGCTGCTGTTGTCGCAAGCGACTAGGCCTATGGCGGCGGCGATGCCGATGATTAAAAAGGTGACCGACTTGTTCATGATTTTACCTCTCAGTTGAAGGAGACCGCATTCGGGAAACTGCTAATGACAAATAGGATACTCCGTCTGCCTTTGAATACTAGGTCGCGACGTTGCGCACCGATAGGCTTAAGTGATCACCACGCTATGCGGTTTGTTCGATGGCTTCAGCAACTGTGGCGGCCATACTTCGAATGTGTTCTGGTTGCGCGACAAAAGGCGGTGCAAACTGCAATGTGTCGCCGCCCCAGCGGACATACAGTCCTTTTTCCCAGCAAAGTATACCTACTTCAAAGGGTCGAACAATCGGGTCGCCCTCTCTCGGTGCCAGTTGCAGCGCGCCGGCCAGACCGAAATTGCGAATATCAGTAATATGCTTGTTGCCTTTAAGGGCGTGAAGCGAGTCCTCAAGCACGGGTGCTAAAGCGTTTGAACGATTCACCATATCGTCGTTTTCTAATACATCCAATGCAGCTAATGCTGCCGCGCACGCCACCGGGTGCGCCGAATACGTGTAACCGTGGGGTAATTCGATCAGATGCTCAGCCTGCTCTACGTCCATGAAGGCGTCGTACAGCGTGCTGGAACTGATCACCGCGCCCATCGGTATGGCGCCATTGGTTAGCCCTTTGGCGACGTTCAGGATATCCGGGGTAACTCCGAAGGTTTGCGCCGCAAAAATAGCCCCCATGCGAGCAAAGCCGGTGATCACTTCATCAAAGATCAGCAAAATATTGTGTTGGTCGCAGATCTGCCGCAGTCGTTGCAGATAGTTTTTGGGGGGTACGATAACGCCCGCTGAACCGGAAACAGGTTCGACGATCACCGCAGCGATATTTGACGCGTCGTGCAGGAGGATCAGTTGTTCGAGGTGGTTCGCGAGTTCCTCGCCGTGCTCGGCTTGCCCACGAGTGAACGCGTATTCAGGTTGCAGGGTGTGAGGCAGGTGGTCTGCATCGCCTAATTGACCAAACAGTTTTCGATTGGCACCGATGCCGCCAAGGCTGGTGCCTGCGAAGTTGACACCGTGATAGCCCTTGATGCGACCGATGAAACGAGTCTTACTCGGTTGTACCAGAACGCGCCAGTAAGAGCGGGCTAATTTTAAGGCCGTGTCGGCGCATTCAGAACCTGAATTGGTAAACAGCACATGATTAAGATGGCCGGGAGCGAGGTCGCTCAATCGCTCGGCCAAACGCGTTGCTCCAGGGTGGGTGTATTGAAAAGCAGGGGCGTAATCCAGCGTAGCAAGTTGATGGCTAACGGCTTCAGCGATTTCTTTGCGATTATGGCCGTAGCCGCTGCACC
>Ga0160422_10003077_pt1 | contig 10337 bp, 9 predicted proteins | sample Fk160mmetaG_FD_108192 | JGI IMG/M metagenome (GOLD analysis project Ga0160422, IMG submission 108192) | Marine microbial communities from the Central Pacific Ocean - Fk160115 60m metaG | ecosystem: Environmental > Aquatic > Marine > Oceanic > Photic zone | place: The Central Pacific Ocean... | reverse complement strand
CCTGTAAGACCTTCGAGAAGGGCTTCTTTAGTTTCGTCCCAACGACTTTCAATTAATTTAGACATTTGTTTCGTCTCCTGTTAAACATTTTTACGTCTGTAAACCAGCCAATCGCTTGATTTCAATGATATTGCCCTCATCTTGATCTTTGGTTAGTTCTTTTTTATTCCCAGTTACTTCTTTAGTTTCAGCAAGTACCTTTTTAGTGGCTTTTGCATCGTTCTTTAGAACTGCTGGCAAATACTTTTTGAATGATGCATCTAAGCGAGGTGTTGTGACAGACTCAAGCAATGATTCCATTACTTCTTTCTGCTCCTTGCTAAGGGGTGCCATCATTTCTGTTAACTTTTGATCACGTGCAATGCGATCATTAATTACGCGAATTTCCGCTTCCTTACTTTCAACGATTGTATTCTGTTTTTCAATTGCAGTATTTGCTTCTGTCAATTTAGTTTGAACTTCTTCAATCTGTTTTTGTAATTTCTTGAACTCTACATTTTCGTTTAAATGTGATGTTGCAAACTCATGTGCGAAAGTTTCAAAGATCTTACGACCAAAATTATTTTCGCGAGCAGATGCAATATCTTCTTTAAGTTGAGTTAATTCGCTAGTGAGGTTCTCAGTTACTGTTTTCTTAACTGCTTCAGAGGCACGTTCTACAAATTTTGACTTTAGTGTCTCAAGTTGTTTCTTGCCTTCTGCAACAAGTTTAACTTTAGTTTCAACGACTGACTGTTTATCCTTATGGAATTCAGCAATCTCTTCTGCTAAAGCCTTAACTACGAACTTCTGCAACTTTTCTAGTGTTTCAGATTGTGCTTTACGATCTTCGTTTAGTTCTTTGAGTTCTTCACTTAACCTTTCAGTCATAAATGTTTCAAACACTTGTGCCTTGTTAGTCATTTCAGTGTTGAACTTTACTCGATCTTCTTCTAAAGCAGTACGTTCGGCAACAACCTGTTCTATCTCTGCAGTAAGTCCTTCAGTAACCATTTTGTCTAGAGCCTCGACCATTGTGTTTTTGTCATGCTCGTAACGGCGTGAGAATTCCTCGCGTAATTCACCTCTGACTTGTTCACGAGTCTCATTAATATGAGCCTCCCAAGCCTCTTGGATCTCGGCGCGAGTTTCTTCATTGACAATACCGTTTTCAAGCAATGGTTTGAGTGCATCAAACATATCGGTCAACTCCTAAGTTTTAGTTCTTTGATTAAGCGTAATGCTTCATCTCTTAAGTATTTTTGTACACGGCTATTCTCTTGTGCCTCTGCGGCAATTCCAAGTGCTTTATGTCCATGTCTCATGTTCAATAAGCCTTCATAAATTGCAGTTGGGTATGCATTTGGCGCACTAGGCTGTGCAACTACGTCCACTGTGACAATCTCGAATTCGCTAACCTCGCCGGTTGCTTCATTGACATTACCGCTACCGCGGCTCGATACTCCCAATTTGACGCCACTATCTAGCATTGTTCGTACTAGTGTTCCCATTGGCGTTGGAAGTATTTTTAATTTACCATAACCGTTCGGCCCATCCATCCACATTTCAGTGATCATATGGCACACACGATCCAGGTTAATTTTTAGATCGTCTGGATGGTCGACTTCTCCTAATACAGAGTCACCTCCAGTAATCTGTTCATTAAGTGTTGACACTGCTGTACTGATTTCACTCACAGGATAAACACGTTGATTGGCATTCTTTACGCCACCTTGAATACAAATACCTTTAAGAAACAAGTCCTTACCGTCTTTTGTAGTCTCTGTTACCATACGAGCTTGATCATATGTCAAGTTCTCTTTTAGATATACTGAAGTCATCTGTAATTCCTTCCGGCTAAATTAAACCTTTTTCATATCAGGCTTAGTTGTGCCACCCATATCTTGTGCTTTTGGTGCTGGTGCGCCTTTTTCTTCTGCATTAGATGCATTTTTCATGCCACCTTTACCACTTTTTGCTACAGCTGATTTTGTGTTGTCATCATCACCGCCTTTTGGCATTGGTGCTTTTTCTTTGTACTCCACAATTTCTTCTGCTTTTTCTTCGGACTCTTCAGTCTTTTCTTCTGCGACTTCTTCAGACTCTTCGTTTTCAGCAACTTCTTCGTCTTTTGCTTCTTCTACTGGCTCTTCAGTATTTTCTGCTGACTCCATTTCTGGCATTGCTGGCTCTTCATCGCCCATGTCGTCTTTGTCCATTAACTGGTTAAACTCTGCTTTTAATGATTCTAGCTCATCTTCGAGGTCAACAACACGATCTTCGAGCTCTTCATGCTCATCTTCCATGTCGTCTTCTTCCTCTTTATCCATGCCCATTTCATCTGCCATCTCATCAGCGGCATCTTCCATGTCGTCATCTTCTTCGCTTATGCCTTCCTCATCTGCTTCAATGTCATCAATAAAATCATTAACTTCATCGTCGCTTACTTCTTCTACTTCTGCCTCATCGACTTGTTGTTCACTAGCGATTAGGTTTTCATAGATACCACGAGAACTTTCAATTACGATCTCGTGAAAAAGCTCATTGGCTTTTTCTTCTTCTTCGTTGACGATTAGATCGATCAACTGTTTCCATTTATCATTCATTTTTCTCAAACTCCTATCAGGATTAGTTTATTATGGTATCAATGTATTTACTTATCATAATAAAAAAGGTATAAAAAAAGGCGAAAAAGTATCACTTTTTGCCTTTTATTTTGTCATATACAAAATTTTACTGGTTTTTATACGGAACCGCCTTCATCTCCAGGGCCGTATTGTGCTTTAACACGTTTCATCTTTTCATAGGTTTCAAACTTTTTTGCTTCTTGAATTCGTCGCATTTTATTAATTTGCTCAAGAGTCAGCCTAGTTTTACGAGTATCTTTATACTTAATAATACTATTATCTTCTTCAGCAGTATATCTATTTTTTGCAAATAAGTCGTTAAGTTCCATATTAGTATTTACCTTTATTCTTCGTCACCACCTACATCAATATCAGCATCTGCTTCAGCATCAGCATCTGCGCCGCCGCCTTCGTCACCCAAATCCAAGTCAAGATCAACATCATCTCCACCAGTATCAAGTGCACCAAGATCACTGCTAATACCACCAGGTGTAACTCCTACACTTCTCAAGTCTTCACCAGTAGATTTCTTTATTTCATTTGTTCCGTTTTCTTCGGCCCACATACGATCGTTTTCTGTCATTTCTTCTTCGCTTAAACCAAGGAATCTCTTTAACATAAATCTCTTACTCATATAATCAATGTTTGAAAGACTGCTAAACAGACTTGCACGAGTTCCATCAATTTCAGCCTGGCGATATGCCGCAAAGTTTTGTGGCTCATTCATTCTCAATTCAAACATACCACTGTCAATATTATAACCTTTCCAGTTCAAAAACATTTTAAACTCATAATCAAATGTACTCATCATGTGCATTTGTAAACGTTTACAATATTGATTAAAACGATATTCTTGAATTAATGCAGTACCAACTCGTCCATCCACATATCCGCCACTGCCATCTTCACTGCCAGTTGGCAAGTAACTACTAGGAATTCTCAAGCCTCTAAACAACTTGTTAGTAAAATATTTTAGATCGTCAATTTCTCCAAGGCCTGTACCACCTGGTAATGTTTCAACTTTACTACCACGCCCTTCAGCAGTTTGTGGAAAAAAGTAATCTTCGTTAATACTTAAAGGATTATATGTTGCATCCATCATGCTTTGTCCGCCACCAGTTTGTGTTGGAATACGTCTTTGATGGATTTCATTTTTTACTCTGTTTACATAACCCATTGCCATATGTGCTGGCATATTTCCTACGTCAATATAAAATACACGTCTTTCTGGAGCACGTTGTACTCTGTAAATAATAATTGCATCTTCTAATAATTCTTTTTGTTTGTAAACTTTGAATACACTTTCAAGTACACTTTGTCCAAAAGGCCAGTTAGGATCTAAACCTTCTGTCAAACTAATGTGTACAATATGCTTGGCATCTACTGCAACTTCTCCTGTAGTATTACTAAAACGACTACCTCCTCCGGTACTACCTGCACTGCCCAAAGTATAAACATTACTTCCGCCATATGATTCGGCTCCAGAAGCGTCACCACCTTGTTGTCCTGTACCAACATCACTGTGTTGAGGTTGTGTAATACTAAGGTTTTCCAAGTTTACATTAATATTTTTAAGTACATATTGTTCAGGTTCTTTTCCTGCACTTTCATTTACAATAACTTTAACAACATCAGCATTGTCTACCCAATTCCATTGAAAAGTTTCTGGATCTCTTACAAATACTTGATCTCCATACTTTATTGTGTTACGGAAAATTTTAAACATTCTACGACCAAAGTCATTCAAACTAATCCAATTATAGAGTGCTTCTCTAATAACTGTCACTTCTGTATCACTAGGTTCTTCTCTAAAAAATATATCAAATGGTGTCTTATTTTCAATATTTGTTTGTGTACTAAATTCACTTAGAATATCTAAGGCGGCATTGATTTCGCTATCTGCGTCCATTGCTTCGTATTGATTGTATCTTTCAATACGATTTGGGTGACCAGTATAAACTTCTGGCAACATACTTTGATAGTTTTTATACCCTAAATCAGGAGTATTAGAACCACCCATTAAGTTACCAGTCATATTACCCTGATCAACTACTTTAAAATATTTTTTCCAACTCATTACTTTTTCCGTATTCTAGTTTATGTACTATCTTATACTATAACATATTATAGTACTTATTACAACCTTATTGTAAAAGTCTAACCATTTTCTCTGCATTTCGGTTAAATTTACGCATTTCCATTGTCATTGTTGGGTCATAACCACCACCAGTAGCGGCTTCTGCTAACCTGTCAATCTTTCTTGATAGTTCTTCTATTGCACCCATATTCATATTAACTGGCACATTTCTGTTATTATCCAACGGAATAACTGCTTCATCACTTTGTCCTTCACCTATCATTGCTAGAGTAGGTTGTCTTACAATACCGCCTTCTTCAAATCCAAAAAAGTTGCCTATTTTTCCTAATGTGCCGAATCTTTCTCCGCCTGAGGTAACGCCTTGTCCAACGGCTTCACCAAGGAAACTTCCAAGTATACCACCTACAACTGTGCCTATACCAGGTAAAATCAGTGATCCTAAGAAGGCTCCAGCGGCACCACCGCCTAAAGAACCAGCACCAGCACCGGCACCCTCTACTACACTTCCAGTTTCTGCGGCTGTTATGCCTCCAGTTATTAATGAACCTATCAATGGTAGTTTACCTAAGAAAGTACCCATTGCTTTTGTGGCTCCTGCTAAACCAGTTGCTACTTTTGTACCTGCGGGTGCAGTAGCAGTAGCCACCACACTTCCCACTTTTGCAATATCATCTAAAGTAGTGCCTGCTGTCTTAGCAATAGTAGCCGCATATTGTTTAAGTGCCTTTGCAAATCCTTCTAGTGCACCAGTTGCACCTACTGCTGAGGCTCTCATTTTATCTAATTCTTCAGAAGTTGCTTCGCCTAAAGCCTTTTTTAATTTTTCAATACCAGTTGCAATACCAGTTACAGTTTTTTCAGTTAGCGAGTTAAACAACAATCTTGTGTTCTTACCAATGTCTTCCGCGAGCATACCAGCACCTACAATTGCTTTACTTGCTTTATCCAATGAAGTGACCGGGCCACCTTCTGCAATAAATTTTTCAAAATTTCCAGCAAACTCTTTGTTAACTTTATCGTTCATCCTTACAAATTTTATCAAACCAGCATTGATATCTGTAAAGTTCATTGAAATTTCACTAAATGGAGCAAGTTCTTCGAAACCTCTAGTAACATCCTGCATAGGTTTTGCAGACTCCGAAATCTTTTTTACAAAGTCAGCAATACTAAGGTTACCATTAGCCAGTCCTACTGCCGTTTCGTTGAGTGCGGCACCAAGTGGCATAGTTCCTGCTAATAGCATGTTAGCGGCAGGATTACCAATTACAACATCTTGTCCTAAAAATTTTGCTCTGAACGCTTCAAGTACAGGACTATTTGCACCAAACTGTTCTTCTAATGTACCAAAAGCGGCTCTTGCTCTATTGGCGGCATTAACCTCCATTCGGCTTAGTTTCATCTCTACATCACTTCGACGTTGTTTAGCCGCCATTTCTTCTGCTAGTTTCTTTCTGTCTTGACCAGTAAGTGATGCTAGTAATGTCATTTCTTTGGCAAATTGTGCACCAGCGGCGGCTTGTTGACGAGTGCTCAGGGTAGCAAAGTTTGCATTTCGTGCATTCGCGGCAGTGAATATGGCCAACATTTCTGCGGCATCTTCACCAGAAAGACCTAAATTTCTAAATTCAGTTCTAAATGCCTGAGCTTCAATTAAAATTTCACTAAAACGCTTGGCACCTAATCTAGCAGTACCACCAAATGTTGCAAGTGCTTCACTGTTTGACCTTACTATACTAGTCATTTGTGCTAGACTTATGAAACTACTAGCGGCAACCTTTTCTAATTCAAAGAAACTGTTTGTAAACATAGCACCAGTGCTAGATAATCCTCTAAATGTATCTTGCAAATTTGCGGAAAAAGCAACCATTGCTCCGCCAGTGGCACCAGCAAGAGCTCCTAGTTTTGGAAATGCACTCAGAACACCTTCAGTATTTTTTCCTAATGTTTCAAGATTATAACCAACACCAGCAGTTGAGCTTCCAAATTTTACAACTTCTGTTGCACCATCTATTAGTTTTTTAACAAAATTTCCTGCTCTACTACTGAAACTACTAGCGGCATCAGCGGCTTCCCCTAATTCACGTGATGCATCTTCAGATTTTTCTGCTAAACCACCTAATTTAAGAGTAGCCGTTCCACTGCCGTTGGCCATCTTTGTAAGACCTTCTCTGGCCTCTTTTGTTTCCTTAGCGAAACCTTCCTGCTTGGATTCCATTTTTTCAACAAGCCTGGAAAGTGTTTCTTCGGTCGCGGCGCCAGCCAATTCAAACTGTTTGCCATCAATTATTAAATTTACTGCCATTATCTACCCAGATAAATACTATATAGGTTATACATTTATTTATCGGAGCAAAGATATGTCAGAAACTGAAAATCCCTTAGTAGGCTACTTTCGTAAGCCAGAAGTGTTTATTACACTACCTAGTAAAGGAAAATACTACAAAGAGGGCACAATTGATCTGCCTCCAAACGGAGAAATTGGAATTTTTCCAATGACTGCCAGAGACGAACTTATGATGAAAACACCAGACGCACTACTAAATGGTAGTAGTACTGCTGAAGTTATTAAAAGTTGTGTACCGGCTATTATAGATCCATGGAGTATACCTAGCCTAGATATGGATGCAATACTAGTGGGCATTCGCATTGCAACCTACGGACCAGAACTTGAATTAACCACTAAGTGTCCAGAATGCCAAGAAACAAATGACTTTTCAGTTGCACTAAGTCCATTACTTGATTCAACTGCAAATTGGTATTTTACTGAAGAACTTCAAATAGATGATTTAAAACTAACATTTTCTCCTCTAACCTATAAGGAGATGAATGTTGAAAGTCTAAGGCAGTTTGAAGAAAGTAAAATAATGAGAATTGTAAATGATGATAAACTTGACGATGATCAAAAAACCTTGGCATTTCAAGAAGCATTTGTAAAAATTACAGTACACACAGTTGAGATAATTGCTAAAACTATTAAAAGTATAAGTTCTCCGCAGGGTACCACAGACAATCCACAACACATCATGGAGTTTATAAAAAATGCACCTCGCGATATATTTGCAAAAGTACAGGATCATTTAGAAGAGCAAAAGAAAACAAACGGCTTTGAAGATTTCAAAGCAAAGTGTACTGAATGTGGTATGGAATACACAACACCTATACTGTTTGATAATTCAAATTTTTTCGTATAAGGCTTCTGAGCCTTAGCAACGAAGAGATTGCTAAGTTAATCCAACAATTAGACTCAGAAGCCCTAACAATAAAAACTGAATTACTTAGAATCGTATGGTATATGCGAGGTGGAATCTCTTTGGATCAAGCATATCTATTATGCAACAAAGACATGGAGATTATTCGCGACATAATCAAAGACAATATCGATAACACTAAGAAAAGCGGAATGCCTTTAATTTAAAAAAATGAACTACGTTCATTTGTAACTTCGTTTGCACTCGTTACTTTTTGTTTTAATTAACGAATGAGCAAAGCGAAATGAGTTAAAGTACTTTATGCAGATAGTTTCAGTCAGACGGAACCTGTTTAAGGATTCCGCCTGTCTTGGTGCTTTACGCTCTTTATGCGAGTGTTATCCAGCCGAGACTTGGAAGTAGGTGTTTGTTTATACACAAGTTTGATGGGCTCTGACCTTTCCCAACCTACGTCGACATACATATAATGTTACCCCACGCCTCGTTCCTATTGCCATGGGTTTTTTCAAACTATATTGTGTTTTTCGATTGACAGCATTCAATCTATACTAACCGGTGAGCCCAATTTGTTTGATGGCTTCCACACTCTGGTGTGTTGATCGGTATGTTGCGTGTGCTCCTATATGGATGCTTTTTCCACGGCGGTATTACAAAACTGGCCCGCTAACCTTATGTGCTGAACTATTGTTGATTTTGCTTGTGTGCCTGAATGCCTTCACGTAGGATTTTACTTGCTCCTACTCTGCAATTGATTATGCCGTTGTAATATTCAGTTGATAATAGAACTTCACGGTCAAATTGTTCTTTTGCTTCAAGGTAACTTAACATTCCCCTGCTATTGCAAAAATATAATATTTCACGAGTGAAGTTCTTTGTGCCTAGCTCTGCTACATCTGCCTTAAGTTGATCTGATGATCCCCAGTAGGTTTGCCAATCGCTTTCTACTTTGGTTCTGCGTTTGTTCTTTTTGCCTTTAAGTGGTGGCCTTGTTTTTTTAAATTGTGCTAGTTTTTTGCCAATGTATTTTTTGTTGCTTTGTAAATTTGTGATTAAGTACACAAAGCCCACAGTATCCTTAGGTAACTCAGCGATAGGTTCGTTATTGTATAGCCAAGAATCCATGTGCTTTGTATATATGCTATTTTTTATTTTATTCGTATTTTGTGAATCACTTTACAGTGTTTTCACAAATTCAATACATTCTTTGCGTCGCTCTTTACATGCTACTGCAATTGCTTGTAGTGCTTTACGAGCTCTGCCACTTGCTACTTTTTTCTTTTTAACAGTAAGCTCTTCGTGTTGCTTGATATATTCTTCAAACATTTCTACGATTGTGTCATGTGCTGACATATATTTTCTCCTATACTATTTCAACATCTGTATTGTAACTTGTGAATCCATTTTCTTTGGTTACTGTAAGTATGTTGTTTACACGACCAGCGAGTTCGTCTTTGTGTGATACTAGCCACACACTTTTCTTGCGTTCTCTACTAATCTTTTTAAGTATTGCAAGTGAGTTTTCAACACCACTTGCATCCATACCACTATCTACTAGTTCGTCAATAAACAACAAATTAATAGGTTGATATAAATTTTCCCAAACATCACGGAACGCCCAACTCATTGAAAGTATAAGTCTATTGCGTTCTCCTCTACTTAAATTATCAAAATCTAAGTCTCGACCTAGTTCTGTAATTTCTACAGTCAAATCATTTTGGAATATAACTGCATGTGGCAGTCCAATACGTTCAAGATAATATGCTAGTCGTTTGTTTAAGAATGCTAAATTTTGATCAATAATCCGTTTTCTAATAAAACTATCTTTGCTAGTTAGTAGTTTTTGTAAAAACTCTTGATGTTCTTTCACCCTAACTAATTCATTTAGTGTATTATAATTTAGCTCTACGATTGCAGTATCCTGCATTTCTTGAATCTGTTCTTCGTAAGGATCGGTTTGGTTTTTTATATTATTACATTCGCTTTGTAATTTATCTAAACTGCTTCTATGGTTGTAAGCATCATCCAAGGATTCATAGAATACTGTTGGTAATTCTCCAATATCTCCTATATCTTCTAGTGTTTTTGTAAGTGAGTCTTCTTGTGTACTGTTATTTTCAACCACTTCAACTGCTTCTTGTAGCATTTCTTTTTTACTTGCAATCACTGCTTGTTGCTTGTTATCATGTATTTCTTGTCCACAAGCATAGCATTTGTGATTTTCCAAACTTTCAATTTCGCTTTGTAATTTCTTGATAGTTTTGTTATTACGTTTTGTTTCTGATTGCAATCTTTCTAGTGTATCTGACGTTTCTTTTTGTAGTCTTTGTTTGGACTTGTAGTCTTTACGTTTGCCGTGTGCATCAATTTCTGCATTGATATCAATGTGTCTTAGCTCAGTTATTGCACTTTCAAGTTCGGCTACTT